>Ga0247832_1006913_pt1 | contig 12159 bp, 10 predicted proteins | sample LaCruzMarch2015__10_FD_192407 | JGI IMG/M metagenome (GOLD analysis project Ga0247832, IMG submission 192407) | Freshwater microbial communities from meromictic Lake La Cruz, Castile-La Mancha, Spain - LaCruzMarch2015_4m | ecosystem: Environmental > Aquatic > Freshwater > Lake | place: Spain... | reverse complement strand
TCGCCAGCTTCATGCAAGCTTTGAACGACTGAGAATGGATCACTAAACAAGATGGACGCACGTAATTCCTGGGGTTCTTATCCCGACGCGCAAGGCCGCTTTGGCCAATTTGGCGGTCGCTTTGTTGCTGAAACCCTGATGCCCAACATCTTGGCGCTGCAGCAAGCCTATGAGGATGCCAAGGCGGATCCGAGCTTTCAGGAAACATTGGACGTTTTCTTGCGCGATTATGTCGGCCGTCCGAGCCCGCTCTATTTTGCTGAGCGCCTGACCGATCATTTCGGCGGGGCCAAAATCTATTTTAAGCGCGATGAACTCAATCACACCGGGGCGCACAAGATAAACAATTGCATGGGCCAGATTTTTTTAGCCATGCGGATGGGCAAGACACGTATCATTGCCGAAACCGGGGCTGGCCAACATGGCGTTGCCACGGCGACCGTCTGTGCCCGCTTTGGCCTGCCTTGTATTGTTTATATGGGTGCAACCGATGTTGAGCGGCAGAGCCCGAATGTATTCCGGATGAAGTTGTTGGGTGCCGAAGTCCGCCCCGTTGACGCTGGTACTGCGACGCTAAAAGATGCGATGAATGAAGCGCTGCGCGATTGGGTCACCAATGTGGATGATACGTTCTACATCATCGGTACCGTCGCAGGCCCACACCCTTATCCGCAATTGGTTCGTGACTTCCAATCTGTGATTGGGCGGGAAACCAAGCAGCAAATGCTGGAACGCGAAGGCCGTCTGCCCGATGCGTTGGTGGCCTGTATTGGTGGGGGCTCTAACGCCATTGGCCTGTTCCATCCTTTCCTCGAAGACGAAAGCGTCAAGATTTATGGTGTGGAAGCGGCTGGCCATGGCATTGAAACGGGGCAGCACGCAGCCGCTTTGACCGGGGGACGGCCTGGCGTTTTGCATGGCAATCGCACCTATCTTTTGCAAAATGACGATGGTCAGATCATTGATGCGCACTCCATCTCGGCAGGCCTTGATTATCCCGGCGTTGGGCCAGAGCATGCGTTTTTGAAAGATACGGGCCGGGCGACCTATTTGTCGGCGACCGATGATGAAGCACTCGAAGCCTTCCAGCTTTGTGCACGGCTTGAAGGAATTTTGCCAGCGCTGGAGCCTTCGCATGCCTTGGCCCGCGTGGGCGAGATTGCCAAGGATGTCGGCAAGGGCGGCATCGTGGTGATGAACCTTTGTGGCCGTGGTGACAAAGATATTTTCACCATCGCCAATGCTTTAGGGGCGAAGATCTAATGCCAGTGGGACGTCTTTCTAACGCCTTTGCGCGCGCCAAAGCCGAAAACCGTGCCGCTTTGGTTGCCTATGTCATGGCAGGGGATCCTTCCTTGGAGGTTTGTGCCGCCATTCTAGACGCTTTGCCCAGCGCAGGCGTTGATGTGATCGAGCTGGGTTTTCCATTTACAGACCCAATGGCCGATGGCCCATCGATCCAGCGCGCGGGCATTCGCGCTCTGAAAAATGGCACGACCTTGCGCAAGACCATGGCACTGGTTGCCCAATTCCGTCAGAAACATCCTGAAACGCCTTTGATTGTGATGGGCTATCTCAACCCGGTTGAGACCATGGGTTATGACGCCTTTGCGCGCCATGCTGCCGACGTGGGCATTGATGGGGCGATCATTGTAGATGCACCGCCCGAGGAGGATGCCGATTTGCGCGCGGCCATGCAGGCCAGTGATCTGGCACTCATCCGGCTTGCCACCCCAACGACCGATGCGAAGCGCTTGCCTGCGGTCGTCGCGGGCGTCAGTGGCTTTGTCTATTATGTTTCAGTGGCAGGTATCACGGGCGATAAGGCGATTGAAACCGCCGATATCGCCGAAGCGGTCGCCGCCGTGCGTCAGGCCTCAGGCCTGCCGGTCGCGGTCGGGTTCGGCATTAAGACACCAGAAGCGGCTGCCCGAACGGCAAAGATCGCCGATGGCGTGGTGGTTGGCTCCGCCCTGGTTGACGTGATCGCCAGCGCGCACGAAACTGGCGGTGATGCGGCACAAGCAGCTGCCGCGTTTTGTCAGTCCTTGTCGCAAGCCATTGCGCAAGCCCGCTAGGAGCCACACGTATGAACAGCTGGATCGACCGTATCCGCCCGGGCATCAATAAGCTTCTGCAAAAGCGCGAAACGCCTGATAAACTTTGGGTCAAAGATCCTGATAGTGGAGAAATGCTCTATCGGGTTGATCTGGAAAACAGCCAATGGGTGACGCCTTCGGGCCGCCACATGCGGATCGGGCCAGAGCTCCGGTTTCGCTATTTGTTTGACGGCGAAAGCTGGCTGGCAATCGATACGCCCAAAGTGGTGGAAGACCCGCTGAAGTTCAAAGACGATAAGCGCTATGTGGATCGCCTGAAAGATGCACGTGCGAAAACCGGTCGCGATGATGCGATGGCGATTGGCTATGGCAAAGTCGGTGGCAGTCCTGCCGTCGCTTTGGTGCAGGACTTTAGCTTCATGGGGGGCTCGCTCGGCATGGCCGCTGGCGAGTCGTTCATTAAGGCGGCTCAAGAAGCGCTGGAGCGTAAGTGCCCGCTGATTTGCTTTACCGCCGCAGGTGGTGCGCGAATGCAGGAAGGCATTTTGTCTTTGATGCAAATGCCCCGGACGACCTTGGCCATTGATGCCCTGCGCCGTGCAGGCCTGCCTTATATCGCTGTGCTGACGGACCCCACGACAGGCGGCGTCACAGCCAGTTATGCCATGTTGGGTGACATCCACATCGCAGAACCCGGTGCTTTGATCGGCTTTGCCGGACAGCGCGTGATTGAGCAAACCATCCGCCAGAAATTGCCACCGGGCTTCCAGCGGTCCGAATATCTGTTGGAACATGGCATGGTCGATATTGTGGTCGACCGCCGCGAACTCAAAGCCACGTTGGCGCGCATTTTGGGTTTGCTGCGGGCCTAATTGGCTTGCGAATAAATCCGATTAATTGATATAGAAATATATCATTTGAATGGAACAACGCCGAAGTGGACCTAGCCCTTTTCACGCTCTTGCATCTACTCGTTTTCGTCTATTGGTTGGGCGGCGACTTGGGCGTGTTTTATAGCTCCACCATTCTGACCAATTCGAAGCAACCAGCGGCGGCGCGCGTAGCAGCCGCGCAGGTTCTGGCACAAGTCGATATGGCCCCGCGCACGGCAATGATCCTTACTTTGCCTACAGGCCTGACTTTGGCGGCCCTAAAGGGATGGTTGGTGTTTGGGCCTTTCAGCCTTGCCTTGATTTGGGTTGCTGGCCTGATCTGGCTCGCGCTCGCTTGGGTGCTGCATGTGCGGCATCTTAGCCCAACATCTGTGCTTCGGAGAGCGGACCTTGTCATTCGCTGGGCGGTGATCACGGCCTTGGCCATACTGGCGCTGGACCTTTGGCCCAATGCGCCGGGTTTGCCTCTGTTTCTGAAGGCCAAGTGCGCGATCCTTGCTGCCACGATCCTCTGTGGCTTGTTGATCCGCCGCGCTTTGGTCCGCTTTGGCCCAGCCTTTGGCCGGCTTGTGCAAGAAGGCGCAAGCCCAGAAACCGATGCGGAGATTGCCCGCGCCCTAGATGAAAGCCGCCCGCTGGTGGTGACCATCTGGCTGCTCTTGCTGGTCGCGGCCTTTTTGGGCTTAGCTAAACCGCTATGAAGGATCCTGACCATGGCTGAAACCGCTCCCCTCGACATGGCTTTGGCCGACCGTCTGGCACAGCTGATTGGCGCGGACTATGTCTCCCGCGACGAAGACACCCGCCGCGCCATGAGCGAGGATGTTTTCAGCCAAGGGGCCGTAGCGGGTCTGGTTGTGGCCCCGGCCAATCTCGAAGAATTGTCGCAGGTTTTAGAGGCGGCCCACAAAGCAGGCGCAATCATTGTGCCGCGCGGTGGTGGCATGAGCTATACGTCTGGCTTTGTCACCGAACAGGCCGGAGCTGTCGTGGTCGATATGCGGCGGATGGATCAAATCCTTTCGGTCAGCGCCGAAGACATGCTGGTGACGGTGCAGGCCGGGGCCACTTGGGCCTCCCTGCAGGCAGCCTTGACACCGCTTGGCCTGCGGACACCCTTCTGGGGGCCCTTATCGGGCCTAAGCTCCACCATTGGCGGTGGTCTATCCCAACTAAACGCCTTCTTTGGCGCGGGTATCTGGGGAACGACCTCTGAAAGTATCACGTGTCTGACGCTGGTTCTGGCTGACGGCAGCATATTGCGAACCGGCAGCGCGGGGACGACCGGCGGCAGCCCATTCTTCAAACACTATGGTCCTGACCTCGCGGGTCTTTTCTGCGGCGATTGCGGCGCGCTGGGCATTAAGGCAGAGATCACCTTGCGACTGATCCCGGCCCCGGCGCATGAGGCGCATTTGAGTTTTGCCATGCCGGATCTGGCTTCAACGGCGCGCGCCACAGCCGCAGTCGCGCGCACCAATCTTGCTAGCGAGGTTTGCGCCTTTGATCCTAATTTGGCCAAGATCCGTATGCGGCGCGCAAGTCTGCTGCAGGATGTGAAGACCTTGGCAGCCGTCATAGGCGCTCAAAAGAACCTATTTGAGGGCGTCAAGCAGGGGACCAAAATGGCCTTGGCTGGGCGCGGTTTCATGGATGATGCGGGCTACACTTTGCATCTGATCACCGAAGGCGCTTCCGCCGCCCAAGTCGAGGAAGCCGCCCGCACCTTGCGCGATCTTATGAAGAGGGAAGGTGGCCGTGAAATTGAGAACACAATTCCAAAGGCTATGCGCGCGGCACCCTTTACGCCTCTGAATAATATCCTTGGGCCCGATGGTGAACGCTGGGTGCCCATCCATGGTATTGTACCCCTGTCGCAAGGCGAGGCTTGCTGGCAGGAATTGGATAATTTGTTTGGGTCCTATGGTCCCGCATTTGAGGAACGTGGCATGACGAGCGGCTATTTGGTGACAACCATCAGCACGAATGGCTTTTTGATTGAGCCTGTCTTCTTCTGGCCAGATGCTCGCTATGGCATTCATGAAACCACGCTGGAGCCGTCCTACTTGGCTAAAGTGCCAAAACTGCCAGCAAATGCTGATAATGCGGCCTTGGTCGATGAGGTGCGCGGGAAGATTCTCGACATTTTCGAACGGTTTGGCGCAACACATTTCCAAATCGGCCGCACCTATCGTTATGCGCAAACCCGTGAGCCAGTCACGTGGGCGCTCCTCAAGGCAATCAAGGCCCATCTTGATCCAGACAATCGCATGAATCCTGGGGTATTAGGCCTATGAGCACAAGCAACCTAGCCGTTAAAAATCCGCGCACGGGCCAAGTGGACTTCACGCTTGAGGCTGCAGACCCCGGCGCGGTGCAAGCACTGGCGTCGCGTGCACGTTCCGCGCAGCCAGCTTGGCAGGCCTTGGGGCTAGAAGGGCGGGCACAAGCGCTTCTGGGATTACAGGCGGCGATCACCCGTCATTTTGACGCCATCCACGCCGCACTGGCAGAGGACACTGGGCGGGGCAAGATTGCGCGGCGCGAGATTGAAGGTGCGTTGGCGAGCCTTGGGGGCTGGGCCGCTCAAGCACCGCATTTGCTGCCGACCACGTGGACGGATGGCCGATTTGACCCGCGCATGGCTCATGCGCCGCAATGGGTGCCCTTTGCGCTGGTAGGCGTCATCAGCCCGTGGAATTTTCCGGTAACATTATCGATGATCGATACGATCCCGGCGCTTCTTGCGGGATGCAGCGTCATCATCAAACCATCCGAAGTCACCCCGCGCTTTGTAGCGCCCTTGCAGGCGGCCATCGCTGAAGTGCCGGCCCTCGATGGCGTTCTTCAACTGGTTCTGGGGGACGGGGGAACGGGCATGGCTTTGATCGATGTGGTCGATGCCATTTGCTTTACCGGTTCTGTGGCCACTGGCAAAAAGGTTGCCGTCCAAGCAGCTGGTCGCCTGATCCCGTCCTTCTTGGAACTGGGCGGCAAAGACCCTCTCATCATCACAGAAACAGCCGACCTCGATCGTGCCGTTACTGCGGCCTTGCGCGGTTCGGTTCTATCGACGGGCCAAGCGTGCCAATCGATTGAGCGCATCTATGTCGCCCGCCCGCTCTATGAGGATTTTGTCGCGAATTTGGTCGAGGCGGCCAAGGCGGCTCGCTTCAATCAGCCAGACCGTCAGATCGGTGAGATCGGCCCCATGATTTTTGGCAAACAGGCCGAGACGATTGCCGCTCAATTGGCCGATGCTGTTGCCAAGGGCGCGAACGTTCTCTCAGGCGGTGTGGTGGAACATCATCTGGGCGGCGATTGGATCGCCCCAACAGTCGTGGTCGATGTGGACCACTCTATGGCCCTCATGCGCGAAGAGACCTTTGGCCCGGTCATGCCAGTCATGGCGTTTGATACGGTTGAGGAAGCCATTCATTTGGCCAATGATAGCGAGTTCGGCCTCTCAGCCGCCGTGATCGCGGGAACCTTGGCAGAAGCAGAAGCCATTGGTCGTCAGATTGAGGCAGGGGCCATCAGCCTAAATGATGCTGCTTTAACGAGCCAATTTTATGAAGCTGAGAAGCAGAGCTTCAAGGCCAGTGGCCTTGGTGGATCGCGCATGGGTCCTGCGGGCTTCCAGCGCTTCTGCCGCCGGAAAGCCTTGATCGCCAATAGGGGTGACGTGACGCCTTTGACTGCTTATTCTGAAGAGACGTGAAGTCGCTACCCATCAAAAAAGGAAACACCCCATGCAAGACCCCGTTGTCATCGTCGGTTTGGCCCGCACGCCTATGGGCGGCCTGTTGGGGGAGTTGAGCAGCTTTAGCGCCAATGAATTGGGCGCGGTGGCCGTCAAGGCCGCAATGGCCGAGGCAGGAATTGCTGGCGCAGATGTCGACTGGATTTTGATGGGCAATGTTCTGCCCGCTGGCCAAGGTCAAGCCCCCGCCCGGCAAGCAGCTTTAAAGGCTGGCCTGCCTTTAAGTGTCGAGGCAACCACACTCAACAAAATGTGCGGCTCTGGCATGCAAGCCACGATTATGGCGGCCAACGCCATCAAAGCGGGTGAAGCTAAGATCGTCATCGCCGGTGGGATGGAGAGCATGTCCAACGCTCCCCATTTGATGAAGTCTCATCGCGGCGGCGTCAAATATGGCCATGACCGCATCTTCGATCATATGGCGCTGGATGGGCTGGAAGATGCCTATGAAGGCAAGCCGATGGGCTTTTACGCCGATCAAGTGGCAGGTGAGTATCAATTCACCCGCGAAGCCCAAGATAATTATGCGTTAGAGACCTTGAGGCGCGCCCAAGCAGCAACGGCTTCAGGCGCTTTCGCCCGGGAAATTGCCCCTGTCACCATCAGCGGACGCGGCGGCGACACTGTGGTTGACCGTGACGAGCTTCCTGCCAAGGCGCGGCCTGAAAAAATTCCTAGCCTCAAGCCTGCTTTCACCAAGGATGGCACGGTAACAGCTGCCAATGCATCCGCCATTTCCGATGGCGCGTCTGCGCTCGTCCTGATGGCCAAGTCCGAGGCGGAAGCACGCGGCCTCAAGATCTTGGCTGAGATTGTATCGAGTGCTGCCCACGCTCATGAGCCTGCCTATTTCACTACAGCCCCAGTCAAAGCCATGCAAAAGGCCTTGGCCAAAGCGGGGTGGTCTATTGGGGACGTTGATCTGGTGGAAATCAATGAAGCTTTCGCCATCGTGCCGATGATTGCCATGAAAGACCTTGGTATTCCCCATGAGAAGGTGAATGTGAACGGTGGGGCCTGTGCCCTGGGGCATCCAATTGGCTCGTCGGGATCGCGCATCATTGCGACCCTGATCGCTGCGATGCAAGCGCGTGGCGCCAAGCGTGGGCTTGCCAGCCTGTGCATTGGCGGCGGTGAGGCCACCGCCATCTGCCTTCAACGCACGTGACTCACTAAAAATCGCGCCGATCGGCTGGACAGAAGCGCCTTTGCGCGCTGATACTTGGGCATGATGACTACATTGCGCTTTGGACTTTGTTTGGGCTTAGGCCTGATTGCGGGATTAGCACCGCCTTTGACGCTGCCTGAGCGAGCGATGGCTCAAAACTATGGCTATCAGCCTGCCAATCCGCGTGCCGTCCAAGAGCGTCGTGAGCGAGAGGCTGCGCAGAAGGGCAGCGTGATCGTAACCGAACCCTATGGACCATCTGAGACGCTGCGGCAGACCCGCGCCATGACCAGTGCGCTGGGTCGCCTAAAGCCAGAGCGCAAGGGCGTTGTCGATGTCTATGTGGTTGCCATTGGCCTCGATAGTGATGGCGTGTTTGGCCGCGAGACGGCTGAAACGGCCCGCGTGCTTGCCAGCCGCTATGACGCCGAAGGACGCGCAATCGTTATGGCCAATGGCAAGGGGGCGTCAGGCTCTGCAACGGACCCCGTCGTGCCAGATGGCAGCCCGGATCATTTGGCGCAAGCGCTAGGCCATGTGGCCGAGGTGATGAACAAGCAAGAAGACGTTTTGGCTTTGTTCATCACGACGCACGGTCATTGGAATACAGGGTTGAATTACCGGGATGGCGACCGGGCTGGTGGCAATATCGCGCCGACACGCTTAGCCGGACTCCTCAATGAAGCCGGCATCAAGAACCGGCTTGTTATCCTGTCAGCCTGCTACTCCGGTATCTTTGTGCCGGCCTTGCAGAATGATTCGACCATCATTTTGACAGCAGCTTCGGCGCAGAAGCCGTCGTTTGGCTGCCGTGCAGAGAATGATTGGACTTTTTTTGGTGACGCGTTGATCAACCAAGCTCTACGCCAGCCGATCCCTCTGCCTGATGCCTTTGCACAGGCCCGGTCCTTGATCACGAAATGGGAAGTGGCGTCCCGGCTTGATCCGTCTAACCCGCAGATTGACCTCGGCACGCAGGCCATTGCGTGGATGGATAAAATCGACGCGAAAGTTCCTAAGGTCGCGGGCCAGCCCAAGGGCATGCCCGCCTTTGGGGCTCCACCCCAGCCGCCAGAGCGGTCAAAGCCAGCTCCGCTTTTCACTAGGCCTTGATCGGCCTTAATCAGCTGCGAGCGCTAGGCCGCCAATAAGCCAACGCTCGCCATCTGACTGAACAGTCAATCGGGCAAGGCCTCGTCCTTGGCCAGGGCCTCCTAAACAAGTGCCTGTCTTGGGATCAAACACTGCCATATGTGCGGCGCAGATCAGACTACCCGTTTCAGTTGTCAGAAACCTGCCGTCAAACGTATCTAAGGGCCAGCCGGCATGAGGGCAGCGGTTATCGAAGGCGGTCACCTCATCTCCACGTCGGATCACGATGATGCGCCTTTGGGCGCGCCCATCTATTATGTCTAGCCCGAGGATTTGACCGTCTGGTAGCTCGGATTTTCGCAAGGACGCTAACGGCGGATTAAGTGTCTCCGGACTATGGTACGGCGTTGTTGGCACTGGAACTAGTGGGTCCGTGCACGAGGAAGCGTTATGTTGAACGACATTATGGGTTTGCCCTTCGTCTATCCGGCCGTCTGGCTCCTGATTTGTGCCTGTTTGTTCGGCTTCCTGCAAAGTCTCTTCCCTCTCGATCCAACACCCCGCCCGATCCGACGCGATATTTGGATGGATATTGGCTATTGGATGCTGGGCCCTGCCGTTTATGCTTGGATCGGCGGGCTGTTGATCATTGCTGGCTACGTTATCTTGTTTGGTGGCAATATGGATGCCGCGGTCGAATGGAGCAACACTGGTGCGCCGTGGTTGGCGGGCTGGCCTTTGTGGCTGCAGGCGCTAGGCGTTTTAGTTATTACCGATATTTCGCTCTATTGGACGCATCGCTTGTTTCACGCCAATGCTTTGTGGCGCTACCACGCGATCCATCATGCGCCGGAAACACTCGACTGGCTGCATGCAGTGCGCTTTCATCCGATCAATTTGATCTTTCACAGCATTTTCGCCAATGCAGTGGCTCTTTGGATAGGATTCCCACCCGCTGCTATTGCCGTCCTCGCGCCGTTTAACGTGCTTTACTCCACCATGGTCCATGCCAATTTGAACTGGACGTTTGGGCCCTTGCGCCATGTGTTTGCAAGCCCGGTGTTCCACCGTTGGCACCATACGGGTGCGGACGAAGGCGGCTCCAAGAACTTTGCTGCGACCTTTTCCTTCCTGGACCATATGTTTGGCACCTTCTATATGCCGAAGGACCAAAAGCCGATGAATTTAGGTCTAACAGATCGGGATATGCCACCCAATCTATTGGGCCAGTGGCTCTATCCCTTCATGCCGACAGAGCCACAACAGGCCGAAGAAGCGTCGCCTAAACCAACGAGCGTCCAATAAGGCGTTGCGCCATCCTGTCCGCAACCACGTCTGGCGTTAGGCCTTCATCGGCCGCTTCTTCAAAGATTTGCTCAAGCGTCTTTGGGACACGCTGAATGTGCTCGATCACTCTGGCGGCATCGAATTGCCCGAAACTTCATAGGCGACATTGATGATGCCGCCAGCATTGACGACATAATCAGGCCCATAGAGAATTCCGCGCTCTGCTAGCGCAAGGCCGTGGCGCGGCTCTGCCAATTGATTATTGGCTGCCCCGCAGACAATTTTGGTGCGTAGGGCGGTGATCGTCGTGTCATTGAGAATAGCCCCAAGAGCACAGGGGGCTAGCACGTCCACGTCTGCGAAGAGAACATCTTCCACACCTACAACCTGCCCGCCTGCTGCTGCCGCTGCCGCTTGCGCGCGAGCAGGGTCAACATCAGCAATCAACACATCTGCGCCTTCTTGGCCCAATTGGCGCGCGAGGTCTGCGCCAACAGCGCCCGCACCTTGCACCGCAACGCGCACGCCGCGCAGATCGTCGCGGCCCATAAAGCGCCGCACACAGGTCTTGATGGACAGAAGGACGCCGAGCGCCGTCATGGGGGAGGGTTCGCCACCAAAGCCAGCTTTAGGGTCGCGGCCAAAGACATGGTTGGTCTCCAAGGCGATTTCTTCCATGTCTGCCAAGGTCATGCCAACATCTTCGGCCGCCAAATAGCGCCCTGACAGTCCTTCAATCGCGCGACCTAAGGCCCGCATCAGCTGGGGCGTTTTGTCGGTCTTGGGATTGCCGATTAGGACGGCTTTGCCGCCACCTAAAGGAAGGCCAGCCAGCGCATTCTTATAGCTCATGCCGCGAGAGAGCCGCAGCACATCGATTAGCGCGTCGTCCATATTGGTATAATTGGCCATGCGGACACCACCGGCTGCTGGCCCCAGAAACGTGCTGTGGATACCGATAATCGCGCGCAAGCCCGTTTGATGCTCATGGTGGTCAAACTCGACATGATCGAACACTGCTGACATCGCCTTAGGCCTTTTCTGGATGCGCGGGATTGCACGCCTTGTCCCCTAAAGCACGTCGTCCGACTGTGGCGCGACACAGATAGCACAGGGCAGGGGCGTGGCGCTGCGCGCGGCTTTCGACTACATCTGAATTTTGGAAGCAACCTTAGTCTGCACTTCCGGCGGTATTTTTGTGAAGGAAGTTCAAGATGATCGCGAATCTGACTTTTGATCGCGAAACCCAGCAAGCGCTGGACGCCGTTGAAACCGACCGAGCAATCTGGAAAGCCAGACTTGAGGATTGGTGCAGTATCAACACCGGCTCTCGCAATCTTGAGGGGCTGCAGGCGTTTCTACACAAATTGGAAGCGGCCTTCAAAGACCTGCCCGGCACCTGCGTCAGGCGCGCATTGCAGCCAGAAGCGATCATCAATGCGCAAGGCCAAGAAGCAGAGCAGGCTTTGAGCGATTCTTTGCATGTGGTTGTTCGGCCAGAAGCGCCAATCAAGCTAGTGCTGACCGGCCATTATGATACGGTTTTCCCAGTTCAATCGAGTTTCCAGACCGTAAGGGAGATAGAACCCGGTGTTGTCAACGGACCTGGTGTTGCCGATATGAAAGGTGGCCTTTGGGTGATGCTAGAGGCGTTGAAGGCGTTTGAAACACTGCCTTGTGCGGACCAAATTGGCTATGAAGTCCTGCTCAGCCCCGATGAAGAAATTGGCTCACCCGGTTCGGCGGCCTTGCTGTATGAGATTGGCGCGCGCAGCGATGTCGGCTTGACCTATGAGCCAGCGCTTGCGGACGGGTCCATGTCCGGGGCGCGAAAAGGCTCGGGCAATTTCTCGCTGACGATCCACGGCAAAGCCGCCCATGTCGGGCGTGCCCATC
>Ga0247832_1006910_pt1 | contig 12163 bp, 24 predicted proteins | sample LaCruzMarch2015__10_FD_192407 | JGI IMG/M metagenome (GOLD analysis project Ga0247832, IMG submission 192407) | Freshwater microbial communities from meromictic Lake La Cruz, Castile-La Mancha, Spain - LaCruzMarch2015_4m | ecosystem: Environmental > Aquatic > Freshwater > Lake | place: Spain... | reverse complement strand
AAGACCTATAAGTTTCATTCTCCTGTAAATAGTAAGACTATTGGTAAACAAGTGAATTTCAAAAATACAACTTGTTATACATCAATGCCCATCAAAATCACACCTCTGGAGGCAGCATTTAGATGAATTCATTTGCAGTAGGAGTAATTGTAGAACACAAAAACTTTATTGGAGAAGTCCGATTTATTTGTGATGATTATATCAGTGTCTGCACCTCTGTGGGAGTTCATCGTGCTGCTGATATATGCGTGATTGTGTATAAAAAGGATTGGGATAATGTAAATCTTTTCAAGGAAAGTGCAAAATAAGAACTTTGGGTCCTTCAAAGTGTCCCTATAATGTAATCACCAACCAAACAAATTATTATGACTATCGTATCAGGTTATGACGGATCTCGTCATGCTCCCACCAGTGATCTAGCATCTAAAGTTAAAAAACGTGGGCATACAAAAGAAAATGTATTTGCTGAACGTTTGGGAGATATTAAATATGTTGTAAAAGGACGACAAAAACCTGACGTTATTAAAGGAAACTTACGTTACTCTATAAAAGGTGCTGACAAAAATATTCAGTTACTTCTCTCTAAATTGAACAAAAGTGAACAATTTTATGGTAATAATAATCCTGTCTATAAGTTTCAACTTGCAGGGTATAAGCATCGTAAATTCAAATTTGAAAACAATGATATGGTGGATACAGAACTCTTTGATGCGTTTCTTAATGCTGCTAAAAATGCAGCAAACTGGTTGCGTAATAAAGACAACTTTCGTTTTGTAATTGAAAAAGTGTTTAGTGACAACTATGATGCAAACAAATTAGTAGTTCTTAGAGAAATTGGTCAAGATGCTATCGTTTATAACATGAAAGATGTGGTTGATTTGTATGTAAACTATAACTATGAGGTTCATATAACTGATGGGGCAAAAATAGTTGTTCGTGCCGAAAACAAAGAAATTTTTTATCTTGAGATTCGTGGAGGTAAAGATCATTGTGGTTCTATGAATCATGGTGTTCGTGCTTCTGGTCTTTATCCCTTCATTAAAGAAAACTTAACATATGAAATAGTTTCTGCTTGACAAAATTAAAAATCTTATATATAATATTCGTATACACAAAGTAGTGTATACAACAACCAAATATACCAAAGAGGTATTATCATGTCTAAAACATTAAAGTTACTCGCTCAAGAAAAAAAGATACTTAATATTCCTATTGGAGTTATAGGATCAAAACTTGAATATCTACCACAACCAAGAAGTGTAGTAGAAAAATTTAAAGTTGATGATCAATATCAAAGACTTATATCCAATTCTAACCTTAAAAAACAAGGTAAGATGGATTGGTCACTTTTACATCCTCTAATTATTGCAGTCAGACCAGAATCTCTAGGAGAAGTTTATTCTGGATGGTATGTTTTGGATGGTCAACATAAAGGAGTAAAATACTTAAATAGTGAAACTAAAGAGGATTGTCCCTGCCTTGTATTGAAGCATCCTGAAGGAAGATCATATCAAGATTGTTTGGAAGTAGAAGCAAAAATATTTTCTGCTCTCAATACACTTAGAAAGAAACTCAACAAATTAGAAGAAATTCGTGCTGGGGTGATTTGGAAAGAACCTGAAGCACTATGGGTTCAAGAAGTATTACAATCACTCAATCTACAAGTTGACGGATCTTTTGGATCTGATCAAAAAAATACACTAGAATTGAAAGGATTCTACCAATTTTGGTTTCTTACATGTGACTATAATCACGAAACTATTGGGAAAATTATTGCAGGATATAATTTGTGGAAAACAATGTATGGTTTTAAGTCCAAATATGTAAATGGAACAACTCTCCGTGCATTAACTTTTACTCGTGAATTTTTGGATGAGTGTCTTACAAATGGCAGACAAGAAACATTTTTTACATGGTTAACCAATGTTTTGCCTACAAACTATTCTCAAGATGGACTTGTAAAACCATTTACTGATAGAAAGTCTAATCGGTATGTGCTATACTTTATTCTTGACAAGTATCAAGAGTATTGTGAAGCAAACAATATCAGTCACAATTATAGAATTGGTGACTCAACATTGAAAGCAGCAATTAAAGCGACTAGTAAATATGATCAAAATGGTAATTATATTAAACAATCCAAGTTCACTGATCCTAGAGTATGAAAACTCCAATTAGATATGCTGGTGGTAAATCTAAGGCATATAAGATTATTACCGAATATATCCCCAAACTTCCTTATCCTGAGAGGATTATCTCACCTTTCGTTGGTGGAGGTTCATTAGAGTCTAAATGGTCATCTGAATTGGGTATCAATGTTCATGGTTTTGACATCTTTCATGCACTTGTCAACTTCTGGAATGTTCTGTTAAGTTCACCAAATGAGTTTGCAGATAAACTCCAGGAGTTGACTCCTACAAAAGAAAAGTATGCTGAAATCAAAGAACTTTTAGTTCAATGGGATTATACACAAGAAATGCTTAAAGATTGGAATACTGATCATTACAAACGTATTCCTATTCATTTAGATAGCATTACTGCTGCTGCATATTATTATTTTAATCATAATCTTTCTTATGGTCCGATGTATATGGGGTGGATGAGTAAAATCTATGAGAGTCAGACAAAATGGGATAAAATGGTACATTATATCAGGTCTTATCGCAATCCAAAGTTGCATGTGGAGGAACAAACATTTGATCAAGTGATTCCAAACTATCAAAATGATTTGTTATATCTTGATCCTCCATATTATTTGGAAAAAGACTCTGATAACAAGATGTTGAAGGGTATGTATCCCAACTGCAACATTGATGTTCACCATACAGGTTTTGATCATGAAAAGTTGAGGGATCTTCTACACAATCACAAGGGTAGTTTTATTCTTTCATACAATAACTGCGAAACTATTCGTGAATACTATAAAGACTTTGATCTCTACTATCCTGAATGGCATTATTCATATCAAGCAGGGGAAAAAAGAGTTGGAAAGAACAAGAAAGATCGTGGTGTAGATCATAGCAAAAAAGACTCTCATGAGATTTTAATTGTTAAATCGTAACTAAAAGGGGGGACATGTAAAGTGTCCCTATAGTGTAACCACCGAAAACAAAATGGACGACTTTGATGATGTTTCAATTGAAGAGTTCTCTTCTTTTGATTTTGTGGAGGAGATGAACGAACCTCTGGAGAGGGATGAAAACTTCAACCTTCAAGAATACCTCAACTCAAACATTGATTACTAATGATGAATCCCGACACTTTCAATTTCACTGGTGATGCCGTAACCTATTTGGGTTTTGTCGGTGTTATCTCCACACTGATTATTCTTGTAACTGCATTCACACGTTTCTACAAATCACCTCTCAACAAATGAAACTTAATACTCCTGGTGTTTCTTTTGTAACTACTGGTCAACGAAAACAAAGTTGTAATAGATCGGGTCAAAGGTCAAGACAAATTATTCTTTCTACCGAAGAAAGTGTAATCAAATACAAACAAAAAAAGATACGAGAACAAATGCGAAATAACACTAAATCTTATCAAGGATTTGGTTACACATACAAACCCCTTCAATTCAACCTCAACAAGTAAATGACCAACACTGTAAACGTTCTGCCTCATCTCAAAGAACTTCGTGATTCTTGGAGGAAACAAAACTTCAACTTCACAGAAGAGCAACAAGAAAAGTATGAACTTTTGACTCTTGCCCGACACGAAAGAATACGTTTCTTCAAAGAAAATGATCTCGTATCAAAAGGACCAAAAGTTTCACCTACAGAGGAGGTAATTGAAGACGAAGAGTATTGATTAAAAAACCAGTTTGAGAAGTGTCCACCTTCCTGCCTTTTTGGTAGGAAGGTGCTTTATGGTATAAATATATCAAAGGTTCTCCACACTGCTAAAATGAAGTCTTTTCCTGAATTTTGTAAAGAAGCATACGATGCTGAGTTTAGGTCTGGGGCACAAATAATTAGGACTGGTGAGGGTGGACGTATCGGTAGAGACAGAAGACTAACTGAACCAGAAAGAAGAAGAAGGGGAAAAGCACTTGGCGGTGGTAAGTTTGCACCACCAAAACCATATAAATTTCGTAAAAATGCTGGTGTTCCAAAACCAACATCTGTAACAGTTCAACAACCAGAAGGAGAACGTGGATCTAGCAAAGTTGCAGCAGCACTAATGGCAGCATCAAAGGAAGAAAGAAAGAAAGCAGCACTGAAAAGAATTGCCGCAAAAAAATCTGGTGAATCTTCAACAGAAACTAAAGCAAAACCAAGAGATTTAGAAAGAGGGGCATCTTCACTTCTATCAACTAAAAAAAAGGCACCAAAACCTGCTCCTGGATATACTCCACCTAAACCATCTGATCTCTCAAATAAAGAACAAAAAGCAACTGTTAAAAAAGGTGAACGTGTATTGAGAGATGTTGTTCTTGATGTAACTGGAAAGAAGTCTGAAAAAGAATTGAAGCACAAATATACTTCTAAATGATTGTAAGGGGGGACTTGTAAAGTGTCCCTATAGTATAACCACTCCAAAATTATGAAAACTGTGAATGTTCCGATCACAACTCTAGAGACTCTGATTGAGCATCTTGCAGATGCGATTAATGTTTGCTATAATGTAGATTCCAAATCCAAACGTAGTGAACTATCTTATCCTTATGCGACAGGATATAGTCGTTCGGCAATGCTCAGTATTCAGGAGCAACTTAAGAATCTGAAAACACAAGCAAACTGAACTTCATCATTATCATCAACTCAATGATTCCTTTTCTTCGTCCATATCAAGAATGTGGTGATGTTGCGATGCAGAAGCACAATCTTGGTCAACTCATATATCCAACTGGTGGTGGGAAAACACTGAATATGATTATGGATTCTGTAAGGCAGTTTCAGTTAGAAACTCCACAGACCATTGTTGTTGTTGCTCCTAGAATACTTTTGAGCGAGCAGTTATCCAGTGAATTTCTTGAGCATATCACAAATGCACAGGTATTACATTGCCATTCAGGAGAGACAACTCACTTCAGCACAACCAAACCACTTGATATTCGCAACTGGGTGGATACTCATAACTCCTCTCATAAACTCATCTTTACAACCTATAACTCTCTCCAACGTCTGGTTGATGCCGAGATTGATGTAGATACGATATATTTTGATGAGGCACATAATTCCGTCAAACGCAACTTTTTCCCTGCAACAGAGCACTTCTCTGCGAATGCAAATCGTTGCTACTTCTTTACTGCAACTCGTAAGACTTCACTCACTCCCACAAGACCAGGAATGAATGATTCTGAGGTTTATGGTAACATAATTTGTCGTGTTTCTGCACCAGAACTTGTTGATGGTGGATACATTATTGCTCCTAAGATTATAGCAAAACGATTCCAAGTTATTGATGGCAAACAAATCACTGCTGAATGTGATAGTAGTAATCTATTGGAGACTCTTGATGACATTGATTGCAAAAAGATTCTTGTCTGTGTAAAGTCTTCAAAGCAACTTATCAATCTGGTATCACAAACTGATTGTATCAGTAAACTACAATCTCGTGGATATTCATATCTTTATATTACCTCAAAAACAGGAGCAGTAATTGATGGTAAGAAAGTCAATCGTGAGGTATTTTTTGATACTCTAAATGCCTGGGGTCGTGATAGCAACAAGAAATTTATTTGTTTTCATAGAAGTATATTGGCAGAAGGAATTAATGTGAGTGAACTAGAAGCAGTTGTCTTTCTTCGCAATATGGATGTGATTGAACTTACTCAAACTATCGGTCGGGTACTTCGCAAAGGAGGCAAAGATAAGGTCTGGGGTTTATGTGTAGTGCCAGTATATTCTAAGGTTGGTATATCAACCGAAAAAGCATTGCAGAGTGTTGTGGATGCTGTCTTTGAGAGAGGTGAGATGGTTGACAGTGTGGTGATGAGGTGATATCATAAAGTAACGGGAAAAAACACCGATGAAAGACGGATTTCTAATCAACAAAGGAGAATATGCTGCTGTTCCATATGGTAATCAGTTTTTGGTTATTTACAATGGAAAACAACTTGAGAAACTTTGTAGAACAGAAAGTTCTGCCCGAAAGTATATCAAAGATCATCAAAAATGCAACTCAACTGAAATCTTTTGAATTATGACACATCTAATTGACCATTTAGAATCTGGTGTAAACTGGAGTAAAGTTTTTGGTGTTGTTGATTCTCTTTATTCTGATAAAGGATTCTGCTCTAATGCTGATAACTTTGCCCGTTCAACTGCTGTAGAAAAAGCACTCGCAAAGTTCTCAGATCTTGTGCGAGTTGATCAAAACGGATATGATTTTGTCTGGAATGACAATAACCAGAATCTCGTTAAGATTGAAATGAAGATGGGAAAGAATTTATTTTATAAACGTAAAGATATTAATGCTACCAAAAAGTTTAAGGTCAAATCTTTTCTTTCTGAAACAAAGACAGTTGAAGATTTCAAACAAGATTCTACTTATGATTATCTTTTAGTACTTGATCTTACTGCTCGTCGTGTTGTGATTGTGGAAGATGAAGTTGCTCGTTCTTTATATCAGGAAGGTGCAGATGGTGCAATGATTGAATTAAAACTTGGTGACTACTATCAATGTGATATTGGTGAAGTTGATGTTATTTTACCACCTTTGAAATTATCAACTTTGATTGATGAAGCAATTGAAAAGTATTTGGATTTTTGAAAGAATGGGGGGACGTGTAAAGTGTCCCTATAGTGTAACCACAAACCAAAAAATGTATTACTCTGTTGAACAAATTGAAGAGTTTATTCGCAATGAAATGTCATTTAAGACTGCCGATCCAAGAATATTGCGTAGTTGGTACAAGTATGCCAACGCCACAGGTAAATTTAATCTCTCCCATGGACATGCTCCATGCTTCTGCAAACTTGCAAAAATTGCAGGTCAAAACATTAACGAAGAGTTTGGATATGATGCCATTAAAAAAGACTTTTATGGCATTTGGAAGAATAATGAGATTAACAATCCTGGATCTATGATTTGGGAACCAGGTCATATAAGTAACATCCTGAACCTTCAAAGTGTCCCTATAGTATGAAGAACACACACTAACTAAATAATGATGCTTAAGAGTCGCATCTAAAAGCAAATGAAAAGGGGCATATGCCCCTTTTCTTGTATAAATATTATTGCGACTCTTAATACAAGAATGAATAACTATTACACTTACGCATATCTGCGTGAAGATGGAACTCCATATTACATTGGTAAAGGTAAAGGGAATAGGATAGACAATCCTCTTCATAATTCAATACATTTGCCACCAAAAGAAAGAAGAATTATTCTAAAACAAAATCTAACCGAAGAAGAATCATTTAAGCACGAAATCTATATGATTGATGTTTTTGGTAGAAAAGATCTGGGAACTGGCATTCTCCGCAATATGACTAATGGGGGACAAGGAGTTAGTGGAAGAATTGTAAGTGATGAACAAAGAGAGAAAATGAGAGAATATCATAAAAGAATTAATCATAAAGAAATAACACCAAAGTTCTTTGATAAAGAAAATCAATCAAAAGCAGGAAAGAAAGGAGGAACTACTACAAGAAAAAACAACAAAGGTATATTTTCTCCAGACTATGATAGAACATTGCCAGCAAGAGAAGCAGGTAAAAAAGGTGGTGCTACACAAAGAGATAAAAAACTTGGTATATTTTCAATGACAGATGAACAAAAAAAAGAGGCAAGCAAAAAAGGTAGTGCTGTTGTTAGAAGTCAAAAATGGAAATGTAAAATAACAGGTTACATTTCAAATCCTTGTGGATTGAGTAATTATCAAAAGGGAAAGGGAATAAATTATAAAGATAAAACTTTAAGAGTAAGAATAGAGTGACACTTTCAAAACTGGTACAGAACTGCTGGATTTTGGGTATTTTATATGTCATAATTAAAGTATGAAAGAAACCACCATGAAAAACCTTCATCAAGAACATTTTGAAGATCTGATTATCACTGGTGATCTATCGGTTTTTGATTTCTTCAAAGACGACTATGAGATTTCTCTTAAAATAGATGGCAGTCCCAGTGTAGTTTTTGGAACTGAATCTGCAACTGGCAAGTTTGTAGTCGGAACTAAAAGTATTTTCAATAAAATTAAGAAGAAGATTTGCTACACTGAAGATGATATCAATTTGCATTACAGTCATCAACCAAAGGTTGCTGAAATTCTAATTGCTTGTCTGAAGTATCTTCCTCGCATTGATGGGTTGGTGCAGATAGATTTTCTTGGTTTTGGGAATACTGATACTTTTCAACCAAATACAATTTCGTATCAATTTCCTGAAGTAATCACTCAAAAGATTGTTGTATCACCACACACACTCTGGCACACTGATGATGAACTGAAAAATGCTTATGTGATTGGTAGTGCTCCTTTCTTTATTGATACTGATGATGTAAAGTTTGTTCAACCTTGTGTTGATTGTATTCGTTCACAATTACCAGAGATTGATACAAGTGATATTCAATTCTTGAATGTCAAAGAAGCAGCAGGAGCAAAGAAACAAATCAATGCTCTGATTCGTGAAGGTGAGGAACTAACTTTCTGGAATCTCATTGATATTTTTGGTTGCAAGAAACTTGTAAATCTGTATTTACTCATGATTGAGATTAAAGAGAATTTGATGGATTCTATGATTGTAAGTGATAGTCCTCTTGCTTTTCTTGGTGATGATCAAGTTGTTGGTGAAGGTTTCGTGTATAAGAATGATAAAATGATTCTGAAACTGGTTGATAGGTACACGTTCAGTCATAAAAACTTCACTCTGGAAAAAAACTGGAGTTAGTAAAGGGGGGACGTGTAAAGTGTCCCTATAGTGTAACCACTCAAACTCAGATCATGCCTTCCTTCATTCAACACACTACCAACCCAACAATTGTTGAAGTTGGTGTAGAGTTCTTTCTGCCCACAGATTCTACTTCATGGATTCCGAATGGTTTTGATATGGTAGAGTTATGCGTGGATGCTGATGAGGTTAATGACAACTGGATGCGTTCTATTGCACTTGATGAAGCAGCAGAACGATTCTGTGACAGCATTGGTGTTGTTTTCTCTCAAGTAATCGAATCGGAGTTGTGGTAATGTCTTATTTCTTTTCTATTGACCCTGAAGATTACGATGAGATTGATTTTGAAGATGATGAAGAGGAAGATCTTTATGATTACGATAAAGATCATCCATCACTTTCTGCACAGGAACGTAATCAATGACAAAACTTTTTTGCATTGCATCTAACATTCAAACTCATAGTTTTGAATGGATTGCATATGGTGATGATTTCCCTGTTAAGTGTGAAGAAAATGTTGTGGCACTAAGTGCATTTGAGATTGCAGGAATGTGCTCACAAATTTTTAGAAGTGAGAGTTCAAAACATGATTGAAAATCGTGCTCGTATTCTTTCCAGTTTTATTATTTGTTTTGCGTACATCATTACAATGTATCACGACACAACTTTAGGATGCCGATTATATCTGGTGGGCAATTCTCTTGCCATTCCTTATATGATTCGCCATAAGTGTTGGGATATTGTTGCTCTCTTATCTTTCTTAATTATTGCTGGTTTACCAAAGGTTTTCTCATGAAATTCATCGTTGATCTCTATGTTGGCGGTAAAGTGTTTAAGGAGCAAGTGCAGGCAAACAATCAAAAAGATGCCCGAGAAACTGCACTTGCACGTAATCCTACTTGCAAAATTGTTGCGGTTAATATTTCTTTTAAGTAAGTATGTTAAAGGGGGGACGTGTAAAGTGTCCCTATAGTGTAAGGTTCAAACCTTTCAAACCACCAAATCTCAAAAATGACACAAACACTTCATCCATTCACTGCTCCTACTTCAGGTCTGGGTTACAATGTAGTTTCCAGTGCAATCTCAAGGATTGCTGTTGTTTCAAACGACACAGGAACTTACGATCTATTGGTAATTTTTCACAGCAATGTGGATAAAGTTTACCGATACATCTTTCAAAATGATAATGCTGCAATTCGTTTCAATAATCTTCTTGAAGATGATTGTGACAGAGCAGAAACATCTTGGGGGGAAGAGTATAATCGTGCCCTAAAGAATGGTGATATTGAAATCGTTTGATTTCATACACAAAGAGGGGTGCTTTATGTGCCCCTCTTATTCTTCCAAACTCTTTTAATTCTTTACTGATGGAGTAAATGTAAGTCTTAAGTGATAAATAATGATGCTTAATCGTGGTTGTTTAAGTAAGATTTAGGGGCAGAAATGCCCCTTTTCTCATATAAATAAGTATAACCACGATTAAAGTAAATGGAATACTACACTTACGCATATTTGCGGGAAGACGGAACTCCCTATTATATTGGTAAGGGAAAAGGATATAGGTGCAATTATGGAACTGGAAAAAATTGCAATCCCCCAAAAAATAGAAGTAGAATAATAAAGTTAAAACAAAATCTAACAGAAGAAGAAGCATTTAAGCACGAAATCTATATGATTGCTTTATTTGGTAAAAAATGTGATGGTACTGGAATTTTGATGAATATTGCTGATGGTGGTAATGCTCCTCCAAAGATATGTGGAGATATTCATCATATGAAAACCGAAGAGTATAGAAAAAGAGTCAGTGAAAAACTTACTGGAAGAAAAGGACATCCTGCTTGGAATAAAGGAATTCCTATTAAAGAAGAAGTAAGGCAAAAAATAATTGGAGAAGGTAATGGTGTCGCCCAGTGGTGGAAATTGACCTTTAGTGATAGTAGAGAAATTGTAATGTGTGGTTTGTCTAATTGGTGTAAAGAAAATGGATATGATAAATCAAAAATTTCTGCATTATATCATAAAAAAGAAGGAAGAAAAAAGCACAAAGACATTGTAACAGTTGAGAAACTGACACAAGCACCCACTTAAGAGGTGCTATATGCCCTATAATACATTTGTTGATTTGAGGCACCTCCAATTTCTACTCGTTCACGCATCGGCATTCAACTTGCCGACGAATCTATTCTTTCGATATACTGTCATTATGATGGATATCCTGAGTTTAATGGTGTAAAACTCCAAGAACATTTCAACTCTTATGAGAAAGCAGCAGAATTAATTGATGGTGGTGATATAAGTTGCCTGTGGACAAATGCAGGTTGGAATAATGAAGTTCTACCTGCAACTGCTCCACTTTATTATTCTTCCAGGGGTGAAGATTGCCCTCCTCGTCTTGATGCTACCTTTGGTAAGTATCTTGGGAATAATGAAGAGTATGCCTATCTATTCGCAAATGGCAAATGGGTATGTTACAATAACAGAAGTTGGGATGATAAGTTTCTACAACAAGTAGAGATTCCTGTTGCTGTGTGTGCATAGGTAAAGTAAACTAAAGGGGGGACGCATAAAGTGTCCCTATAGTGTAAGCACTCAACCTTCAAAAACTTCCAAAATGCAACTCTCTGTTCGTTGTTCTTCTGCTCCTTGGGAGAACGAAACCACTGATGAAGATCGTGCTATTGATCTCGCATATTCTCTCTCTGAAGAATACTCTTGCGATGTTCAGTTAGTATACACTTCAACTGGAACTATTCACTCTGTTGTTTCAAACTACTAATCAAACAAAATGACACTCACAACTCAACAAATGACATTCACCAAAAAGCAACTTACCAATGCTTATATTACTCATATAGTAGAGAATATGGAACTTGAAACTCTTATGGGTTTCGCATGTGATTATCTTCAAGATCATTATGCAGGTTTGTCTGTAGATGAATTGATTGCTGAAGTTGATGATATTGCCCCTGAGATATTAGAAGAATTAGCAGAAGAAATTGGAGCAACTAAATGACACAAACCATTTATGTTAAATTCTCTTATGAGAATAAAGTTTCAGAAGAGATTCCCATTCACACTCAGTTAGATCTATCAAAGAACTCTAACAGAACAAGGTTACTCAATCGACTGCTAAAATCAGTTCCTGATGGCACTGAAGTCTCACTACCCAAAATGAATAATGTTCTCTACAAATCACCACTAAACAAATGACACTCACAACTCCCAACATTTCACTTCTCAGACTCAAAGAACGTGTGCAGAGTTTAATAGATGAACAGGGTGAAGATGCCCCTGTGTGTGCATTTATCTTCACAAATGAGGAT
>Ga0247832_1006903_pt1 | contig 12174 bp, 13 predicted proteins | sample LaCruzMarch2015__10_FD_192407 | JGI IMG/M metagenome (GOLD analysis project Ga0247832, IMG submission 192407) | Freshwater microbial communities from meromictic Lake La Cruz, Castile-La Mancha, Spain - LaCruzMarch2015_4m | ecosystem: Environmental > Aquatic > Freshwater > Lake | place: Spain... | reverse complement strand
ATAGCTTCCTGTGTGACCCCATTACATTCAGCCCTAGCTATACATGCATCCTTAGCCAAAGTTTCGGAATTGTAAAGATACGGTTCACTTGTATAATCTGAAAGGAACTTGTCGGTGTGTGGTCCAGTGTACGATTCACTCAGTTGCCAACTAACCTCACCAGACGGAGATTCATGTAATGTTTCCCCCATTCTCAACGTATATCGAGCAGAAGTGAATCCGGAGTTGGAGCTACTAGCTGGGGAAGGAGGATTCCCCGGTACAATATACGGAGCAGCTATTGGAGCAGCCGTTGTGACAACTGTAATCAACATCTTGAAAAGATTCGCGGGGATATATATTAGCTGACGATGTCCCTCGGGTCCAGTAAATGAACTGCACTGACCAGGCTGAGCATCTACAAAGCAGTATTCCTTCCCATCCAAAGCTAAAGAGCGGAAGCATGTGCTGCCACTTGAGGAGATCTTGGTGGCAGCATCTAGAGAGAGGATTGTGCGTTCATCAAGGCCTTCCTCTTCCACATCAAGGATGACCTTGGACCCTTGAAGAACATCGCTTTGGATAATCTCAAAGGTTTCGCCTGCAATCTGGAGGTCGTAATGATAAGGACATGTTCGAATTCGAAGTGAGAAAGGGGGAATGATGATGAGAGACCACAGTATTGATTGATTGTACTTACACAAAGAGGCATATCCTCAGAGGTATTAAAGAGCTGGAAGCGTGTGCCTTGGGCAACGGTAGAGAGCATCCGAGTACCTTCCTTGTTCATGAGGGCACCTGACGTAGACACCTGAGTATCCTTGTAGCCTTGACTGCAACAAAGACTGCACCAAATGTGCAAGCTCCAAGGAGGAGGATCACCAATGCAGAAGCTCCTACCACTAGACCCAGATAGTGCTTGAGGGATTTACTCTTGGTCTTCTCGAGTTCAAAGAGCCTAACGAGCGTGTATGCTTCCTCCTCTGTTGTTGGTGGAAGGCAACAATTAGTTAGCATATGAGGGTAACATGGGATTACAAAAAAACTATTGACTTACTACTCAATGTGCCACTGTTATCCTTATCGAGAAGATCGAAGATGGTGTCGAAGCGCTATTGACGAAAGTACACCATTAACAAGAGGAGATGTGAGGAGTGAGCATAACATCATGGTGAGGGCATATTATGAACACACTTAACACAATACTTTTCACTCACATCATCATTTGGGTCATACTGTGGAGCTGCGTTGATGTCGGTAGCAAGCCCACTAACGGACTTGGTGAGGTTCATGTTGTTGGATGCTTGTGTGGCGTTTTGGTTGCGAGAGACCTCGGATTTTGTTTTATGAGAGGATGAAGTGACGAAAAAGGAAAAAAAAGTTCAATGAAACGAAACTTTCATGTGTCATCTGGCTTGCTATCATCCCTCAAAGTGTCTTGGGGTAATTGATCCTTAAGGTTTTTGGACGTGATTGCAAATGGATCAGACTATGATAGTCGCGCTCATTCCCCCTCTTGACTTAACAATTAGTGCTCAAACAGGTCCAAACTGATCAAATCTCAATCGATTTGGTTCTAAATAGAAGATACACTCCACTAGCTACAACCATACCCCACTCAGCAGCTCCCGAAGGCAACTTTTGTAAGCATACCAACTGAGCAGTCAACGTAGTGATCACACCAGCAACTCTGCTGCACAACTCTGAGGAATAATCATGGCCCTGGCTGCTACATCAAATGATTTAGCCTTAGCTAAGTTGCTACAATATGATACAATAAACAGAAACATAGATTTCAATCAACAATCCTAAAAGTCGTTTAATAACATGAGTGTTTCATCAAGCATCAAACATGCACGATCTAACCTTTCAAGGCCCATACAGAATGTCTGATACTTTTTCATATCCTCTTCATGAAAATTCTCCTCCGTCGCGCCTGCCTCCTTTGCTCTATCCATCCATTCTTTACCCACCTCAACCTCATGCTGTCGTCGTAATAGCAAGTTAAGTAACGCAGTACATACATTATCAATTACCGTAGTTGACAAACGTTTGGATATAACATCCCATAGGAATATAGCCGTGCCAGTATTATGTGTCTTGGTCATGTGCATATCAAACAAATCAACATACCTATCACGATGTAACTTATGTAATATTTCACGTGCATCACGAGCGGGTATCATGGCCTCATCGGCAACAATGTCAGACTCACAATGTCCACGTGTTTGTAATATTGATACTATCCGTGCGGCCACAATCCCATGATGAGAGGATAGTATCTTATGTTCGACACGTGAACGCATACGCTGTAATAATTGTCGTGTGCATAATTCAAATTTACCACCCTTTGGATGTCCATGTGTTTCCTCAACTTCTATAGCAATACGAGGAGACTGTAATTTGGACATTTGTACCAGTAATAATGACACATTATGATTCATCCCACCCACCTGATACGACTGTAATGCCTTCACAACATCATTTGATAAATATGGTACAATGTTGGCTGGGTAGAACATACCCCATTCTGACATACGATCATGTCGCTCAATTTCAGTCTCATCTTGTTGGCCGACAATATTATCATTCTCTCCAATTCGTCGAGGTGCATGTTCCTGATGTGCCATGTAGGTTAGTGCCGCTTTGACAATGGCACCGACATGATTCATAAGACTATTACTAGTTGTTGCAGTAGAAGTAGTAGTAGTTTCATTCTTGATGTTGCTGTTGCTTGGTGGGTACATTTCTGATACTAGTCGACTAAGTGCCATTGCACGTAGTGAGGCATGGAACATGGAGATATTCACACGGTAGATTGATCCATGTTTGATTAATTTACGTTGCGTCGAGAGTAGAGATTGGATACGTGTATAATGTTGATCATCAATATCATGACAATTGTTGTTGGGAAGAATCGTACTACTATTGTCAGACATCATGGTCAACATTGTTGATGATGCTGTTGTTGGTGCTGGTATGTCATTTTGCATGACATCATCCACGGGTAGACCAATTTCAGTACGAGTTGATCCATACTTCGATAACATCTTTTGTTTCTTGGTTAGAATAGTTGTATCTATCCCGTCCTCCTCCTCCTCAATGTCATCATTGGACTTGGATCGTTTCTTCTTTGTCGTTGTCGTCGTATTCTCCTTCTTCTTGCTATTTTTCGTATTCTCGGTGGTGGAAGGAGCAACAATGATGCTCCCATCCTCACCTAAACCAAATTCATATTCTCCCCCTTCATCATCGTCGTTGCCAATTTTTTCTGTCTTACTAATCTTATTCATTCCATCCTTCTCTTGTCTACTTTGTAGATTATCAACCTGAGTATTCGTCGCAATGGGTTTAACTACCTCAATATATCCCGACTCTACAAGTTTAATAAATGCAGTCACGACGTACCGTAATCCATCCCCTTCAATGTTATCATTGTATTCTATATTGTTCTTGCCATGTATGCTATTCTTCCTTCGATTATCAATCACTTTCCAAACACTATGAATAACATTTTCAGTCATCATCCTCCCCTCGAGTAATAAGCATTGTACAATCTCAGCCGTAGCGTGAATATTATTACCATTACTTTTTGTTTCGTCATCATTGTCGCCAGCAATATCATATATATCACGTACGTGTTGCACATAGCATGGATAACGTATTAACAATCGTGCCCTTTCGGGTAAGAAGGTATATATATAATGTGTCGTTGGCACTGTTGGATCACTGTTATTCCCTCCTCCTCCTCCTCCTAGCCTTGTGACCTTGAGTAATGAATGTTGAAGCAACACCATTAATGCCGATTGGACGTGCTTCGGATTGGTAATGTATCCTGCCGACTCCGGACCGCGTGCCTTATTCATACCCGCCTTGATTTTACGACGATGCGCCGCAGTTTTGTCCTCGTCGTCCTCGTCATCAACCTTGGTGGTGGAATTGGGCAGGATGCCATCGACCAATCGTCCGCGTTCGCGATTCCAATCCCTCGAACACCGAGATCGTATCGTCCCGACCAACTCCGAGACCGTGCTCGGTCCGCGCGACTGCAATGCGTCCGCGACGGTTTGCACCACCGGACCGAAGTAATCGCGTACGCAGTTCGATGCCAATGCAGCATGTGGATTAGGTGGACGGGAGGTGGAGGTTGTTAGGTTGGATAATGGAGAGGTATGAAGGAATCCCCCGAAGGCGTTGGCCATGGTGCACGCGAAGAAGAGTGAGGCGTTCCCGAGATTTTAGCGGTGTGGAATTTCGAGCGATCGTGAGCGCAAGTCAGCTCAAACGAAAGAAGAGTCGACCACACAAAACATTAGGAAACTCGAACGAACTTCAATGGCCGAATTCGACGTCGATCGACGCGCTCGTCACCGTGACGGCAGGGGAGAGGGGGGAGGACGTGGCGATCGTGGCAGCAGTCGTCGCAGTCGTCGAGAGAATAGTCGTTCCCGCTCTCGGTCTCGTTCGAGGTCTCCCGACTCGCATCGTCATCGATCGTCTCGCCGCTCCTCGTCTCGCCGTAGTAGTAAGCATCATCGTAGGAGCAGTCGAAGTGACGATGATGATAGTAGTAGCAGCAGTCGCAGCAGTGATAGTCGCAGTCCCACACTGGCAGCGAAGCCGTCGGGTCTCCTTCCCTCAGGGGGCGTAGCTGGAGTGCCTCAAATAACGACCACGAACCCGTACGTAGGTGGAGGATTGCAACAGCAACAGCAGGCCATGCCCCTTTTCTCGGCAGGACTCGTGACCGGAGGATATACCCTTCCACAACAACTACAACAACAACAACAACTAACGCCCCAAGATAAGATCAATCGTGAATTATTCGTGGGCAATGTCCCCCCGGGCACATCGGAGGCATTATTGATGCAATTCCTTAATGGGGCCATGCGTCGCGTGGGTCTATGCGGACCGGCAGATACGCCCATTGTGAATTGCCGGACGAATTCCAAATTTGCCTTCATTGAAATTACGAGTCAAGAAATGGCCGCCGTGACGCTGAACTTAAACGGGATACCCTTCCTCGGTGCTAGTTTACGCGTCTCGAGGCCTAGTAAGGTGAGAGAGAGAGCAGTATCTCTACAATCTTGATATTGACCATGTGGTGTCATACACATTTATTTGACCCATGCATATATATATTCTGACTTTTGTCAATCTTCCTTTTTTTTTACACATACCCATCCAAAAAAAATCAAACAGTATGCAGGACCAATGACGCCGAGTCAAACATGGCAACAACTAACCGGTCAGCCATTACCACCAGGGATGACACCCGTACCTGAAAATCCAAGTGGGAATGCTATTGGACCGGGTGGGGTGGTGGTAATGAATTGCACGCCGGAGGAAAAGTTACAACGCGAACTCTTTGTTGGTAATACCACGCCGGAAATGACGGAATCCATGCTAAAAGACTTTTTAGGACGTGCATTGGAACAGGTCGGATTAACAATCATGCCCGGTAATCCCATATTGGCATGTCGTGTATCTGGTAAATTCGCATTTGTCGAGCTCCGATCGAAGGAAGAGGCAGCGAATGCATTGAATTTAAATAACATACCCTACCTCGGAGCGCAGTTACGTGTTGGTAGACCAAGTAAGGTATGCACTATTACTATCAATATTATTGCCGACGACATTGCTTATTTTTTCTGCTTAATATTTCTCATCCTATCAACTTTCATCTCTTCACATCTTTCAGTATACTGGTCCACTAACGCCCCATGGTAATTGGGAGGATATATTGGCCAAATTTATGAGTGGTGAATTACAGCTAGGTGGTGGGGGGATGCAGCAGATGCAGCAGGCTGCGCCCATTGCTGCTGCCACCACTGCATATGCACCCTTTGCTACTACTCCTGTTCCAGTTGCTCTAGCCGTCAAGCAACCCACGACAGTTGTGGAATTGAAGCAAATGCTAACCCTAAAGGAACTAATTGATGATACCGAGTATGAAGAAATCCTTGAGGATACACGTGATGAATGTACACCCTTTGGTACGCTAAAGAATGTTATCATCCCACGTACTGGGCCGGGCGCAACGAAGATCTTCCTTGAGTATATGACCGTGGAGGATGCAGGACGTGCTATTGCTGGATTGGCCGGACGGACATTTGATGGACGTAAGGTCGAGGCTGTATACTTTGATCCGGTGAAATTTGCAAATCAAGATTATTCTGATTGATTGACTCTCCCCCATCGCAAAACACAACCGACGAAAACCCTTTCTTCCTTTTCTCTTTTTTTTTGCCTTGCTGCCCGCCTCTACTCTTTGCGTCCCGCTTCTACTATTGTTTCAGGAATATAGGTCATAAGGGATTTGTGGGGGAGAACTATTGATGCCAATTTATTTTCGTGTTAGATAATCTTACTTTATTGCTGTTTTCCTTCTTTGTGTCAATCCTACTCTTCTTTTTAGTACTGCAAGATGCTGGTGAAGTAGCAGAGTAATTCTTTGTTTCTTGTATGCATTATTGTGTGATTGTATGACAATACATGTCTCAACCACTTTGCTTGCATTATCCTCATTGCTTTTGCCATATCTAATTGTGGGAAACTTTCCCTTTTTCCTTACTGTTTATTGTTGATTATGGTAAGATTCTCGATCAGACGGCGGCGAGACCCAATGCCATCTTGGAGCCATGCGTGGTGGTATTGCTGAGAATCCTTTGAAAATCTGTGCAGCAGGGGAAGTTTTGCATGTCCCTCTGCACGTAGATGAATGTCTCTACGATGAAGAATATTACTGCATATAACTTGCACTAATTTATTGGATGCTTTAGTTCCAAATCAAGCAAGATCCTGCCTGGTGGTGGGTGCAGGCTTCTAAACCTGTAAGAAACCCAGTGGTTCGATTCCACCTTGCGTGCACTAGCGATAGAGGATATCGCTACAGAGAATTGGTTAAACGGGATATCATAAATTGTTTAGAGCATTTATACAATCAACAATAAGCAAGCACCCTATCTTGAAACACACTTCTACACTATCAAACAGACCTTTTCCTCAAGGTGCTTCTTTCAGGGCTGCGATCAACATCTCCCTTGAACCATCCACGTCCAATCCCCTTTCATGAGCGATACGACGCAATTCACTAATGCGCATGACATTAAATTCGTTCTCGCCAATTGCAGCGGCTCCGGGCCTATTCGGCTCCCTCGCAAATGCAACAAATAGATCATTCATCAAAGTACTTGGAACGTCATGAAATGATATCTTTCCAATGACTTCATCCTTTTTATTAACAAGAAAGTCCATTGCTACCTCTTTTAACAGAGCACAGTTCTTGGACTCGGCGTATAAAAGAAGCTCCTTCACATTCTCCAAGCTAAGCGTTGTACCCTCCACAAGACAAGCCTCAGCCGCTAATTTTAGAGAGGCAACTCCATACCGATCAGCAGCATCAATAATCTCCTTAGCGTGTGCCTTCATATCATCATCAGGAATCTTTCCCCCATAAATATAGTACAGAATATAATTAAAGACATCAGGGGATACGTCGGTGATTTCAATTGGAGTTGTTGGATCTCCTTTTGATTCACATAACACCGCAAGTAAAGCCGAGCCAGCTTTTAGAATAAGACAATGAGCGTGAAAGATGGCTGGCGCAGTCTTCGCTGCCTTCTCTGCACTTTTTTTTGACTGGTAATCTCCCACCTTAAACACAACGTCGGGGGATTCCTTGTCATTGAATAGTTGCAGCATGTTATTACAGAAAGGATTTTCCGGAATAAAGTGTGGTAGCGCTGCTTTGATTGGCGTTGGAGATTTCATGTGAACCTCTACGACTAAAGTTCCATCGACAAGGGCATTAAGCAATTTTGAGCGCTCCACAAAATCATACCACCCCATGTTGCTGCTTGAGCCAAGGGAGCTTCTACCCACAGGACCAAAAGTGTGGGTTGATGTTTGTATGCTCGCAATTTGGTTGCCATTGCCATCTTTGATGCTGAATCCAAAATTCATGTCGATACTCTTATTTGACCGGTTGCAGAGTACGATGGCAACCCGACCCGTATTACTACTTACGTCTCCACCTGGATACAAATACAGGCACCAGGGGTTACCCAATGCCATAAATTCGGGAGAATCGACAGGAACATTTAGTACGGTAGACAAATCCGCGAAGCCATGATAGTAAACCCTAGTCGACGAACAATCGACGAATGAAGGCGACGGTGTACCCACATGGACAAATGCCATGGTAGGAGGAGCGTACATCGTCCACACCATCTAATGTTCCCGCGCTCTCTCTTCCTCTAGTGGAATAGCCGTATGTAAATAATGAAGGTGATGGTCACCACACCCACGGTGTTACCTCAGCCACCATGTCATCGCGACTACTATACTTACGTCCCGTACGATGTCCTCGAGCGCGATTGGCTGGGCGATCCTCTGCGGTTGAAAGGAGCATTATCAAGCATCGGTGCAACAAAAGTCACCGAGGACGGAAACGAAAACGAGAATGAAATCAACAACAGCAGCAGCAGCATCGGCAGCAGTGATGGCGACCCATCACTACTCAGCAGGTACGCCCCAGGAACATTGGTATGGGTATTGCTGAGTAGGGGGAAGAAGAAGTCAATGTTACATCCAACGAAAGTCAACGGAAATGCATTAGCGCTACACAAAAAGCGGAGAGACAAGAAGAACAAACAACCGATCGATGTCGAAACCTACAACGCCGAAATCATTTGTACGAATGACTACGACGAACTTGATGTCGACAATGATGGTGTGATACTGAAGCAAAATTACAGTCGAAAGGAATTCTTCCTTCGTGCACGTGTCGTATCCGACGACGAAGAAATCATCATCGGAAACAACTGCAATGATGACTGCAATAATCCAACAACAACATTGATGGAGAAGCATAATTCACGACACGTGCTAGTACGATATGAGGGAGGTACAACCTATCATGTTAAGGCATACAATCTCATACCAGTACTCGAACCAAGTCTCCAACTACTGAACCCCAACACTTCATTATTACCAAAGCATATTGCTCGCGTCGTTCCAGAAACGAGCACTTACAGACGATTGGCCAAAATTCATACTACACCACAGGATTCATTTATGGAAATTGGATGTGACTTTGGTATTACAGTCGATCGGGTACGTGAATCGTTAGTCATGGCGGGGAATGTGCCTCGTGAATGGCCAACGCCATCTTCTTCTACTTCTTCTTCAGAGCAGGAGAAAAATGAGTGTGATGACAACAACAACAATGAGAACGAAACAAATGACATAACGAAAGTGTCATGTTTGGGTGTTGATAAATCCAAAGATTCAATTGATATTGCCAATCAACGATACCCCAAAAGCAAATTTCTTCTCGGTGATGTACTAGTACCGAACGAAATGTCCTCGGTACGTATGTCGTGTGAACAATGGCTAATTGGGTTGGCACCATCTATACTTTGTATTGATATTAATGGGAATAGAGAAATTGAGGGTGTATTGGCATGTCTGACTATGGTAATGAATGAACCGTGGGTAAGAATGCCACGTATCATCATTGTTAAGAGTCGATTCTTGTATTGGGAGATGAAGAGACAATGGAAAGGTACATGAAGACAACCTCGTATATGATAATAAATGAATTATATATATATTTATGAATACAATTTGAGACGTCAACAAGTCTATGCCATGAAGTGCATGTCTATTGCATACTGTAAAACACTGTGGGTCAGTCACTCGTGACTGTCGACCCAAGCCTTCAGTCCGCCCTCTGCATACCTTTCTTCTTCTTCAAACATTTCTTCATCTGCCACAAAGCATTGAAGGATTGTGGCAATACCCATATCATATACACTCATGAACATCCCCGCTATGAACCACGATATCACAGCAATGACGACGAGTGGACCAGTAACGCTATACAAGTGTTCAGCGACAGATTTTTCAATGACATAGTAGGCAATTCCTGTGGTAAAGGATGAGATGAAAATTTTACCAACAAATACGACTCCACCAGACACATAGCTAATTGCCGCTATCCGAGAAGCATTTCTATAGTATCAGATGATGATCAAAGAATGACCAAACAATCGTAGTGTGGGTAGGTTAGAACATTGATGTACAAACATATATATACACAGCTTATGGTGTGGAAAAACAGTAATACGCACCTTAAAATCAAGAAGAATGCTTCCTTGGCACTGGCACAAAAGCTTGATCCAAATATAGCAGTCTGAATGTATGCATTCTTATTCATAAACTTCATACATTTTTCCAAACATAGGAAGCAGCACTGGAAGCAGCAAAGTATACATTTGGCAATGCCTGAATTCATCTCCTCGGCCTTGCGTTGGAGGTATGCGATACATGATCGTATCATCTTGATACATGCAATAATAAGTGCACCGAATGCTGCCGTACCACTGTGATAGATAATAGATGTTGATATGCTTGACAAGACTGTGCCACTACCAATTGTGGACTTATCTCTTGCAAAGTACCATTTCGAAACAGCCATTGCAAATACAATCTGACCAAGTGCACGTATGAATTGAACAGTCCAGAAGAAACTAAATAACATATACCAGCCACATTTGACAACGAAGTCTGAGAATTCAAACGATCTAACAGATATTTGAAGACTTGTGGCTGTATATGTTGTAGTTTGAAATTCACCCATGGATGCGATACTAACTGCGTACACTGTCCAACATATCATAAAGACTAAAAAGCCTAATCCCTGTACTACCGGGAAGAAGAGTATAAGTGGCATTTGTAACATGGCCTTACTTGTTTCCTCAACGCATCCCATTGCAAGTTGTATACGTTTACGCATAAATAAAAATAGTAGTACTAGTAATCCACCCACCGTGTACAGTCCATACGAGGAGTAGATTGCTATTTCTATCTCTTGATCTGTATATACTTTCGGGATGGCAATTTTCCACGTATTCGCTATCCTGCTAGTATAATATCCCGCACCAACGAATATCCCCACGGTAGCAAATATGGACGTCCAAACTAATATTGGTAATACACCCGGCAGACGCATCATGTAGGCATACCCAAACCCAACAACTAATGGCAAACCAAAACCAAATGTTAATATATAATATCGCGTCATCCATATATCACTATACAAGTTATTCCACAACCGATATCCTGCCTTGATAATTTCATTCTTTTGTTGTGTCGTCGTCGATACTTCAATTATTGGGTCCATGGTATCAAATTCTTCGTCTTCTTCTCCAACAGTGCCATTATTATTACTACTACTATTATTATTCGGATTGATAATGTCTCGCAATCCAGCCTTTCCCGCGGCAGTGAACACGCATCTCCACATCAATTCGTACGTATCCACGGCAAAGTAGGCAAATCCCATACCGCGATTCACCCCCAATGACGTGTATGCCGACCGCGGATCGTTCGCGTCGGGATAGCATAATTCCGACGTGCACATTAACGTGTTATTCGTGGACGAATAGTCCGGCAACGAAATGCGTTCGCTAGTTCCAACTGACAATGACGCCGATGACGATTCGTTGGTGGCGGCGGCGGTAGTAGCGCGATACAGTCCATCGTAGGTAACGAGAGTGTACGGATCGAATCCACCGGGGAATGTTGGACATTCCTTCACGCACACGCCGCCGCTGTAGTCGTTGACATAGTACAGGTACGGATAGTCCGTCATATTAAGCGCTCCCTTTTCTGTACCACAAACTATTTCGTTGTTGTCGTTTGTTGCACAGCGCAGTGTATGAATGAGAGTCGTGAGGAGAGAGAAATCGTGGCGAGAAGTGAGAGTATATATTCGGAAACAAAAGAAGATGAGGAGAGCCCAGAGCATGTTGTGGAGTGATTATATTCGAGTCAATATATACTATATTACTACGAAACACTACACTCACGATTGCCGGCATAATCTAACGGATGTAATATGACACGATAATCGCCATTCTTCATGGCATATATACCCAAGGCCGTCATACTTATCCACGCACTCCAAAGCAAGAACATGCAGAGCACGTCCGTGAACCGACGTTCGTTATACGAGGCCGGGCCATCGAAGTCGGGCGGGGCCGTGAGCTTGTGACCCATATCGACCTCGTGATCATTGTATCTTCCGTCATCACCGCCGTTATTCCTCATCTCCCATCACTGATATTATTTCTGCTACTACTCTCGCGACGCGACTTCGAAATGATGATAACGATTTGAAATTTCGAC
>Ga0247832_1006902_pt1 | contig 12175 bp, 11 predicted proteins | sample LaCruzMarch2015__10_FD_192407 | JGI IMG/M metagenome (GOLD analysis project Ga0247832, IMG submission 192407) | Freshwater microbial communities from meromictic Lake La Cruz, Castile-La Mancha, Spain - LaCruzMarch2015_4m | ecosystem: Environmental > Aquatic > Freshwater > Lake | place: Spain... | reverse complement strand
TGTTACACCCAATTAAACCCAAGAGTGTTATATATCGATGTGACGAGAAGCGGCTTGTCTAAACGACTGTGCACTCTCCTGGGCCGATCATATGGACATTGAAAGATTTAACGACATATCTCCGGGCGTATCATTTTTTCGTGACTTTGGGGGTGCGCAAAAATAGCCCTAAAACTCGTATGATTTCGATACCGTTAGCTCACTGTTAGCTCACCGTAGCAAATAGGCGTCAATTGTTATGACATCAGTAGTATTCTTCATTTTATCACCACCACCATGCTCCCGTGGAAAAAAAGTGGAAAGTTTGTTTTCACACAATCACCACCCGGGCCGGCCCCCACCTCCGCTTCCATGGCGATGCAATGACGATAATCGCCGCTGCACCTCATCATACACACTGATGACTAGCTTCGCCCCTCTCTCCATCGTTTTTGCCACGGTGCGGTTATCGCGGGCCGCGAGGGGCTGAGATATGGTCTTTCTGCCATCGCCTCCGCAGGATGGTGAAGGGAGCGATGATAGCAGCTGCAGCGGCTGTACCTTCGGCCATATGGCAGTGGTGCACCCAACTCATGGCGCCGCGGCTTTATATGGGTTCGGATGAATCAATGGTGGTCTGGTTTGGTAGTGCGGACGTTGGTTCTGCTGTTGTGGACGCCAACAGACTAATCATGGGAATTTGCAGGGAAATCAATAGTAACAAGCTGCAGCTTTATCTTGCCCGCATGACATGACGACTCCAAATCATGGCGCTGTGGCCACTTATAGTACCATACGATTTATTGGTGGTGTGGTTTGGTGGCGGTGTCGTTAGTTCTATTTGTTCTGGACGTCGAATGGTACCTCCTACATGAGAGTGCAGATGTGGAATGAATGGCACCACATAACCGCGGTCGCCGATGGATTCAAATGACTCAATGATGGTCTGATTTTGTGGCATTGTCGCTGGTTCTATTGTTCTGTACGTCGGATGATACCATTGCTGCTGGCAATTTGGTGTATCATTGGTACATCCACAGTGGCTTTCCTGACGGACGGCTGTTCATGACATTACGCTGCCAATTGCGACGGATGTTATCCAACAATCAACTGCTTTTGATCCTAAAGGTACGAGGAGAATGAAAAAGAAGCAATTTGGAAGTAGGATTAAGGGAAGGGGGGCGGCTCTGCCATGCATATGGGGATATTTAAACTTAATATGTTTAAGATGGTGACAAATACACTGATCCATGGAGGTCATCTTGTGTGCCATTCGGATTTTTATGAAGGTGGAACAGTTTTTTAAAGGTATGATGTTGTTCCGATTTTCGACAATTCATGGTTCAAATGACAATCCTGCTACTGCTGCTTCATCCAATCACTATTACTATCTTAGAAACACTATAGTACCTGTGTGAATGGATTAAATCATGTTACTGAAAACTACAAGCACTACTAGGTGTTCGAACATTATATTATGTAAACATTATATTGTAAGCATAAAAGTTTTTATATTATACGTAGATACTCTAAAGTGATTTACTTCCTCTACAACCATTGGTTTTCTACCAAAATTCAATATTGTTGCGTTGCATGCTGCTTTACTGTCCTCTCATTTCTCCCATCTTATGTTCACTAACCAGTGCGTGGTATGTCCCATTCACATTGACTACTGTCGCCATTGTAACATGAAGGCCGTCCTTTTTCAATCATCTGCTCACTGTGATTGATTGTTGTGTTTCTCTTGTCACCTATGAGTTATCTATTAAAAGTACAACGTGCCCACACAACATCAATCATTTGCCCATTTAATTGTCATATTCTCTCTCGCTATCATAATTCATCTAATCCTTTCTTCACTCGATGAAAATCCTCTTCGTATTAATTGTTGCATTATATGATGTTATTGATTGGACGTCTTTTTGTTCAGCAAACCGCAAACCTGAGATCCACCACCAAGAAAGCTGGCAGCGCCACCGATTAGTATTCAATATTCTCAACACTATACTGCTTCATTTTTACGCTGCGTTGGTGAGTTGATTGTTATGAGTTATGGTTCATTGTTGTAACCGACCCACGAGCGTAGTGGACCAGGATACAGGGTGAGTCCATAGGATTGATTCGCCGTCCATACAGAGCGGACTACCACCCAACACCAATCAACCTCATCCAAATACGGAACAGAACAACTTAAAAAATTAGGTATATTATTACTACCTAGACCAGTTTAACTGGATGAGGTTGCGAATAATGGATGTGTGGGCCGGGGCATGTCCTGCTGGTGCATGGCGAGATAATCTACTTATACTCATCTGACCGGGATTTTTGTCTCACACAACTCCTCAATCAGCAACAATTTTCGCAATGAAGACAACGACGCAGCATAGTGATGTGATATATCAAACAAAAGCGAAGGGTGCGCTCTACACTTATTGACACTCGTTTATAGTATTAGTATTCGTCTAGCATCATGGAGGGGCTTACGACATCGCTTCCTGAGTTGCTCCAGTCCACGAGGACTTTCGATGGCGTCCTGTTACTGCAGCATGAAGCCGTAGCGACTATTCCATCATCATCTTCAACATCATATGACGATCTCAAGAGAAATGGTGTGGACGAATCGACCGAGGATGAAAGAAAGAAACGTCGACGATTGATCGAGAATAAAGTCCGTGTGGTCTTATTGCTTACCCGATCATATGCCAGGTTCCTCGACCAAATTAGTGGCGAGCATGATGCGTTGCATCAATTAGCTGATCTTCAATTGGCCGATTTCTTCGTCTACTTGCAGGATGCATCGCCCTATCCTGATAACGGCTACGACAGTGACTATTGTTCGACAAGTACTGCCAGCGCGACCATAGGCACATTGAAGACATCAATTCTGACCGAAGTCGAAATCATCAGTCCATTACTAATTGATGGGCGGAAGCGTACTCCGCAGGAGCTGAGCGAAATGCAAATCCTAGGGAAGATTCTGTATTCAGCACTATCTCTCGATCAGGCCTACCCCATTGATCTTTCTTCTGTTCTATTATGTAGAACTATTCCCAACAAACCGAGTAATGGCAGTCTAATGAACCCTACCAAGAAAGAGCGCGTAACAGATGATTCCGTACTCGCACGATTGATTGAATGCAAGACGCTACCTGTATCCATCTGTAGACTCCTATCTGACTTAATTGATATTGGTCCGGCGGGCAAGGCAGATTCGCCCATTGATAATGTCAACGAGGTAATACAAGAGTTGGAACAGATGATTACTCATCCGACTCAACTCTTACATGACTCTCCCCGACCATGTGAACAAGTGCTGTCCAAATCTCATGGGCATGAATCTCCTCGAGGAGGAGCAGAGGAACAAATGCTGTCGAAATCACACTTGTTTGGTAAAGTTTATCATGGACGAAAGGTTGAGATTGCTGCAATAATTGATGTTGCTGCGCAAATGGACCAAATCAGCCGAGAAGAAAACCCCGAGAAGGCTGTCAAGGGGGGAGGAGGGGACGTGAATCGTCTCGAGATTGTGTACGTGAGTGGATTGCCAGGATCTGGTAAGTCGGCCTTGATTCAGACTGTTCGAGACCGTCTGTCAGGTTCAGGATGGACTGCCATTAAAGCCAAGTTTGAACGTAGCTCCAAGCACACCTCCCGAGCTATGTTGTTGAGCATGTTCGATGAGGTCGTATCTAATTTGATCAAGGGTACAGAGAAGAACTCATCAAGTCAAGAGTCTATCCAACGCGTGGCCACCTCTCTTTTGGGTGCGCTTGGTCAAGCTGGTGTACTCTCGCTGGCAGAGGCATTACCCAGCGTCGAACTGCTGTTTGATGATAAATGTTGGAGTCGAGTTACAAATGAGAAGATGGATGCCGGGAAAATGGATAGACAGCTGATCTATTCTCTAACGAAGTTGCTTGAGACAGTGCTTGAATATGACAAGTATATCATCATTTGCGATGACCTGCAATGGGTCGATCAGACCTCCATGTCTTTCATAACTGAAATTCTTACCAACATAGGCAACGTTGAGCACATTCGTCGTCACTGTCTCTTTGTTGGCCTATACAGAGAGGACGAAGTTGATGGAAAGCATCCGCTCTCAACTCAAATGGAAGATCTTGAAGCGAATAAGAGCATCAACATTAGTCGAATCAAGCTGCCAAGTCTATCTAAGGATGATGTGATTGAGATGGTGATGACAGAATTCCATCTACCTCAACGTATCGTCCTCGAACTTGCATCTGTGGTGCACAAGAAAACTGCAGGTCACCCCATGTTTGTCATTGAGTTGCTGAACACGCTTCTGCGAGATTCCACCATCTCTTACAACTCAGAAAAACGTCGTCACTGCTGGAATCCATCTGATATCGATTGTCTCCAGACAGGAGAAAGCGTAGCTGAGTTGATTGCATCAAACATTTCATCCATGACGCCCAAGTTTCAACGTATGTTACACATTCTATCATGTTTTGGGATTAAAACCATCGCAGCAGTAGTGAAGATCTTAGATAAATTTGAGGCAGGTATTTCTACTGCTATTGCCACATTCATTGAACAGGGAATTATCGACACGGATGGGCACATGATCATATTCACTCACGACTTGATACAGCAAGCTGTCTATGAAAACATGGACTTGCACCAGCGAAAATCTCTGCACTTGGATATTGGTAAATTTATGTGTAGGCAGTCTGAAAAGTCACTTTCTTCAAGTATGGGAACTCTTCACCTCCAGAATGGTGTGAGTCTTATATTTCAGCTTGAATGCATAGCTTGCGATCAAATTGCATTCGCAGGCCCAGAAAAAATTAATGACAAAAGGTTGTTAGAGCGGTTCCTATCTGCGGGTCTTCAATGTTCCCAACGATTTAATTATCGTGCTGCCTCGTACTACTTCGTAAAAGGTATCGAATTTCTGGGGGAGGATTGCTGGAGCGAGGATCTACAATTGTGTCTTGAATTGTGAGTTATTATCATTGTCATCATTTCATCATCATCTGTTGTTTTTTACTACTACTACTGCTGCTACGATATGATCTAACACCATGACATTTCGATCTGGTTATGTAGGCACAATGGTGCATTGACGTCCTCTCATGCACTTGGTGAATTTCACAATGTGAATGAGTATGCTAAAGCTATAATCAAGCACGCACCATTTGAAGAATCTTTTCTTGCTCAACAATTTACTTTACGGCTACTGACTCAATCAGGTCAAATTGACGAGTGTCTTGCCAGAGGCATTGAACTCCTTCGCCGCCTGGGAATCGACATTGCTGAAGATCCAACCGGTGAAGTTATCATGAATTCAGTGGTCAGTGCGAACATCATGGCATCTCAATTCACTGTTGAACAGATACTCCAGCTGTGTGAAACCTCTCTCGACGAAAGTTCTATATTTATTTCGTTAATATATGACGGAATTCATGGAGCTATGATGGCGAATTCGTCTCCTTTCCTCCCGTTGATAACAGCTGAGATTGTTAAGTACTCTTTACAATACGGTATAAGTGAAGTATCTACGATCGCCTTTGCGACTTTTGCATCAATGAAGGTAACTCTAGAATGTGACTACTTGGCAGGACAATGTTGGTCCCGCATAGTGAAAGAGATCATCAAGAAGCATGATGCTATCAACACGCAGTATAGGAAGAAGAGTTTTACACATTTTAGTGCCCGCCTTTCATGTCATTGGAATATTGATATTTGGTTCCATTGTCCAATAGAGATTTCTTATCAGCTCATGAAGATTCATCAAGAAGCAATGAAAGCAGGTGAAGTAGACTTTGTTCTGTACGCATTCGCTTTCGCTGGGCGATACAAGGTCATGGGTGGCGAAAACTTGAATGTTGCACGGAAGACTGTTGGAGATCGACTTCAATTGATCGTAAGTTCATAATGTTATCGTGCCTTAATTTAGTTTCCTCTCACTCAATATACCTGTGTCAAACCCTTTAGGACAAGTTATCGCCAGAGAAGAGTTTCATCTTGAAACCTTATGCAATATTGGATAACATTCTTGTGTCGAAATTGTCAGGCAAGACAGAATACATCATCGATGGCTGTACCAGTATAGATGATGTTCAGTCTAATGCCATATTTGGTCGTGTGGAGTTTAACGTAAACTTGTACAAGATGATGATTGGCTTTTTCTTCAATCCAGATGACATCACTGAAGTGGAAAATCATTCACATAGCGCTGGTGCCACTCCGAACGCCAAGATACAAGAGTTACTTCATATCTACTATATTTTTTACAGTGGCCTAATTGCGTTTCAAGTGCACCATAGTTTGGGTGGCGATAGCAGATTAAAGGAAGGAAGTGAGGCGATGAGTAAAATGGAATCATGGACGACGTGTTCACCCATCTTTGAAAACAAATGGCTCTTACTCAAGGCAGAATATCTCTCCTCCATTCATTCAGATGATAATCCACATCAGTACTACGAGGCATCTATAGATGCTGCCAAAAGGCAAGGCTACATCCATGAGCTTGCCATCGCCTACCAGTTACTAGGTAACTATCATGCAACCCACGGCCGCACAGATGACGCGAAAAGTAATTATAACGCTGCTTATGTGTCATATACGCAGTGGGGAGCGAATGCAGTTGCCGAGAAATTATCTGTCAAGCACAATTTAAGTGACAAATCTACTACCAAACACTCAAGAAATTGGGAGTGAGCACTGGCGTAATGATACAATTTTGGAAATCATCTGTTCAGCAAATTTTGTGGCAATTCAAATGACACTACTAAAAACATCCTTGCCAGCAGCAAATATTGTATTAATGATATATATAATATATAAACCCAATTTTACATCAGATCTTCCTTTGTCCAGCTGAAAATTAGGGACAATAAAACTCAAATGTTCTCTACTCAAAGAATTGTCCTTGATGTACTTCTCTTTTCCGGCAACAAGTCTTTCAAATTGGTAAATTTGTTTGTTACATCCATCTCCTCCTCCTCGTCATCATCATCATCATCATAGACAACGTTAACTTTATCATCACTGAACGAGGTATCACTGGTAATTTCATCTTTAATGTCTGCCAGCCTCTCTTCTCGTAACCCACGTACATTACTGCTAACTATTTGTGCCGATCCACTGCTAAGTAGTTGATTCTTCTTCCTCCATGTTATGGTCCGTGGAGGTAGCAATAGTTTCAGATTTGAATATGGCTTATTGTCATTATTCAAGGCAACGATACTTCTACTATTGCTATCTGCTCCTCTTGTCCGACGAAAATCCTCGACCTGTCCACCCTTAAAATCTAATTTTGTCCATGTTGAACGTTTGGGTAACAATGCCTTTAAGTTACTACCCCCCTCTCCTTTTGTTGTTGATAATGCTACTCCACTTTTTGGTTCGGATATTATTGCTGTCATTCGACGTTCGTCAATTATAGATCCGCCCTTAAAGTCTAAACGTGTCCAAGTTTCACGTTTCGTGGGTGCTAAATTTTTTAATGAGCCATAGTTAGTATTTCCAGTAGTAGTAGGACTGCCCCACTCTATTTCATTTTGTGTAGTAGTAGTGGTGGATTCTTTTGTTATATTCACAGTACCATCATCTTGCATCTTTTGGATTCTACGTCCAAATTTCTGTATTATTGAGCGAAAGATCGAAGAGAAGGAGGGTTAAATACAACAATATATATAAAGACAAACACGTTCCTCCATCCACAGCCCACACAAAACTTACATCCAATTTCAGAAATCTTGTATTCTGAAGTGGAAGTAATGCCTTTAGGTCTGACCCTCCCGGTTTTGATATTATACGAAAGTCGGCACTGGATGCATCCGCAGCTCGTGCCTTTTCACTCTTAACAACCGACCCTTCATTGAGCATATCCAACATTTGAGATAGAGCTGGTGCTGCGGATGATGATGATACAACGGTTTCTTTGATCCCACGTGAAAACGATTTCCCTTGTGGCAATAATGTCTTGAGATTCGTCCCAGCACCTACTTCTGCCGCGGTTGTTGCACGAAAGCCGGCACTGGATGCCATCATGGCTTGTTCTTTATCACTCCTTTTATTCTTCTTCCGTATCTCTTCCCTCCCCTCCTCCTCTTCTGCCTTCATTGCTGGAGTTGAAGTTGCATCCATTCGATTATACTTGGCAGTACCATCATCTGTCAAGTCGTGCACCCGCCGGCCAAACTTGTCAAGAGTTAATGTCCGCTTTTTTGGCGTGGGTAATAGCGACTTGAGGTCCGAGGAGGAGGAGGAGGAGGAGGGTGTACTACTAGTCCCTTCCTCAACGTCGGACAATGACAACATAACCGAGGTTGATGATGAAGAATGCGGTACGACAGAAGGAGAAGAAATGATGAATGCTGATGCTGATGCTCCTCCTACAATCAGCCAACAATTAACGGGGAACATGGAGATGCAGAATAGGAGGATTGAATGAAGCAAGTGCACCATGATGATGTCGGGAGTGAGGGATGTGGGATTGTTGGATTTTAGGCGATGTGAAAAACGAACAACAACTGACTAAAAAGGCTGTCTAGAGTATGGAAAATTTACTGATCTAGTTCGTAAATTATTACCCCAGTTGTTTCATATATTCCCACTCAATCAACTTTATTTACATTCATTCATAAGCGTTCGAGCTCTGATTCGACCCTCTTGGTGGTTTTGTGATGAGGGCCGAGGACTTGCTTGCTCGTGATTAGTAGCTTTGTCAACAGATCCCTCGCCTCTCCCCTGCGATTGGCGTTGTGCAGATTAGTTGCATACGACTCCCCCGCAAGAATAGTTAATTCATCCTCTTACCCCAATTCAGCAATACGCACTTCGTACACATCTCGGGAAACCTTCAGTAACTCTTCACTATCACCGTCTTCAAACTCAGATTTTGCAATAGCAATGTTGGCCTGTGCCATGGCAATACCCTCATCATCACCGACTGCTTCATTTACTTTCAATTGATTCTCAAAGTGAAGTGCACTCTCTTCTGTTCCTTCATCGAGAGCAATACGACCATGAACGCTGTATGCAAACGCTTCCAAGTGGGAATAACGCCTTGGCAGTGGTGGTGCATCTCCTTTCATCCGACCAATTAAGGATTGCATTACAGTTGCAGTAACTCCATATTCCCTCTTTTGCCTAGGTTGCAACACGTCGAACATAGAATCGAGTGCAGCAAGCTTTAAATTAAGAGATTCCACCTGCCTTTGTGTATCGCGTGGATACTGCCTTCGGACGAACGATACAAACTTGGATGCGATATCAACTGCAAGCTCGTTTTGGTATTCTTGATGGCAGCCTGGGCAGAATGCCCACGGTTTCCTGAATTCAAACATTTTTTCACTCGCCTGAATACTTTTTGTTTCTGCAAATCCAACAAGGCAAGAGAGATGGACAAATCCGGCATCTGTGCCTCGACACGCACAATCGCGTCGCGATGATTCTTCTCCAACGTCGAGGCACAAGTAGCACACCGACTCCACGTCTCCACCACCACCAGATGCTAGCAACAATGACGCGTCCACTTCATTTGCTTGTCATCCTTCCTTCAGTTCTAACGCGGCGGGAGGGAGCTGGACCACGGCATCAAGAGAGACATCGCATCATGATGAGAAGAGGAGATATTTACTATTACGTCAAATTACTACCACCGACTGATGATGATACTACAAAACAACAACGGATGCTCACTTCACATGCTGTACACGGAACCTTATTTGGAAAAGGAATGGTTGAAAGATTTGACATTTATCAACGAATATTGAAACAAGACATTGCATCATGCAGTACCACCTCTAGCAGCAACGATCATCTTAAACAACAGCAACAACGGCAGCAACAGCAGCAACAAGAGCGGGAAATAATTGCCGTGGATATCAAAATGGGAAATAAACTAAATGGACACGAGGGCATAGTACATGGAGGTGTCATCTCGTTGCTATTCGACGAGGCTATTGGATGTGCATGTGAATGTTTACGACTAAGTCAGGACAATTTACTACACCTACCCGCCATGACTGCCTATTTAAACATAGATTACCATTTGCCATTGCCCGCTGGGACCGATGCTATACTACGAGTATATCATAATAGTAATGATATTGTTGACATTGGACGACGTAAAATGAATTTTGTGGCAAAGTTGGAAAGTAATAATGATAGGAACAACAATAGCGATGAGAGTAGAATTATTGTTTATGCGGAAGCACGAAGTTTGTTTATACTAATGAAATCCAATTTATGAAAACGGTATATCTAAAATAAATACAATAAACATCGATATTGAAAAATGAAGTGTCATATTCTAAACAAACATATGATTACAGTTATTTTTTTAAGTATATTATCGCGAGACAATATCGTTTTGACACCAGTCAGACACAATCTATAACCGCCCTCCTACAAAATACGCCATGCATTCTTCAGATAATTAGCTATTCTACCTACTCATCACTAAATTGTCGTTAACGACGACTCGAGGTACCAATACAACGTCGACGTCGAATTTCACGTACAGCAGTTTCAATTACTGGTAATGCAAATATGAACCATATCATAGCACGTATTGCCTGCCAGAGCGACCATGCCATGGTAGAAGCCATTGTCTGCTCATCTCTCCCAGCTGAATAATAAGTAGATTTGGAGATGGACGGACGCGTAGCACGTTTCATAGTACCATGATAATAATACGACGACGACGACGACGACGACGACAAAGTAGATGATCGTGCATATGAGAGAGATGGTGGAATGAGTGTCGTCCTCTCCTTACTACTACTGCTATCCCCAACACCACTAATAGCCAAAGATGATGGGATAATAATTGTGGTAGTAGTAGTAGTGTCATCTAACGAAGATCGACGACGGCCACTAACATCATCTTCCTTAATCCTCCCCACCATCGTACCCACCACGGATGATATATCATCATTAAACATCTTATTACCACCCCCACCACCATCATCGGGCGATAAAACGACCGCTCGATTACTCATCCCCCCGTGCCAATATTCTCCCAAAACGAAATTAACATCGGCACTGTGATACTTGTACCGCAAGTCGCTACTTACCCATGCAATGTCCAATAATACGAATAATGATATTATCATACACAGTTTAATAACGGTTAGGCATACTAACCGTCGTTGTAATATTTGTATTACCGCACGACAGCGGCGGAGTGTTGTTGTTGTTGTTGTTGTTGTTGTTGTATTTGTAAGATTCGTCGACGAGTTGTTGTTGTTGTAGTAGTGGGATGCCAATGTTGTTGATGTTAATAATAACAAGTCGTCGCTTCTTCTCGGTGATGTTGCCGGCACTCGTCCAGTAGTAGTAGTAGTCTCGATGGGCCGAGTACTATTATTACTACCGCTGCTGCTATCGGAAAATTCCATGATGTCGTTGTTGTTGGGCGATGACGACTCCGGTGGCAGTAGTTGATCGTTGTCAAAATTAAGAAGACGTTGACCCGATTCTACATCATCGCAACTACTGCTGCTGCTGCCGTTTCCCCCTTCTCCTTCCTCTTCCTCGTGGTACGAGGTAGACCATGATGTTGATGTGTAATTATGATGATGTGGGCATGTATTCGCTCTATCTCGATTAGGCATTATTCGAGATTGCCGTCGTCGTTGTCGTCCTTCCGATATTGCGTGTCTATTATCATGGGGGAAACGCGACGGAGGAGATGGTGTCATGGGGAGTGCTGCTTTCGAGAGAGACGTTTGATGCAATGATAATTGTAATTTTTCCTCTTCCCCTCCGACTACGTTGCCGTCGTCGTCGTCACTGCCGTTGACACCTCGCATACGCGTCTCCCGCGATCTCTGACATGGCGGTGGTATACGCTCGTCGTTATTATTGTTATTAGTCATGAAGGAATGTGCCCGTCGACGAAGAGGCAGTGTTGTATTATCTCCTTCATCATTAATACCGGAACGAGGTGACGATGATGACGATGAGTTCTCCGTCGTCATGATCAACTTTCAACCCTATTCTTCTATACTCGATGGTCCAAAGAGAGGACCAGTGTTGTCGACCCTCTTCGTCTTTATTATGATATCCTAACCGATCTCGGTGCAGAATTGTTAGTATGTAGGTCCATACGTACCCTAAGCTAGACACTCTTTCTTCCTTGTGACTTCCATCATCTCTGGTAGGTCTCGTGGACGTCGTCCTCCTATGCTGGGAGTCACATCCTCTCAGGTTTTGA
>Ga0247832_1006901_pt1 | contig 12178 bp, 12 predicted proteins | sample LaCruzMarch2015__10_FD_192407 | JGI IMG/M metagenome (GOLD analysis project Ga0247832, IMG submission 192407) | Freshwater microbial communities from meromictic Lake La Cruz, Castile-La Mancha, Spain - LaCruzMarch2015_4m | ecosystem: Environmental > Aquatic > Freshwater > Lake | place: Spain... | reverse complement strand
AGTAGGTGTTTCTGTTGGTGTGATTGTATTGGTTGGTGTTATAGTTTGAGTAGGAGTTTCTGTTGGTGTAATTGTGTTGGTAGGCGTGTTGGTTGGGGTTGGTGTTTCTGTTGGTGTGATTGTATTGGTTGGTGTTATAGTTTGAGTAGGAGTTTCTGTTGGTGTAATTGTGTTGGTAGGCGTGTTGGTTGGGGTTGGTGTTTCTGTTGGTGTAATTGTATTGGTTGGGGTAATAGTGTTAGTAGGTGTTTGAGTGTTGGTAGGCGTGTTGGTTGGTGTTATAGTTTGAGTAGGAGTTTCTGTTGGTGTAATTGTATTGGTTGGGGTAATAGTGTTAGTAGGTGTTTCAGTTGGGGTTGGTGTTTCTGTTGGTGTAATTGTATTGGTTGGGGTAATAGTGTTAGTAGGTGTTTCAGTAGGGGTTGGTGTTATAGTGTTGGTAGGCGTGTTGGTTGGGGTTGGTGTTTCTGTTGGTGTGATTGTATTGGTTGGTGTTATAGTTTGAGTAGGAGTTTCTGTTGGTGTAATAGTGTTGGTAGGCGTGTTGGTTGGGGTAATAGTGTTAGTAGGTGTTAATGATGGTATTAAACCACTTGTGGGAGTGACAGTTGGTGTTATTGTGTTAGTAGGTGTGTTAGTTGGTGTTATGCTTTGAGTTGGTGTGATTGTGTTGGTAGGAGTAATAGTAATAGTTGGTGTTATTGTATTACTTAGTGTGATTGTGTTGGTAGGAGTAATACTATTACTTGGTGTTATGGTATTTGTTGGAGTTTTAGTATTGGTTGGTGTAATAGTATTTGTTGGTGTAACTGTTGGTGTAGTAGTATTACTTGCTGTTATTGTATTTGTTGGTGTTACTGTTGGTGTGATTGTGTTAGTAGGCGTGTTGGTTGGTGTTATGCTTGGGGTTGGGGATGGATTAATATTATCTGGTATAGTTATTTCATAGTTTGTTAGATATTTTGGAACATATAGTGTATATAAACCACTTATTTTATTTGTTTCAGGTCTTGCATATACATCAAAAGGAATAACATTTTCACCAAGATTATAAGTTGTACCATCTTGTATTAATGATACAAAAACAATCTCACCATTTAAATTTACACTTGTTATCCTTAATGCTGATACCATATTAAATTATTTCATAAGTCAAATCGTTTATTGGAATTGTTTCAATTATCTGTACACTTGGTACTTGATTTTCCAATTCTGTTTCAAAAACTTGACTAATTCTATTTATTGCTGGTTTAACCTCAAATTCTTCTTCATCAATCAAAAACCCCAACATTGTAAAATCATAAGATTGAATATAAAATTTTCTACTATCTGTATTAATTTGAGATTCATCTTGAATATTGGTTGATATTATTGGTATATAGTGTCCATTTATGGCCGCATATGATTGTCTGGATGAGAACTTTTGCAATACTTTTGTATTGAACTTATTCAAATCTCTAATCCTATTTGTGATTATCTTAACGCTAAAATTTATATCAATTGGAACTGGCTGTGGGATTGAATAAATATCCATTCCATTTCTTTGTCCATCCCAAGTTGGAACGCTTGCAAAATAAAATGGTTTTCTATTTGGTATGGTATAAAGTGTTGCTGGGTTTGATCCGTATTTGGTATCATTCATTCTAACCAATGTAACAAATGGTGGAAGTGGATTATTATCTTCGTCAATAAATGTCCATGTTTCTGTATATTGCGACCAGTTTTGGGTGCTAACTATTCTGTCTAATGTTTGTATTATTTTTCCTTGTGATGTTATTTGTAAATCATTTTTAACAAAATCAAGCATTCCCCTATCCAAGTCATCATGTAATAATGATTTGGGTAAATAAGTTCCATTTTTGGTTATATTATCCAATAACTCCTCTCTTCTTTCAAGGAGGGTTTTATCATATGTGATATCCAAATCTGTTTTTATCTTTTTGGGTAATGGCATATTATTTCTTTAAATTAGTTTCATTATTATGCCAACATTTGTGGCATATATAAGGGTCATCACCACCTTCTGATAGTTTCCAAGACCAACCACAATTGTCACAAATAACTTTCTTTTTTGTTACAATTTCAATAATTCTATTTAATTGTGTTTCTGTTATATGTAGTTTTCTCATAATCCTCTAAATTCGTCTTTATTCACAAATGTTGCGACAACTGTCCGGTAGAATGGTTTATAACCACCATAGGTATGTTTATTATCCATATTTACAATTCCATCATCAATTACAGAATAATATCTAACTTTATCTTCTGTAACATAATAACCCAAATAATCACCCTTTAATAGTTCAACATTAAGGTCATCAATTTGCTTTTGGTAAAATGAGAATTTCATATTCCCAGGTTCTTTCTGTTCAACTTTGGAATTTCCAAGTTGTTTTAGCGTTGATTCGGTAATTTGAACAACACCTTTTAATTCAACTGGTGGCATAAAGACAATTCCATCTTTTGGTGCTTCACCATATATATCATCTTTCTTTGTCTTCTTTCGGTCTATTCTATATAATACAACACTCATGTTCAAGTCACCACCTAAATATTCCATTCCCATTTCAATATCCAGATTAAAATCTTCTTCCCCAAAAAACTTACCAATCCTTGATATTGGAACTAATTTTGCCATGTTTTTAACTTATATTAATATAAATATATGGGACTTTATAAATTGATAATTTGTTTGATTTTTATTATATTTAAAATATGTAAAATATATTATGGCAAAGAAAAAAATAACAAAAGATGAGGTTTTAGAAATATTGAAAAATTATAATGGTGATAATAATTATTTGATTAATATTCGTTATTTATATTTAAACAATCCAAATTTTTCATTGACTGATAGTCAGATTGAATATATAACATTATTTAATGAAACAAAGCCAAAGGTTGCAAGAAAATGGGTTGAATTGGATCCTTATTATGCGAAGATGATTGCTGATGATAAGTTATTGGTTAAAATCCCGGAGAAAATGTGGATTGAGAAATTATTGGTTGAGAAGGAAAAATCTTATCATGTCTTTGGTAGATTTTTTGAAAATGATAAATTAAATCTTTATTGGCTTCCAAAAGATGCTATCGTTGTTGATAAGACAAATAAAAATGTTGTTGTTGATTTTGAAAAGTATTCTCATAGAAAACCATTTAAACACCAGGAGGAGGCAATTATAAAATTGCTTGAAAATAATAAGTTCATATTGGCAGATGATATGGGTTTAGCCAAAACTGGGTCCTCAATTATTGCTTCAATTGAAGCAAACCCAAATAAAATATTGGTAATATGCCCAGCAAGTTTGAAACAAAATTGGAAGAGAGAAATTGAACATTATTCAAATAAATCCATTTATATTTGTGAGGGTAAAAATTATGATGATTCTGCTGATTATGTTATCATAAATTATGACATTATTAAGAACTTTCATTCGTTAAAAACAAAAGAAAAATCAATAATTCAAAAATCAAAATTTGATTTGGTTATAATCGATGAATGTCACTATATTAAGAATCCCCAAGCTTCGAGAACCAAATTAATAAATGATGTTTGTAAAGATATAAATAAAATTTGGTTATTAACCGGAACTCCATTAACATCAAGACCAATTGATTATTTTAATTTATTGTCATTGATTGATAGTCCTGTTGCAAGAAACTGGATGTCTTATGTTATAAGATATTGTGCTGGGTATCAATTTACTGTTGGTTTTAATAAAGTATGGAATGTTAATGGTGCTTCAAATTTGGATGAATTGAGGGAACGAACTGCCCCAATATTATTAAGACGTTTAAAAGAAAATGTATTGGATTTACCAGAAAAGATAATAACGCCAGTTTATTTGAGATTAAAATCAAAAGAATATGAAGATGTAATGGGAGAATATTTTGATTGGATTAAAAATAACCCAAAGGAATCAAAATCATTGAGCGTTCAATTTACCAAACTCATGAAAGTAAGGCAAATTATTGCTGATGAAAAGATTAAGAACACCATAGAATTGATTGAGAATACATTGCAACAAGAAAGGAAGGTTATTGTATTCTCAAACTTCACAAACTCATTAAACAAGATATATGAGCATTTTAAGAAGATTGCTGTAAAATTGGATGGAAGTTCATCAATGAAGCAAAGGCAAGATAGTGTGGATAAATTTCAAAATGAAGATAAGATTAAAGTCTTTGTTGGGAATATAAAGGCTGCTGGGGTTGGTTTAACATTAACACGTGGTGATGTTGTTATCTTTAATGATTTATCTTTTGTTCCGGCTGATCATAGTCAAGCAGAAGATAGAGCATATAGAATTGGTCAGAAAAATTCTGTATCTGTATTATATCCAATATTTGAGAATACAATTGAGGGAATTATATATGATATGTTAGATAGGAAGAAAAAGATAATATCCACTGTATTGGGTGATAACTTAATTGAAGGAGATGTTAGTGAAGACATTTTAACACAAATATTAAATTTTGGAAAATAATATTTGTTTTTTGGGATTTAAATTATACCTTTGCAAAATATTTATAACAAAAACCAAAGCAAAATGAAAGAAAGTATTATTAAAACATCAGACCTATTTAATTGGATTTCTGAAAAGGAAGAAAGTATAATTTCTGAAATGGGCGCATTTGAAAAAACTGATGCCATTATGATTCAAAAACTTACATCCTTGCAAAAGGAGTTGGAGTTGTTGAGAGAATTGAATGCGTTTATCGACCACAATTACCAAGAGGAGACATTCATGTTTGAAAATGAGATATTTGAAACTCATGTGTAATTTAAAATCCCCCAATCATTACAGTTGGGGTTTTTTCATTATGTGAATATTTTTTCTCTTTTTACTTTACCAGGATAAATCATTTCTATTATTTCATCATGTGAATAATCTTTCAACCCTGACCACTGAAGCCATAAGTGATTTCCAACTACCAATCCTTTTGGTAATGAATTTAATCTTTTGCAAAAAGATAAATTCAAACTACCCTTAACTTTTAGCCCTTCTGGTAATGAGGTTATTAATGTATGTGCTAAATTCAAATCACCTTTTAAATTTAAGTTTCTTGGTAATGAGGTTATTGATGTATTTGTTAAATTCAAACCACCTTCAATATTTAAATCTCTTGGTAATGAGGTTATTTTTGAACTTGCTAAATTCAAATTACCTTTAATTTTCAATCCTTCTGGTATTGAAGTTGCTTCTATTCCACTTAAATCTAAATCACCTTTAATATTTAAATCATCTTCTGTTAATGGTATATTATTCATATACTTCCACATAAATGGTGCATTATGTTCTCCCTTCTCTTCAAGGAAATCAAATATTCTTTTTAGTTTGGCAATATCCATTGTCTTAATATTTATTATATAAATATAATCTTTTATGAAAATACTGGAAACAATCAAAGAAGAAATAATATCAAGAATACATAAAGATAATGTTAATTTCTTAATTCAAGAAATGAAAAAAGTTGGCATTGAAAAACTTCCTTATTCATATGCTTCATTAAAACCTTTTGTTGATGAAAAGACAATGAATATTCATTATAACAAACATTATATTGGTTATGTGGATAAATTGAATAAAGCATTAAAGAAAACAAAATCAAATGGTGATTTGAAGCAAATCATATCAAACATAAGCAAATATGATGATAAGATTAGGAATAATGCTGGTGGCGCATTTAACCATGCTTTATTCTGGAATATGTTAACCCCCACCAAAAAGGATGTCCCAAAGGAATTAAAAGCAAAAATAAATGCAAGTTTTGGAACATTTAATGCTTTCAAGAAAAAGTTTGAGGAAGTTGCAAAAGACCATTTTGGATCCGGATGGGTCTGGCTTGTTGCAACCAAAAATAATAGATTAAAAGTAATAAGCACACCAAACCAGGATAATCCCCTAATGAATGTGATTAAGGATGGTGGTTTCCCAATATTGGGATTGGATTTGTGGGAACATGCCTATTATCTAAAATATCAAAACAAAAGGGATGAATATATTCATAACTTTTGGGATTATGTGAATTGGGATTTTGTTCTTGAATTGTATCAAAATGCAAATGATAAGTAACCAAAAGAATAATTTCTTATATTTATATATAAAAGAAATATGTCAGTAATAGCCGAGCCGGAAAGAACACAAATTTATACAAGAATTCGTCATTTACTTGGTGCGCCATTAAGAGGTGTTGAGATAACTGATGAAATGATGGATTCATTAATGGAACTTTCTGTTCAAGATTATGAACAGTATGTTTTGGATTGGTTGACAGAAAGCCAATGGGTTAACCTTGTCAACCTTAATATGAGTGAAAAATCTGTTGCAAATGCTTTAATTACAAGAACAATGGATTTTGAAAAGCAATATGAATATTCCTATTCAAAAATTGTTGGATTGCAAACTGGGGGTCCTTGGGTCTTACAGAAAGATTATATTACATTGGAAAAAAACCAACAAACTTATGAAATTCCAGCAGGAAGAGAAGTGAATGAATTGCTTTGGTTTAGTAACCAAGCATTTAGTGCATTTGGTTTAGGTGGTGCTGGGGGTTTTGGATTTGGTGGTATTGGCCTTGGTGCATCAGATGCAGGTTTTGCACAAATGGGAAATACAGGATCTTACTTTATGATGTCAGGTTTTGATTACCTTGTTAGGATGCAAAGTGCAAATGTATTAACAAGGATATTAGGGGGTTCATTAACTTATAGAATTACAGGATTGCCAGATGGCAAAAAAGCAATACATATCTATAATACACCTGGTGGCAAATTTAATTGGGGAAATTACTCCTCATATGTTGGAAAACAAATTTGGTATTGGTATTATGATGTGGATGGTGATAGCCGTGGAAAATGTTTGGAAGATAATCCAGATATTATAAAATTACCATCTGATGTTCCATTAACAGAAATAACTTGGGATAAGTTAAACCAACCAGCAAAACATTGGGTAAGAAGGTGGTTTACAGCCTACGTAAAGGAGAGTTTGGGTAGAGTTAGGGGAAAGTATAGCGGAGCAATAAAAGCCCCAGATTCAGAACTTAAATTGGATTATGAATCGTTGATTAGTGAAGGCAAAGATGAAAAATCAAAACTTGAAGAAGAATTAAAATTAAGATTGGAAAGGTTAAGGCCTGAAAAACAAATGGAAAAAGAAGCATTGATTGCAGAAAATTTAAACAAACAATTAAGATTTAATGCAATGCCAAGACAAATATATGTGATTTAATTTTGATTATTTAAAATTTTAATTTATATTTGAAATAAAAAACAATGGCAATAATAAAAACAATCCCAATTCAGAAGGTCATAAATGGTGCATTTGTTAATACATCAGATATGTCCATTGTATCAGAAACAGAATATTCCACATCTGGTGAAAGTTTTATTATTGTTAGAGCAATACCCCAATGTAAATTATTCCTTCATTCAAAGAATACAGATAATGTAATTGTAAAAGCAATGACCACTGTTATTGTTGTTCCAGACAATAATAAGATTGATGAGGAATATGATGAAATTATTTTGGAAAAAGGTGCATGTGTTGAATTCAAACATTGTTCTGGAACTTGGTATATTGTTAGTTCTGATGGTTTAAAAAATTAATTTATTCACAATTTATAAAACAAGCAAAATGAAGACAACCATTAAATTATTAAAAAATGGATTTATTAAGTTGTTTAGACGTAAGGAAAACACTAAACTTACTTTTAACCCTAATGGACCATTTATGCTCAATCCAATTACTAGAACTTGGTATGATGCTAATGACAGAGAGGTTGATGAGCCAAAACATTACACAGATGAAAGGACATTTGGCACTAATGACTATGAAGATTTTATAAAATATTTAGGTAACACCAAAACAAACTGGAATCTAAAAAGCAAAGGCTTCTACGATTTATACGCCAAATATGGTCTTAAAATGAGGAAATAAAAGAAAACCCCCAATCTTTAATTAGGTTGGGGGTTTTTCATTTTACACATTATCATATATTAAGTTTGGGTTCACATCTATTTTTTCCCAAAATTTAACCTCATCTTCTGATATAATCATTACATCATTTAAATCATCTTGATTTTTCTCCTCATAAGGAATACCGTTAATCAATGTGCATTCTTCTGTTGTAAAGAATTGTCTATCTGCTGGGTCTTTTATTAAAATTCTATCCCTAATCTCTGGACTAAAAGCAACCAATAATGGAGTTATCCTTTTATTAAAAGTTACAACAGCCCGTGGCACATTATAGTCACCAGTCAAGTCAGGGGTTTTTTCAAACACATTCTGATCAATATAATAGCAATTTAATTTAATACCATCCTTTGTCTTTGATACATCCCCATGTGATTGTTTTATTCCATTATTTACATAATATATAATATCCCCAAGATTCACATGTAATTTTTCCTTTATAATTAATTCCATATGTGCCATCTTACTTGTTGTGCTACCAGCCTTATTTAAAGTCTTTGACCTTTTTATATAGTCTTGAACATTTTGTCTAACCCTTGCCTTGTTTGCAATTTCAATTAGGGGAATCTGCTTATTATAAACCTTTTCAAAATAGTTATAATATTCTTCAATAAATTCTTTTCCTTTACCTTCAAGTAATAACTTAACCCCAACGTCAATAAATCTTTCAATGTATTGTGGAAGTTTCTTTGATTTGATTGAATTTCCTGTCAACTTTATTTTGCCATCATTTTTCATAATAGCATAGTTTTTTCTTGCAAAATTTACACAAGATGCCCAATGACCATCTAAGTCTAAGGCCATCTCTTTTTTCATATATAAATCATTGTATTCTGCAACATCAGCATATATACCTTTATAAACCTTATCAAGTTTAACTTTCCAGTTATTACCTTTGCCAACATATTCCCTATTCTCAAAATCATCCGGTGCTGAAAAGTTAACACCATCTGTATCACAAACTAATGGAACATAACCCCTATCCATAAAGAATTTAATCATATGCCTTAAATATAATCTGCCTGTGCAAGTTATCTCTTCACCCTTATCCATTTCAGCCCAGGGGAAAACTAATGGTGCTGATAATGAACCAAACAAAGAGTTTATAAAAATTTTAATTGGTAATTGCTTATTATCATAAGTTGCTGCAATCTTAGGATTTTTATCCTTCCATTCTTCTGCCAAATTCTTATAATCTATCCTTGCATTTCTAAAAAACTTTAACATGCCTTTCAAAACACCAGTTATATCACAAGATGGGAATACATCATGAGCCAATTGTATAGATGGATATAGGGATGAGAAGTCAAGTTTTATGATATTCTTTGAATACCCCACCTTAACCAACCTGGATAATCCACCAACAAAGTTTCTCTTGCCTTCGCTTTGGGGTATGGCCAACTGATTATTGTATGACCAAGCCAACATCAACACCTTCCATAACCCTGCTGTACCCATTGTATAAATCCTTTCAAAAGGTAATGGAACCATCTTTGCCAATAAGAATGATGCTTGACTAAATTCTGAATCAACTCTCATTGTTTCTTCCAAGTCATCATCAAGATATGCTTCAACAAGTTTATCACCTGCAATTCTCTTATATACTTTTGGAAATCTAATATCAAGGTTAGGATAATCTGATGCTAATTTATATTTGCCATTATTAACATTTAAGAAATATTCTTCTTTGTCTTGATACATTTTACCAATCTTTGTGTGTTCAATATAAACACGGTCATCATCTTCTGCATTTATATATTTTGTAATATATTTAAGACCAGCAGATTTGATGTCACTATTGATAGCTTGTGCCCTTCTTACAGAGTGAATTACATCAATAACATTATATCCCCAAATAGAGGTCTGTTTGTAATTCTCAACATCACCCCCTAATTTTAACATAGAATCCCTTCTTGTATAGGATTTTGTTGGGTTCAAGGACTTACAAGCAGTTGGAGCGTGTATCTTTAATATCTCACATCTTTTGAAAATCCACTCCCAATCAAACGTTGATGAGTTATAACCTGAAATGATTGTTGGTTTAATCTCATCAATGATTTTAAAGAACTCCACAATACCATTTGCTTCATCTTCTGGGTTGATACATTCTATAATCTTGGAATAACCTTTATTGGTTTTAATACCAATCATAAATATTCTACCATCAGTAGGCTCTAATGCTGTGGTTTCTAAGTCAAATACAAGTCTTGTTATATCATCATAAGAATCAAAACCTTTAAACAATCTCTTACCTTTGGATATGAGGTATTGGTCAACTGGGGGTAGCATAATCATTTTGGTTCGCCCAATTTCACTCTTTGGATCCAATCCACCCTCCTTGAAGAAAGCCGTTAAATTTCTATAACCCTTTAATGATTGCACCAAAAACTTCATTCCATTTTCCAATCTTGGGTGGTCATCTGTTCTTAATTTTGTTATGATAATACTATGCTTGGTCATTGCCTCCTTTTGCAAAGCCTTTGACTTGTTGTAGAAATTTAATGAATTTAAATTACCCACCCAACAAAATGCGGTAAAAGTATCTTTGACAATTTGTTTTCCTTTATTGGGAATTTCTTTTATCTTATAGACACAATTGGACATAAAATCATATTCAATAGCAACAATATGTTCTTCTGGATCCGTTCCATTAAGGAATTCCTCAATATCTTGAGTTGATATCATAAGTATGTAATTTAAGGTTAAAGATTAAACTATTAATTGAACTTCTTAATAAATGAGTCCAAAATAATAATAGTCAATTCTTCCCTTAAAGGCAATATGAGGTCCCCATCTTCGTTTCTAATTAAGAACTCCCCTTTGTATATACCTGGTGTATTGGTCTCTCTTTTCTTAAATTGATAATATATATAATACTCCACAGTGGGGGTTGGTTCTGTTGTTTCCTTTGCAACTAAATAAGCCTCTGCATTTGCAATTTTGTATGAGTTATTCTTTGTATCAATCATTGAAAATAATATGGTGGATGTTTCCAAATCTTCCATAAATTTTTTATAATCTGCCCTACCATCTTTTATTGGCTCAACTTTCAATATAGGTAAATCTGCTCCTTTTTTTATGTAAAAATTCATATTATCTTTTTTAATAAATATATGAAAAATATAAATTCAAAAAAACATTGCCTAAAATATTTTATTTGGTTATACTTGTAAAGTCTTATTTAAAATACAATCAAATATTTAAATTCTGCCAAATCAACAAATAAAAGATAGATTTGGCAACTTATAAAAAAATTTAAGAATTAGAGGAAAGGGGTGGAATTCTACCCCTTTTTTTATTATATTTGTATTCATTACATAACTTAAAATAAAAAAATATGAGATTAATAACATCAGAGAGTGTTTCTTGTGGGCATCCAGATAAGGTTGCAGATCAGATTTCAGATGCAATTTTGGATGCTTACCTTACATTAGACCCCAATGCAAAGGTTGCAGTTGAAACAATGGTAAAAGACAATTGTGTGGTATTAGGGGGCGAAATTACTAGCACTCATACAATTAATTATGAGAACATTATCAAGGCTGTGATTGAAGATATTGGCTACCATGATGCTAATCATGGGTTCTATTTCAATAATATCACTATAATTAATTTGATTGGAAAACAAAGTCCTGAAATTAATTCTGCTGTTTTACAGAATGGTGAAGAATCTTTGGGGGCAGGCGACCAAGGTTTTATGACAGGATTTGCAACAAATGAAACAGAAACATATATGCCAATTGGTATGTATGTGGCAAAGAAATTGGCAGATTATGTGTATAATCTTCATTTAGGTCCAGACATTAAAACACAAGTAACCATTGAAGAATGGCCTAATTTTAAAAGAATCCATACCATTTTGGTTTCTACAATGCATAGGACATTTACCTTGGAAGAGTTGAGGACAAAACTCACTAAATTCATCTATGATAATAATATGGAACTTCAAGATGATATATTTGCACTTATTGATAAGGAAACAAATATTGTGATAAATCCGGCTGGTTCTTGGTATATTGGTGGCCCAGTTGCAGATTGTGGTGTCACAGGAAGAAAGATTGTGGTTGATCAATATGGACCATATAACCCTGTTGGTGGGGGTGCATTTAGTGGAAAAGACCCAAGCAAGGTAGATAGAAGTGGTGCTTATTTAGCAAGATATGTTGCAAAAAACATTGTGGCGGCAGGATACGCAGATA
>Ga0247832_1006899_pt1 | contig 12180 bp, 14 predicted proteins | sample LaCruzMarch2015__10_FD_192407 | JGI IMG/M metagenome (GOLD analysis project Ga0247832, IMG submission 192407) | Freshwater microbial communities from meromictic Lake La Cruz, Castile-La Mancha, Spain - LaCruzMarch2015_4m | ecosystem: Environmental > Aquatic > Freshwater > Lake | place: Spain... | reverse complement strand
GAGAACAGCTTGTCGGTGTAGTGGGTTACGGCAGTCACCGTCTCGCGCAGGAAGGACGACTTGGCAGACTTCTGCGCCGGGCGCGCGCCGACGGCGGCAGCGCTGTCCTGATGCATATCGAACATGTTCTGGTTCCCCCTCGCGGCAACTGCATTCGGCCTATCTAAGCAATCGCCCGCATCCATGCGTTGACGGAAATCAATCCCGACGCGCACTCAACCGCCCGCCGCGTGGTCACATCGTCCGATACGCACCGTTGACGAGTGCGCATCAGTCCACGCCGTCCATTCAGCGATCCTATTCGAATGTGCATGCCAAAAGACATTCCGTAATTGCTATAAATTGAACGCTGTTTCCGTTGCGCCACACCTGCGGCCGAAGTGCGCCGGTGATTGTTGAATACCGCCGTCGATCGATTGACGCTGATCGATGTTTAATCAAACGTTAACTTATTCGACGCTGCCGATTCGTTCGGAAATTGGCCGCTTTCGAGATTGACTTGGTCACTCAACGGAGAACTGAAATGCTCGTCAAATCCGGGCGCTGCGTGATCGCACGCGCCACAGCGCTGGTGCTCGGTCTGGTAGTCGTTTCTGCAGCCGGCACGACCGCGAATGCCGAGGAAATCTCGGCGAAAAGCTGGACGGGCTTCTACTTAGGTGCCGGCGTCGGTGCTGGTGCGATCAACCACAAGCTGGATATTGCGCCGTTCGCTACGTTCGACGGGATCGGCGGCGAAGGGATTTTCGGCACAATCCAGCTCGGTGCCGACGTCCAGGTAGGCCAACGCTTCGTTCTCGGCGTTTTCGTCGACTACGATTTCTCCGGCATCAAGACCGACGCTTCGCTGAGTTTCGGCGGTTTCTCAGCCACCGCAGAAATTCCGGTCGATGACATGTGGACAATCGGCGCCCGCGCCGGCTTCCTTTCGTCGCCGTCCACGCTGTGGTACGTCGGTGCGGGTTATTCGCAAATGCAGCTCGGCGACGCTTCTTTCGCCACGAACGGCGGCCTCACCGGCAGCTTCCCGCTTCCGGACTTCAAGGGTTATTCGCTGCTCGCCGGTGTCGAATCGCAGCTCTGGCATAACGTCTCGATCAAAATGGAGTACCGGTTCACCCAGTTCGACCGCGAGAGCGTGTTCGCCTTTGGCCCGGTCGATGTCGGACTCGAGCCCTCGATCCACGCAGCCCGCATGGTCGCCAGCTATCGGTTCAACTTCGGCGAGCGCCACGTCGAGCCGCTCAAGTAAGCACCGGCTTGCCAGTGCGGATACACGAAAGGGGCACCGCCGACGCGGTGCCCCTTTTTCATGTGCTCAGATCGTCACGACGTCTACCGTCGTCGGTCGCCGCTCGAATGAACACCTCGCGTCACACCGTCCGATAGCCGCCATCGGCCATGACGATCGAGCCAGTGACGTACTGCGCCATGTCGGAGGCCAGGAAGATCGCTGGTCCGACGATGTCCTCCGGCTTGCCGGTGCGGCCCAAGGGCGTGTGCTGGAGGAACACGTCGACGATACCCGGGTTCTTGGCGCGGGCGTCGGCGTTGATCGCCGTCTCGATCAGGCCAGGGCCGATGGCGTTGACGCGAATGCCGTCCTTGCCGAGCTCGGCGGCGAGCGCGCGCGTGAGGCCCATCACGCCGTGCTTGGAGGTGGTGTAGGCCGGCGAATTCGGCGTCCGGACGTGCATGAACGCCTGGATCGAGGCGAGATTGACGATCCGGCCCCTGGTGGCCCTGAGATGCCCGAGAAAGGCGTGCGTGACATTGAACGTGCCGGCGAGATTGATCGAGATGATGTCGTCCCAGTCTTTCATCACAGCGACGGGATCGCCGGTGAACGGGTTGCGGCGGTTGATGCCGGCGTTGTTCACGAGAATCGAGATCTGGCCCGCCTCTTTATCGACGGTGCCGGCCATCGCCGCGCACGCGGCCCTGTCGGCGACGTCAAGCGCGTGGCTCCAGGCCGTGCCGCCGGCTTTGCGGATCGCTTCGGCCGTGCGCGCCGCGCCTTCGGAGTTGATGTCGAGGCAGACGATCTTCGCGCCTTCCCGTGCGTAACCGACAGCAATCGCCTCGCCGATGCCGGTGGCCGCGCCCGTAACGACGGCGGTATGTCCTGTGAGAAGAGGTCCCATGGCGCGTGCTCCCGTGTGCTGCTGGTTGTGGTTGGCAGCGAGGTTAGCCGGGGTGCGGCGCGGCTGGCAGACGGGCCGGCGCATGGGTGGGGCGCGGGGGCTCGCGTGATTGCAATGCAGTCAGTGCAATCATAGATTGGACTGCAACTTTAACCACCGGGAGGCCACCGCCATGGCCAGTCTAACCATTCGCAACTTGAGCGACGAGGACAAGCAGCGCCTGCGTATCCGCGCCGCCCACAAGGGCCGCTCGATGGAGGCGGAAGCGCGGGCGATCCTGAAGGATGCGCTCGGGGAGGAGCGGCCGGCAAAGGGCAAGACCAATCTGGCCGAGCAGATCAGGGCGCGGTTTGCTCGCCTCGGCGGCGTAGACCTTCCCGAAATCGAGCGCGAGCCGATGCGCGAGCCGCCGACGTTCGAATGATCGTGCTCGACACCAATGTGCTGTCGGAATTGATGCGGGCAAGGCCGGTACAGGCCGTCGTCGATTGGATCGCCGCACAAGATGCCGAATCGCTCTTCGCCACATCGATCACCGAGGCTGAACTCCGGTATGGTCTGGCGATTTTACCGGCCGGCCGTCGCCGCGATGCACTGGCCCGTGAGATCGACGGCGTGTTCGGAGAAGATTTTCTCAATCGCGTCCTGCCCTTCGATTCAATCGCCGCCGAACACTTCGCCACGATCTCCGCCCGCCGCCGCGCTCTCGGCCGGCCGATTGCCATGGCCGACGCCATGATCGCGGCCATTGCCGCCGCACACGGCTTCGCCGTCGCAACGCGGGATGCGACGGGGTTTGCGGATACCGGGGTGGTGGTGGTCGATCCGTTCGCGGGGCCCTGATCGCCTTTCTGCTGTTAACAACGATCGCAGGACAGCGCTCGCGAAGTTGTCCCCGCTGATCGCAGCGCCGGTATCGTCAGCCTTACCCCGCCCAATCGAAGGGCCTGGATCGCGAGCTGGGTGAGACAGCGGCGGGGTCGCGCCGGATGGCTGGTATCCATCAGCTGTGTCCAGCGCCGTGCTTTTTGTTGGCGCCGCGACTGCGTACGCTCACGCGTCCGGATCGCTGCGGCGCTGGTCCCACTCCGTTCGTTGCGCTCGTGGCAACGGGCGACCAGCAACCGACATGAATCCTGCCGCAACGGATGCGCGGCGGGAGGGCACGGCGACCATCCGCATAGGGGGACATCTGCTGCCGCTCCCGTCGCGCGAAGTGGTGCCGCCCCTGCGGCACGTTGCGATCCGGCGGTCTTACCGCCGCAGCGACGTGCCCGGCCAAAGGGGCGACGCGGTGAGAGGTGCTGAGCCGATCACTGCGGGGCGTGCCGCATCCTATCAGTTGTTATACGAGGCACGCCGCACCGCTGCCCTTCGTGGGGAGGGGTGGAGGTGGTGGGGTGTATGTACAGCTGTAGGTCGGGTCGAGCGAAGCGTGACCCGACAGAATAGCTCGGCGAAGCCGACGATATTGGTGCGGAGTGCGAGCCAATTGGAACGCTGGGTCGCGCTGCGCTTGACCCAGCCTACGGGCCGGCGATACTGCGGGGCATCTCGGCCTTCACCTCGTCCCAGGGAAGCGCCACATCGGGACTGGCGGCGTGCGCGGCCAGACGCCTGTCCAGTTCAGCGCGATGCCAATCGGGGACGGCCAGATCGGCCGCTTCGCTCTCGAGCGAGTCCCACAGTTGCTCGATCAGCTCCAGCCGGTCGGCCACGGGGAGCGCTGCGATCTCGACGGGTGTGAGCGGCTTGTTCATGGGGGAGAGAGTGGCGGATCAGGATGCGAAGTTCAAGTGTCGGGGGGTAGGTCGTGCCGGTAGCGAGGCTGAGGTGCCGATGGTGTTGCTGTGGGGGTGATCCGGTGAAATACTGGGCCGCGCTGCGCTTGACCCAGCCTACGACCTAAATGTCTGGAGCAAGTGAAACTGCGTAGCTGCCTCCATTGTACCTTGGAACCGACGACTTCAGATCAAGCTCTCGATTGCCCTTCTGGAGGTTGCATGATTCACAGCATAGCTGCAGGTTCACGATGTCGTTACAGCCGCCTTTTGACAGCGGAACGATATGATCAATGTGGGGACGTGCCAGAAGCTCAATGGTTATATTCACATCACAATAAGAGCACTTGCCGCGATCACGAGCGATGACAATGCGCTCGACGTGCTTCGGTAACCTCATTCGCCTGACAAACTTCTGCGGTTGCTGGGATTTATCCGTGGGCGCAAGTCGAACTAATAGCGTTACCAGAAATGCACTTGTTTGTCGATCATGGAGTATTCTATCGGCGATTGCCATTGAGTATGCCAATTTTATCTCTGGAAACTGCTTGCTATTTCTACAAGATGTTGCTGCTTGTTCAATAAGATCAATCCCTTTAGTGGCCGCGAGTTCAGTCCAGTGCTCGCTAGGTGCGTTTTCGAGCTGAGCGTCGAATTCCCAAAGCTTCTGCTTAAATCTCAGCAAGCGACCTCCATCAGCGAAGGCGCTTAGCTGCCAGACATCGCGCATAACGCGGAGGATGCGGAATATGTCTGAAAAATCGGGTCGGTGCAAAATATTCAGCCTAAAGTTCCCGAGGTTCTCAAAATAGTCTTCTATAGATAGGCCCGCTGCGAAATGAGCGACGCCTCCACTGATAGGCTTGCGAACTATGCCCTCAGGTTTATTGCTCGCAACGGCTCGCCGAAGTCGTCGCTCAAGCCCGGAAGTGAATTCCGCATCCATCAACAGCTGAAGCGTATGAGCATAGATCAACAATAAAAACTCAAAATCGACGACATGATCGGGGTCTGCTCGATCGACGTAAGGAGTGCTCATTCGAGCTCACTCGCCCCGGAATCAGGTCTGGCCAAGCGCGCAATTAATTCTCTTCCCCCTAAATCTCCATCCCCAGCGCCTTCGCGACGGTGAACAGGTCCTTGTCGCCGCGGCCGCAGAGGTTCATCACCAGCAGGTTGTCCTTCGCCATTTTCGGCGCGATTTTCAGGACGTGGGCGAGGGCATGGGCGGGCTCCAGGGCCGGGATGATGCCTTCGAGGCGGGTGCAGACCTGGAGGGCGGCGAGGGCTTCCTTGTCGGTGACGGAGGCGTAGGTGACGCGGCCGGTGTCTTTCAGCCAAGAGTGCTCGGGGCCGACGCCCGGATAATCGAGGCCGGCCGAGATCGAGTGGCCTTCGAGGATCTGGCCGTCGTCGTCCTGCAGCAGGTAGGTGCGGTTGCCGTGCAGAACGCCGGGGCGGCCACCGTTCATCGAGGCGGCATGGCCGTTCGGCACGTGCAGGCCGTGGCCGCCCGCCTCGACGCCGATGATCTTCACGCTCGAATCGTCGAGGAACGGGTGGAACAGGCCGATGGCGTTGGAGCCGCCGCCGATGCAGGCGACCAGCGTGTCGGGGAGGCGACCCTCGGCCTCCATCATCTGGCTCCGCACTTCGGTGCCGATGATCGACTGAAAGTCGCGCACCATCGCCGGATAGGGGTGGGGGCCGGCCGCCGTGCCGATGATGTAATAGGTGTCCGTGACGTTGGTGACCCAGTCGCGCAGCGCCTCGTTCATGGCGTCCTTGAGCGTGCCGGCGCCCGAGGTGACCGGGTTCAGCTTGGCGCCCAGCAGCTTCATGCGGGCGACGTTCGGCGCCTGCCGCTCGACGTCGGTCGCGCCCATGTAGATCTCGCACGGCATGCCGTACTTGGCGCAGACCGTGGCGACCGCGACGCCGTGCTGGCCGGCGCCGGTCTCGGCGATGATGCGCGTCTTGCCCATGCGGCGGGCGAGCAGAATCTGGCCGAGGCAGTTGTTGATCTTGTGCGAGCCGGTGTGATTGAGCTCGTCGCGCTTGAGATAAATCTTGGCGCCGCCGAGTTCCTCCGTCAGCCGCTCGGCGAGATAAAGTGGCGAGGGCCGGCCCGAGTAGTGCTTGTGCAGGTAGGTCATCTCGGCGGCGAAGCCGGGATCGGCCTTGGCGGCGTTGTAAGCCGTCTCGAGTTCGAGGATCAGCGGCATCAGCGTCTCGGCAACGAACCGGCCGCCGTAGAGGCCGAAGTGGCCACGGTCATCCGGACCGGAGCGATAGCTGTTGAGGAGAGCGAGCGCAGCGGACTTCGCCTTTGCGGGCGGCTTGGCCTTGGCCGCGGGCTTGGCAACCGCCTTCTTGGCCGGTGGCGTCGACTTGGGCGCCTTGGCGGATGCGGACGAGGTGGACTTCGGGGCCATGGCAGTGCCTTCGCTCGATCGGGAAACTTGAGAGTTTCGGGGTTCAGTCGACGTTGATAGCGCCCTTCGCGGCAGCGATAAAGGCGCCGATCAGCGCGGCATCCTTGACGCCCGGTGCGCTTTCGACGCCTGAGGAGACGTCGACCCGCCGGGCGCCGGTCAGCCGAATGGCGTTGGCGACATTCGCCACCGTCAGCCCGCCGGACAGCATCCAGTCGACCTCGCCTTTCGCGGCATCGAGTGCCGTCCAATCGAACGACACCCCGTTGCCGCCAGGCAGGATCGCGTCCTTCGGCGGCTTGGCATCGAACAGGATCAGGTCGGCGATCCCGCGAAATGCACGCGCCGCGGTGGCATCCTCCGCGGTCGCCACCTTGATGGCCTTCATGATACGGCAGCCGCTCGCCGTCCGGATCGCCGCGCAGCGTTCGGGCGTCTCGGCGCCATGCAATTGCAGGATGTCGGGGCGAACGTTCGTGGCGACGGCTGCGACGAGATCGTCGTCCGGGTCGACCATCAGCGCGACGATGCCAGTCCGTCCACGAGCGATTTCGGCCAGCTCAGCCGCCACTTCGAGCGAGACGTGACGCGGGCTCTTGGGGAAGAACACCAGACCGACGTAGTCGGCCCCGGCTTCGAGCGCCGCTCGCATGGTCTCGGGCGTCTTGAGACCACAGATCTTGACCTCGACGGTCATTGCTTTGCTCCAGGGCCTAGGCCCGTTGAACCGCCGCGCTCGTCACCCTCGCTGGCGCGGGCTGCCACGACGCCGCGCAGGTCGAGTGCTGCGATTTCATCCAGCGTCCTGCCAGGGCGGGCCTTATACGCGGGCAGCGACCAGCCGTAAACGAGCGCCAGCGCGCGCACGCCGAAGCCCGCAACAAAGCCGATGCCGGCCGCCATCCCGGGCGGGGCGCCCGCCGCATCGGCGCAAACATGGGCGATGGCGCCCGCCAGTGCCGCCGTGATGTAGATCTCGCGGCGGAGCAGGATCGAGGGTTCGTTGCCGAGAATGTCACGCAGGATGCCACCGAGACAGGCCGTCAGCATGCCCATCACCACGGCGACCACCGGCCCGGCACCCGACGCCAACGCCTTTTCCGAGCCGGCAACCGCGACCAGCGCGAGGCCGACCGCATCGAGCCAGATGATCAGCCGATAGCGTGACTGCGTCAGGTGGGCCGTGAAGAAGACCAGCACCGAGGCGCCGGCCGCCACCAGCACGTAGGGCGGGCTCGCGACCCAGAACACCGGCACGCCGAGCAGCAGGTCGCGCACCGTACCGCCGCCGACCGCGGTGATCGTGCCGAGCCACAAGAAACCGACGATATCGAGCTGCTTGCGGCTGGCCACCAGCGCGCCGGTCACTGCGAACACGGCGACAGCAACGAGGTCGACCAACTGCAGCACGGTGGCGAGGCCTTGCGGGTTCGGCATCACGACGCCCCGATCAGGTTCGCGCCGCAGCCGCCACGACGCCAGCGCCGATCAGCAGGCCGCCACCGGTACGATTGACCGCGCGCTGCACGGCCGGGCGCCGGATCGCCGTGCGGGCTGCACTGGCAGCGAACGCGTAGAGCAGCGCATTCAATGTCGCGAGCGTCAGGAAGGTCGCCTCCATGATCACCATCTGCGGCAGCAGGGCCGCGCCCGGCGTCAGGAACAGCGGCAGAAACGCGACGAAGAACACGATGCTCTTGGGATTGAGCGCGGTCACTGCGAAGGCGTGCCAGAACATCGTGCGATGCTCGCCGGGCCGCGACCCCGCGACCGCCTCGGCTGGCGCGTCCGCTGCCAGAACCGGCAAAACGGGCGACCGCCACAACCGTATGCCGAGATAGACGAGATAGGCGGCACCCGCCCATTTGACCGCCGTAAACAGCGTGGCGGACGCCGCCAGCAGCGCGCCGAGGCCGAGCATCGACGCCGTCATCGCCACGAAATCACCGAGCGCGACGCCGACGACCGTCGGCACTGCCGCGCGCCGACCATGTCCGATGGCGTAGGAAACGACGAGCAGGATCGTCGGGCCGGGAATCGCCAGCATGACGGCAGAGGCGGCAGCGAAGGCCAGCCAGGTTTCGAGAGTCATCGGTGCTCCGGGACTGCGAGGACGAGCGCCCGCAGCAAAGACAGAGCGCCACGCGAGCGTCAATCGAGCGCTGGCGGAGCAGGCCGCGCGGGCTTCACAGGGGGGCGGGGGCTGTGTATCTCCACGCTATCGCGCGGCAGCCCCCTGTCGACCCGCCGCGGCGCTGCAACGAGGGACGTCAGGCGATGGCATCAGGGCAACTCGACGGCGGTCTCGCCACCATCTTCGGCGGCTCGGGCTTTGTCGGCCGCCACACGACTCGGGCGCTCGCCAAGCGCGGCTGGCGGGTGCGCGCCGCCGTGCGCCGGCCCGACCTCGCCGGCCACCTTCAACCGATGGGCAACGTCGGCCAGATCCACGCCGTGCAAGCGAACCTGCGCTATCCCAATTCCATCGGACCGGCGCTCGAAGGCGCGGACGTCGCGATCATCGCGGTCGGCCAGCTGACGCCTTCAGGCCCGCAGACCTACGATGCGTTGCAGGTGGACGGGCCACGCGCGATCGCGAAGGCTGCCCGCGAGCGCGGCGTGAAGCGGCTGATTCACATCTCGGCGATCGGCGCCGACGCTCAAGGCAACGCCAACTACGCCCGCACAAAGGCCGAGGGTGAAGAAGCCGTACTCGCCGAGTTTCCCGAAGCGATCATCCTGCGCCCATCGATTATCTTCGGGCCGGAAGACAAGTTCTTCAACCGCTTCGCCGAGATGGCGACCTCGTCGCCGGTACTGCCGCTGATCGGCGCCGAGACACGCTTCCAGCCGGTTTTCGTCGGCGACCTCGCGGAAGCGATCGCCAACGCGGCAGAGGGCCATGCGCGTCCCGGCACGATCTACGAGATCGGCGGGCCCGACATCATGAGCATGCGCGAGATCCTCGAGAAGACGCTCGAGTGGTCGGGCCGCCGCGCCGGCCTCGCGCCCATCGCCATGCCGATCGCCAAACTGATCGCGCTATTGACCTGGCCGTTGCCGGGCACCCTGCGGCCAATCACGGTCGATCAGGTGCGAATGCTCAAGTCGGACAACGTCGTCTCGGACGGCGCCAAGGCAGACGGTCGCACGCTGGCAGACCTCGGCGTCGCCGCTCCGACAGCGGTCGCAGCTGTCGTGCCGGGCTACCTGGAGCGATTCCGCCCGCGTGGGCAGTTCTCGCACTACCGGGGGTAGCGCCAACCGTCACTTGTGCAACAGATGGCCTGCAAAGCTCATGATGAGCGGGATGGGCAGCGACGCGAGCGCAATAGCGATCAAGAAGCGGACGACTGGAAACACGCCGCTCATGCCCGCGAGTAGCGCGATGCCGCCACCGCCGCCGATCAGCGCGTTGCCTGGCAGATTGAGCGAGGCAATGAGGGCCAGATCGCGGTAGCGGACGAGCAGCCGCGCGATCCCGGTCGGTGCGCCATCGACCAGTGCCTCGATCCGCTGGGCGGGCGCCATCGGCGCGAGGCGGTGGACGAGCGCGCTCGCGGACGAGATGCCGAGGAAGTCGAAGAACGCGGCGAGCGACCCGATCGAGACGAAGCGGCCGGCGATATAGGCGATCAGCAGCGCCAGCAGCGTTGCGACATAGATCGGCATCGCGACCTTGGCACCGAATATCGCGAATAGCGCCAGGCTGATTTCGATCCCCGGCACGAACGGGAGAGCGAGCAGGACGACGTATAGCAACAAGCCGCCGATCATCAGCGCTTGCAGCCCCGCAGAACTGGTGCCTGCCGGCCCGATTGCGAATTGCTGCTCGAGCCAGCGGCCACCAAAATGGCCGAGCACGATGATGAGCGCATAAACTGCCAACAGCAGTGCGATGCGCACCCAGCGGGCTTGTGCCGGCTTCTGTTCGATCTCGCTCATGACGACCACGCTCTGACCCGTTGAAATTGGTCACCGGTCGATCCCGGCAATCCTGCGCACTGAACGCACGGGCGGCCCGATCCTCACCGGACCGGGCCGCCTGCATTTCAGGAGGTAACGCGTGTTGGCTGGGCCGTCAGGTCCGGCGCACTGCGTTCAGTGGATGGTCGCGATCTCCAGTTCATCGCCCATGGCGTGAGCGATGGCCGTGCCGCGATCGTCGGTGAGGGCGATCGGTGTGCCGTCGGCGCCGTGCAGGGCATAAAGCTGCAGGCCCTTCGGAAGATTTTCGACGGATGGATAGAAGCGGATGGCCTCGTCGGAGGTCAGCTGCTTGATGTAAGCAACCTTGCCGTCGCCCAGCTGAGCGAGTTCGTTCTTGGACATGAAGGCCGGCCGGCGGATGCGCCGCAGACCACCTTTCAAGCCTACTCGTTTCCCGCCCGACTCGCCGCCGGTGGTTCTTTTCGTGCTCATGATGCCCTTCCTTCTCGCTGGAGTTGGGTCGGCTCAGATCTCGCACGTCACGCGGCACCGGACGCTCGAAAACGAGCTAGGCTATCCGTCGTCGCGGCCATGATCGCGCGATTCGGATCACTTGGCTGTGACAAAGAAGTCAACGGGGCGCGTAACCTGATGAACGGGTTAATCGCCGGCAGGCGGTCGTCACGGTTTGACGCCGTTGCGCCCGATTTCGACGCGACGTACCAGTCGTTCCGGCTCGTGGCGCACGAGATCGATCGCCAGAAGGCCATTGTCGAGACTGGCCGATGCGACTTCGATGCCGTCGGCGAGCAGAAAGGTGCGCTGAAACTGGCGCGCCGCGATGCCGCGATAGATGTACTCGCGGCCCTTGTCCTCGGCCTGTTTGCCTCGCACGACCAACTGATTGTCCTCCACGGTGATCTCGAGATCCTCACGGCGGAAGCCGGCCAGCGCGAGCGTGATCCGCAGCAACTCCGGCTTGCCGTCGCCCTTGGCCAGACGCTCGATATTGTAAGGGGGGTAGCCGTCGCCACCTGACTTGCCGAGGCGATCGACGAGCCGTTCCATTTCCTCGAAGCCGAGCAACAGCGGGCTCGACAGAAGTGACATTCTCGGCATGCACGTCGGCCCTCTCGGAAGCGACCCTCGGTGGATCCAGCCGCCGGATCGTCCGGCCACCGGCCGTGGCCCGATCAGGCACCACGTCACCGCCCACACCATATGGTGCAGTAATGACACCATTCAAGCGGCCTGCCGGTGTGCTACGCGGGCTCGCCCGAAGTTCACGGACCCTTGCCACATTGCTGTGCCTTTTTGCCGATGGATAGGCAGAGCCGAGGGTCGACCCGGCACCCGCCACACGCGTCAGCTCGGCCGAACCAGATCGGCCACTCCAGGGAAACTCATCATGCGTCGCATCAAGCTCGCCGGCCTCGTCTTCGTCGTGGCCCTGTCCGCTGCAAGCGCAGGCTCGGCCCAGGACAAGACCGGCAAGGCGATCGACCTGACGCCCGAGGAGATCGCCGAGAAGGATGGCCGGAAGGCCTGCAAAGTGGCGATCTGCACGGCGTTCCGCACCAAGAAGCCGGGCGGCGACATCGCCTGCAACGTCGTCAAGTCGTGGCGTAAGGAGCAGCTCGACAAGATGGTGGCGAAGGCGCGCGCCTCCTGGCCGTGGGGGGCCGTGCGCTGCACCGTCGACATCAAGTTGCCGCGCGAGGAACTGCTCAAGGCCATCGCCGAGCCGAAATACGATCTCGTCCTCGCCCCTCACGCCGTCGCTTGCACCGTGCAGCGCGAGAAGGAGCCGGCCGAGATCAAGTTCTCGTTTGCGCCGAAGGTTCACTTCGAAGGTGGCAAGGCGGTCAAGGCGCGCCTCAACTGGGGTGA
>Ga0247832_1006896_pt1 | contig 12183 bp, 12 predicted proteins | sample LaCruzMarch2015__10_FD_192407 | JGI IMG/M metagenome (GOLD analysis project Ga0247832, IMG submission 192407) | Freshwater microbial communities from meromictic Lake La Cruz, Castile-La Mancha, Spain - LaCruzMarch2015_4m | ecosystem: Environmental > Aquatic > Freshwater > Lake | place: Spain... | reverse complement strand
TCGGACGATGCCATGAAACGATTGGCCAAAAGAAGGGCCGTGGCGAGGAAGAGGGAAGCGAGATCGAACGGTGCCGTTGGTGGTGGCGGCGTGTCGACATCGACCATGTCTCCGTCGTCGTCGTCGAATGCCGCCGCCATGAGTCGCGACGGTAAAGACGATAATGCGAATCAACGACCGAATATCGAATCATTGGAAGTCGACAAGATTCATCCTCCACTGCTAAGTGAAAACGATGTCGCCTCCTCCGCTTTGTTGACTGTCAAAAAATCCAATCGAACTGTCGAATGTGATGACGGTACGAAAAAGACGAGCATATTTGGCGGTCGTACAGAAGAAGGAGTAAAATATTATGGAACTAATACAAAACTACATACATTGACGTCACCGAAGAATCCTACTGCATCAAATGCCATGACCGATCCTCCATCGAATCTACTAAAAGGAGCAAAGTCGAATGATCCGATGACTGATTCCGAAAAGTCCATGCCTCTTCCGACGACGACGACGTCGCCAACGACAAGTGCAGGACCAATTGTGGGGACGGAAGTCCGTGCCAATCCAAATATCAACTGGTCAACACATGCGGGATGTCTACTACTACGGACCGTGGGGGACTATTCATCCCGAGATAAGGTCGCGGGATTCGATTTAGATAATACTATCGTTAATTGGAGATGTGCCGGGTGGCCTAGTCGGGTTGAGCATTACGAGTTGTGGAATCAGGAAGTTATTGTGAAATGTCGTCAATTGCATGATTCTGGATATAGACTAGTAATATTCACGAATCAAGGTGGGATTCGTAGTGCACTTGCTGGTAAAAGGGCTGGGACATTTCGTCGTCTCATCGATTGGATTGCATTTGTAATCGACCGACCACTGTTCGCGGTGGCATCCACGAAGACAGACTCGGGATATCACAAGGGATCACCGTCCATGTGGAAAATATTTGAGGAGAAGTGCAATTGGGGAAAGCGGGTAAATCCCAATACATCCTTCTTCGTGGGTGATGCCGATGGGACTGGTGATGCCGCCGCAGACGCGGGAAGGCAGCAACATCAACAGACTGGGACTGATAAACTATTCGCCAAGAATGTTGGTGATATGCGTAATGCGACAATGGAATACTTTACACCAGGTCAGTACTTTGGTACGAGCAACGTAGAACGCCGTCGTTTGTCTTCTTCTCTCTCGGTGGGATCACCACCAGTCATCCCACAAGAGGCCATTCGGTCTCGTGCGGCATTATTGGGGGGCTACACGAGTGGTCCGATTTGTCTGATACTCGTGGGCGTACAGGGCTCGGGAAAGAGTACGTTCTGTCATAAGCTTACGGAATGTAATACTCGATGGCGGCATTTCAGTCAGGATACAATCAAAAATGGCGCACCCGGTTCACGAAAGGCGGTAGAAGCAGCGGTAAGGGAGGCATTGCAATCACAATATTGTGTGGTAGTCGATCGTATGCATTTAGATGAAGAGCAAAGACAACATTTTGTTCTATTGGGTAAGCAATGTCAAGTCCCAGTGCATTGCTTAGTATTATTAGCAACAATGGAGGAAGTTACAGAACGTGTAAGGGCACGCGTAGATCATCCTGGTAAGGTTGAGGGTGATAATGGAGCTCGAATAGCCCAGTCATCATTGTCGAAGTTGAAACTACCAACTTACGATGAAGGTTTTGCATTGATTAGCTATTCCCATCAGATGGAAGGAAGGATGTGGACCGCGTATCAAAATGTGAGCAAATCTGATGGAGTTATGCCTCTTGATAGGACAATCGAGTTGCATAATGGTGGGAAACTCCCATTACCTATGATTACGTTAGGAACGATGAGCATTAGAAAACGAGATTCCTCGTCCATTGTTACAAAAGCTATCGAGATGGGTGTATCGTCTGTTGATACTGCTCCGACGTACAGCAACGAGAGTGAGGTTGGAGCCGCCCTTGAGCATTTTCATAACGTCATAATTACTATCAAAATTCCAAAACGTGCTATTAGCCCTGAACAATGCCGAAAGGAAGTAATTCAAAGCCTTTCACTACTCCAGCGCTCGCGAGTGGATATTATCTTGCTTCACTGGCCTTGCGACGTTATCGAGGCCGGTTCTCTGGCCACAGTATGGAAAGAGCTTGAGAAAATGAAGAATGAAGGTTTATGTTTGGCCATTGGGGTTTGTAACTTCACAATCATGGCATTGATGAGTCTTCTTCCTAATTGCACCATCAAGCCGGCATTGAATCAAGTAGAACGTCATCCACTGCTGCCGCAATATGATTTGCTGGAGTACTGCGATTCACAGGGTATCATCCTCCAATCACACACCGCCTTGGGGAATGGAAGTGAGCTCTTGTTGGCAAATGAAACAGTAGTTCGGGTCGCTCAAGAGAGTCAAATGTCGCCGGCACAAGGTAAGGCTTATAAAGGAAGTTGTTTCACACCCTTTTATCGCTCGCTCTCATAAAGTATGTGTCGCTTATATGTACATCCGGCAGTGCTGATCAGTTGGAATTTGCATCATACACCAATAGTAACGAAATTTTCATCGGACGATCACGGGAGAGAAATAATTGCATTACAGCAAGAGACGACAACATTGAGACTATCACCTTTACAAATGAAGGCGTTGGACGAGCTTGGATTATCAGGAGGAACCCAACATCGTTTTGTTGCACCGCCCTTTATGTATCGCCAGGGCGCTGCTTACTCATGGGATGTAACACCAAATGATTTTGTCTAATCACTGTCTTCATAGACGATCGGTCACTTTGATTGAAACACTAGTGAATATAAGGGTGCGGCTTGGTCACCGTGACTGAAACCGTATACAGAACGTGGGTGTCAAATCCTGCATTATTTGCCGTCAATTGAAGAAATGTTATCTACAAAAACACAATCGGAGGCATACTGAAGTGTCTTTAGAAATTATGACTGGTAACCTCGTCGAAGACAGGGGCGGCTTTAGTTTGCCAAGAGACATATCTTTGGAGAAAAGAATTGATTATATCTGACCAAATACCACCTCACCAAAAAAAAATTGGAATGAATTCCTTGTCTTCCAAGCATCACCACAATGAAGCTATCAACAAAAGCGGCTCTAGCTCTGGACAACGATCGCCTTTTTCTGCCCAAATTAGGGTTGGGCCAGGTGCATCCAAGGAAGTGGTTCCTTGGATGGAAGAAGTCAAGGGAGGATGAGGAGAGGCTGTTACCATACACACGTTTCGGTGAGGACGAGCCAATGTCAAAGGAAGAGTGGTTGGAAGGTGCACATGGCTACCCCATTCCGACAACGAATCCGATTCCGGCGCAGGAGGAGGAGCAAGGCAAAACTTTGCCTTATCTAAGGGTCGCGACTCTTGTGCCAGAAACGCCACCACGACATGAGAACGAGGAGGAATATTCTGCGCTTGCAATGGAGCTCCTTCAAGCTGAGCTTATTCAAACTCCCACCGATGATATGTTTGGATGTGAGGCTCGGGGTACGATCGTCACCAGACAGGCTGCGTGGAACTATCAACAAAATCACAAGTTAATGCTAGTCGAATTACTAGCGTTGCACGGGGCTCTGTTGGATGAGGAAGGATACGTTGAGGAGTATTGCTGTGAGAGTGAGAATATGGAGTGTGCTTAACCATTCGGTAATGTTAGGCTAGAGTGTGTTTATGATGCTAGGAGTATTGTTAGATAGAGTTGATAAAGAATCCGTTAGTTTTCTTTCTAAATCTTCTTATTCTTCCTCGTGGGGGCTTCCTCAAATTAGGCTTACGATACTCCAGGCTTCTCTTTGTCACCATTCTTGAGGCAAGCGCCAAATTTGTCATTGCCAAATGTGGGGTTGACAATACCACTGATGTAAGCTCGCCATTACATGTGTAGGGTGCAGTGAACTTGTCATTCGCTGCCATACATTATCAGTACTGCGAGTAGGCTTGTGAGTAGGCTTACGCTTACGAGTAGGTTTCGTGGAAAACGTTTGGGATTATGGGGACTTCCCGACATCCCTCTGGAGGACAGAAGTTGCGACAATTATTCTCCTGGCTTGGATTTGTTACAAACAGCGACATTATCAGCATCAGTCCCAAACAGCTACCTTACACTTCGTGGCTTCATTCACTGATGTGTAGCATCCCACATATCCAGTATCCAGTAAATCTCCAAATGGCTTGAGTGAATTCTTCATTGCTGGGAAGCCTAATGCATACCCGTTGGCAAGTGTCCATTCAGGAGTTAGACCCGACGACAAGCCCACCATACCCACCATCATTACCTGCTCTGTTCTTGCATTGTTCGGTATTCCCTTCAGCCCATGTCTTCGCTAGTGCTGCAATCCTGTACTCCACTGCAAGTCCAGACTGTTTTGCTGTTGGCAGTATGATATTCTACTTGAACCGCATGTCGTTGTGTGCCTCTAGCCAATCTTCCTTGGTATTGGGGCAGCGGCAGAGGTTGTCGAAGCCTGGTTGAGCACAATGAAGGAGAGTTAGGAGAGTAGTATTGAATGAAATGATGTTTGTACATATGTACAACATCAAATTTTAGGCGGGATCTCCACCCCTGAAACTGCTTATAATAGATGATCATAGTAATCCACCCCCCCCCCACAGAACAATGAAACCCTCGAAGCTTATCCATAAAGCATCACCTAGAATTGCATCCCTCCTCTCAAGCTACGATACGGGTGGTGTTCGTGCGAATAAGGCCATTGGTGACCAACTAACACCGTCCGGCAAGGGGCATTTAGTCTCAGGAGGCTCAGGTGCTTCATCATTTGGAAAAACACTGTCCATTGAACTTATGAATGAATTACGAGAATGGCAAACACCGGGTGATATGCCTATATTGACCTCTCGACAGTTGGAAATGAGTCTTGTCGAAATCCAACGAAGGAAGGAAAAACGTTTGCGGCTTAACCACGAAGAAGAAGAGCAGAGTACTAAAGCAACAACGAAAGAGGCAGCAATACTTGTACCAATATGCACAGTCGAAGGCACACCTTCTATACTATTCACACGCCGGTCGTCAAATTTAACCACACATGCATCTGAAATTAGCTTCCCGGGTGGAAATTATGATGAATCACTTGATTCCATCATTATTCCACCTTGGAAGAATAGACTAATTAATACAGCATTAAGAGAAATGCAAGAGGAATTATTGTATGATATTGCAACTATGGGCTTGGATGCTCATGCCAATTACTTTCACAATGACGATGAGGATGACTACAACTATGATGAATGTAAAGATGCATCATTAATCACAAATCAGAAGAAGAGGAAGAAGGAGCCACTAATAACAATCCTCGGTCACACTCAACCTGTCCCATCGTTACATGGGACAAGAGTTACACCAATAATTGGTGCAATCAATTATGATTTACCAAACTGTACCTCAACTGAATTCACGGCCCTCTTTCCGAGCAACAAAAGTGAAGTGGATTATACATTTACAATCCCACTAGAGTATCTACTAAATAATGAAACATCTGCTCCGTTGCAGCGATGGAATAATTATGATGGCAAGGCCGTATCAATGGGTCCCGTGTTTGCTATACCGGATGATTATACTGAGAAGAAAGAGGGGGATAGAATATGGGGATTTACTGCAATTATATTACGTGCGTTACTTAGGAAGGTATTTCGACCAGTGTTTGGTCAAGACGGTTTGAAAGTTATTTAATTTGTGAATGTGTAATAACTAGTCTAGAGGTAGATATTAACTCCTCGATTTAGTATTCTGATTTTTACACCTCTAATCATACGTACGGAATCCTTGGTTGCCCTAAATGAGTTATCATGAGAATTTATTCAGTCCTCAATGCCTATAATACACCTCTCGCTCACTGCTTAGCTTGTCCTTGAGTCAGATGATCCTTTATTTCTTTTTCATAGTTCTGGCTCGTCCTCAATACTAATGGCACCCATTTCATTAATCAAGAAATTAATAAAAGTCGAGTCCTCATCATGATAATCGTATGCCAATGCCAACACGGACTTTCCTTTACCAAAGTCCGTACGTTCATTAATGTCCACCCCAGCCTTAACCAGCACACGTATAACATCTGTATGACCTTTTCGTGCTCCCTCATGTATTGGTAGCCAACCATTATTATCATGCTCGTGTATCAAGTCAGTGCGATGCTGTGGATTGTCAATGATATGTTGCAACAGCTCAGTATTGCCCGTATGACTGGCATAATGCGCTCCGTTACTACCGGTACCATCCTCCTCATCAGCCTCATATGCCCAACGTGGTTCCCAATCCTTGTCGGGGTTCTCACGACGCCATTGGAAGGCCTCGAGACTACCATCAATAATGTATGGTGGTAGTCCACCATTGTGATTAAATCCCGCCTTTATATCAAGCATGGATTCATAATGTTCATCAATATCAGGATTGAATCCATGATCACGGGAATGTCCGACTGGCTCAAAGTGTATAAAGCTTTGGTGTAAAAATGGAGTATAAATTTGATCGAGCTCGTGTGTACAAAATAAAACTCACACACGAACATACTTACACATTGGCATAATATCGTCCAACCAAAGGAAAAGGTCGTCCATGTAATACGCTATGACTTTCGTATAATATCATATCACCAGGTTCCATTGTTATATTCACGGCATTGCCATCATGTCCAAACACCTCCAATGGCCATGGTTCATCAACATCCTGCGCGACATTAATTATGGCACTAGTTACCAATGGCAACCGGTCGACATGTGTACTAAGGATTGATCCTGAAATGTACTTTCGTATCCCGTATAATGATGTGGGCGTTAATTCCTGCTGCGTCCATTCCTCGAGTGCATGCCGGGCTACTTCCCATATCGTGTTTTTAAGTTTAGATCCAGAACCTTTGAGATTGGCATCATCAATGTCCAACATCCATGTTGGACTTTCCCACTAGTTTGTGTGTGTGTGTGTGTGTGTGTGTGTGTGTGTGTGTGTGGTGAGATATATTGTTGTTGTTGTTGGTTGGTTGTTATTGATGCGTGCATTGTTGTTGTTGGTTGGTTGATATTGATGCGTGCATTTTTTGGAGGTAAGACGAAGAAGAAGTCAGATATGTGGTGATGCATAACTACAAAAAAAAGAGAATGACAACAACACACACAAGAGAAAAAAAACGATTAGCATACGTACTCACATGATTAGTATATGTATTCCCCATATCCCAATCCTCCACCTCTTCTCGTCCAACATTGTCCGTCCAAAACTTGTGTATAATTTTAAATACCTTGCGTGGGACTTTAACCTTGGTATATCCCAATGACGTGTAATTGACCATGGATTGTGGTTGACGGATATTCATATCTATACGATCGACTTCGTTCTCATCACATATTTCGGGTTTGGTGTTATGTGACCGACATGTTTCGAGGAAATGATCGTAAAAGTCTTGCCGGCCGGGTAGTGAGGAGGAGGTGGGGATTGTGGCATGATGCTGGGGGAAGGAAATGTCTACACCGTATGTCGATTGAGCTGTGGCAAGTGGTACGAGGGGGAGGAGATGTGCGACGACGAGAATAGTAGTGAGGACGATGATGCCACTACTGAATGATGATGACGATGATGATGATGATAAAGACAACATGGTGGTACTATCATGAGGACCCACTTTCTTTCTAAAGACGACCGTCAGAGCGCCATAAAATTTTGGCGCGGAGAGAGGATTTTCGTGTGGGAAGACTTTCTTTTTTCACCTCAAAGCTGACTTGCCACCACGACCTCCAAACGATTTCACATCACATTGCGCATTGAATAATCAAGTCCCGACGTCGACGATGGCAGGACAATATCCTAGAAATTCGGCCTCTGCTATGGGCCCCATGACAGAGCCCAAACCACGACTACAGCACCGTCTCTTCAACGACAACAACAATAGCAGCAGCAACAACCACAATGAGGGATATTTGATAGGCAGTAGCAGTAGCTTCGACAGTATCAACGGTAACGGTGGTGGGCAGACCACCGATCCAGCCGAGATTATACGCAAGAATCTATTCGCACCACCACTAGTGGCACAGAATGAGATCTTCCGAAAGAAGTCGTCAATGGTGGCTAATAATCATCATGGGAATCATATGATACACCAACGCCCGAGCACGGCGGGTAGCATTCACAGCAGTGGCAACGGCAGCAGTACCACCTTTGACAAGTCTTCACGACAGGGCGGCGCGCCGGCGTCGCCCATGAGACATTTACCACCCATGCTAGGCTCGACATGTAACAATTTGAATAGACGTACTGGAAATGACGACTTCTGTGGTCTGTCGGCGGAGATATATTCCGAAATTGCTCACCGTACGACAGCCCGGCAGAAGCAAATAGAGACACCATTAAAGACAGCGTCTACTACAAAAAATATAATGAGCAGCATGATGAAAGTTCCCGTAAGTCGTGACTTGTTCTCTGCCAAGACGACGGGGTTGTCTGGTACCTTCGCTACTACTGTCGTACTGACACCGACAAAGTCACTATCAAGTGGAAGTGATAGTGATGGGTCATCAACATCATCGACAACATCGTTTACGCATGGAGGTATTCCACGACCAGTAATAGCGGCTGCCACTACTGGTACAACAGGCAAGAAGAAGACGAAGAAGAGAGGGTCGACATTAATGACTACTCCTACAACGACCAAGACACCACTCCCCAACAAGAAGAAACCAAAGTTTGTCAAGACACCCTTCCCTACTTCTACTGCTGCTGCTACTACGACTACATCAGCACGGAAGAAGCTGAAGAAAAGTTTAACACCCCCACGGAAGACATTTGGTAGTCACACCAAGCTTTACCGTGCTTCGTCCAACAAATCTCTTGCGGCAGCGGCTACGCTAAGCTCCGCATTCGGTGGTGTGGATGAATATACACTCTCATCCACAGAGAATGATCCAGCACCCTTCCAAGTAGAGCTGCCAAGTAAGAAGGAGGTTATGGTATATGCCAAGATCTGCGCATTAATGGATGGGTATACTGCCATCCATCGTGAATTTAACTTTGCTATGCTATCGGGTGTATCATATACGACATTACAGAAAGAGTATGAACGTAGTACACCTGATAAGCCAATGATTGCCGGTTCCTGTCATCGAGATGTCGTACGTGAATTGTTAGATGTTGGTGTGAATGATATCATCGTGGAGGGGTTCTTCCGTGAATACACAATCCAAGAGAAGGATAAGGATAGTGAACGTATCGAGGCAATCATACTAAGTAGTGAAAGTCTACGTCAAATCATCGTTTGCTTTCGGGGTAGTACAATGAATCAAGCCAAGCCATTACATACGGGGATACGTACATCCTTATTCGAGAAGGTGGGTCAGTGTCCATTACAGGAAATCGAAAAACAGAATGTACATGTATTGGACACCTTCCGTTCTACCTACTTTGGTACACAATTGGAGAAGACATTATTTGCCCTGTTAACGAATTTGGAAATGCGTAAACCATTCTTCGACATAACAATTACTGGACATTCCTTCGGTGCAGCCATGGCAACGATTGCTAGTTATCGATTGGCCACGTCTAAGCCACAGATGCGTGTATCATGCTTTGTCTATGGGTCGCCACGTGTGGGAGGAGAGGAATGGAGACAGGCAGTACATTCGGTACCTAATTTACGTCTCTATCGTGTTGAAAATGGAAGTGATCCGTTCGTTCAGCTCCCACATGGCAGTGAATGGTCACATTGTGGACATGCGATACAAATTTCAGACTTGATGAATTGTAATGGTAAAGTGGGTGTTACAATTACGGCACGTCGATTCGATCCCTCCTCATCAGTAAGCACAACGGCCACCAATACAATCCTTGGTTTTGCTACGTCCAAGGTTCTCAGTTCCGCATCACGAGAGGCGGGTAAGATTGATCATGAAATACAAGCCTATGTTGAAAAGCTAACACGTACAGGCAGTCATTGGTTTACTGACTTTTGTGAATTATTGGATAATAAGGGTGTAATGAATGATACGAATGATGAAAGGAGGGAATTATCGTAATATTGATGATGAATTAGTGTGTGTGTTTGATGTTGTTAATGTGCAACCAAATAGAGATAACTAGTTAGGGTCTATATTCCTTGTTTAAGTTACAACTATGTATTACTTCGTTATATATTAAAATCCTGTCATGATGCATTCAACGTCCATCTTCGTATGACATGCCAAGTAGCATATCATTAGGAGAGGATCAATCCCTGGTGCAATAGTAAGATCGACGGAATCAACATTCGATGGATCACGAATCATAAGACAACATGGTACCCCACAGTCCAAGATGACATTGTTTTCTGAGTTTGATGATGGAGTGTTCGGAATCTTCTCGGTAGACTTCATTGGTGACGTAATTCTATGCACCACAGTGTGAGTATGCAGTCCACGTTCGTCGAAGCCATGTCTGCCCCTAAAGCTGGGATCCGAATGGAATATGCCATTGCTCGTCAATGGCGATGATCGTCCAGCCGTATTGTATATCATCGCACTATCGTTAATCTTCACTAGATGTATCATACATTCATCCTCCCTAGTTCGACCATTCTTGCCAATTAATGCCCATGGATACAATGCCACACTATTATCATCAATATCATCATGTTCACCATTATCGTCAATGATTGTTGTTGTTGTTGTTGTTGTTGCTGCATTACTGCTCATGCATTCGTCCACTTTATGTCGGGATACTAGTCGGTGACCACTGGGTTTCTGTCCAACATATCTCGCCTTGGGTGAATAAAGTATCATACTGGGTATATGTGTTCGCAAACTTTTGATAACACATGGGACATTGCCTATTCTATCCTCAAGTATCATAAATTGACTTGCCGATGCAAACCCGCCCGATTGTGATACGGATAATGATGATGGTGCATTATTATTATTGATATTCTTCCGTCTACGTCGTCCATCATATCCACCCATCTTTAATACTAATCCATTCCCATATGGTTCACCATCTTGATAGTTTGTTATATTATATTCACTCATGAGCGGAAAATGTGGATCATATGAAAAATAATATTCATCCTCGGGTGTTGCTGGTGTTTTTGGTGTTGCTGATGATGAATTATTGGATACTACTGCTACTTTGGATGACCTTTCTTCGATGAATAGTCGTATTGGGTGATTATGAGCCAAACTTGGCAATGTTGATATACGTTGTTCAATCATCATGGGTTTAGGAGTAGTATCGTGATCATCATCAAAGCCTCCGGGGGTAACATTACGTGCTGAGATGTAGGATGAAATTTGCAATGAGGACAATGATGATGGTACACCAGCATTACTAGTAGTAGACGATGGCTTGTTGGCACCACTACTATGCAATCGTTGTCGTCGCATTGGTGGAGTATCTTTAGGTGATGGTGGTAATATTGGTACTCTATTTGACATTGCATTTTGGTATTCATGGTTGCATCCATCATTGCTATGATCGTCATCAAAGAGCCGACGTGGCATTTGATAACTCTGCTCTCCAATTGTATTCACGAGGCTTAAATCAAGTAAGTCTGACGAGATATCCAACAATGATGCTACTGCGTGATGATTTTGGTGTGACAACAAATCATATCTTCTATCATTTTTTTCCTCAGTTATGAGACTATAATCAAGTAAGTCGGATGATATATTCAACATTGATGCTGCTGCTGCTTGGTGTTGGCGTGGCAACAAATCACTTCCACCATTATTATCGTCATCATCAAGAATGTCATCTATGGGTGTATTCTCAGAGGCAGATGTAGAACATGACGAGGTGGGTGTGTTATTATACATTTCATCATCCTCGTCTTCATTGTTGAATAAGGCTAAGCCAAGTCTTGCAAGATGATCTTTCGTCGAGACAACTGTCGTATTTTTCTGTGTAGCACTACAGTCGTCAATAGGAGCAGTATACTCCATTTGTGGTGACGCCGATTCAATTGGGGTCATGAACATCATCTCATTGCTGCTGTTGTTGTTGTTGTTGTTGTTGTTGTTGTTGTTGTTACTGTTGTATTCGGGTGTCCAATATGTGCTTCCCAAGTACGTACCACCCTCGAATCCATCACGATTACTATGCACTTCATGCAAACCAGTTAGCGATTTGCGAAGTTGGTCCATCTTTCGTCTGCGGGCTGCAATATAAACCTCTTTCTCTTCACTGTTGGGAGTTACACTCACCGATGATGGGTACGACT
>Ga0247832_1006894_pt1 | contig 12186 bp, 12 predicted proteins | sample LaCruzMarch2015__10_FD_192407 | JGI IMG/M metagenome (GOLD analysis project Ga0247832, IMG submission 192407) | Freshwater microbial communities from meromictic Lake La Cruz, Castile-La Mancha, Spain - LaCruzMarch2015_4m | ecosystem: Environmental > Aquatic > Freshwater > Lake | place: Spain... | reverse complement strand
CACTTTTTTGCTCTTCGACATCGCCGCCAGGGCATCGAGTCGCGAGTCGAGCACCTTGGCCATGCCAATATTCGGGTCTTTGGTGGCAAACGGATACGGCGCAGCGAGAGCGTTCGAGCCGGTGAGAGCGTTGTACAGCGATGACTTGCCCGCATTGGGCAGCCCGACGAGTCCGAAACGCTCCATACAACGCCCCGACGCTACGCCCGATCGGAACGACTACATCACTTCAGGTGCGCCGCAGGCCACACCCCTTGAGCAGAGGTAATGGACGGGGGAATTGTTACTATCTGCGTAGGAGAAATTACCTCATGACCAGCTTCGACCTTGACCTATCCAAATACTCATTGGGTTGGAGCGACGACGTCGAATATGCCTTTGCTCCAGAAAAGGGTCTCAATGACCGTGTGGTGGAGCAGATCTCGTGGTGGAAAGGTGAGCCCGAGTGGATGCGCAAGATGCGTCTGCGTTCGCTGACCACCTTCGACAAAAAGCCGATGGCCGAATGGTTCGCCGTCAATATGCCCGAACTCGATTTCCAAGACATTTTTTATTACCTGAAGCCCGCCACCGAACAGGTGAGCGAGTGGGACGACTTGCCCGAGCAGATGCGCAACACCTACGAAAAACTTGGCATCCCCGAAGCCGAGCGCAAATATTTGGCCGGTGTCACCGCGCAGTATGAAAGCGAAGTGGTGTTTCACCGCAACCGCGAAGATTTAGAGAAGCTTGGCATCTTGTTCTGCGACATGGACACTGCCTTGCGCGAGTATCCCGACTTGGTCAAGCAATACTTCGGCACCGTCATTACGCCAGGCGACAACAAGTTCTCGGCGCTCAACACTGCGGTGTGGTCGGGTGGCTCGTTCATCTATGTGCCACCAGGGGTGGAATGCGACATGCCGCTGCAGGCGTATTTCCGCATCAACTCTGAGAACGCCGGACAGTTCGAGCGCACGCTGATTATTGCTGACGAAGGCTCAAAGGTGCACTACATCGAGGGTTGCTCGGCGCCGGTGTACACCAACAATTCGCTGCACTCTGCGGTGGTCGAAATTATCGTCAAGCCCAGTGCCCACGTCACCTACACCACGATTCAGAACTGGTCGCCGAACGTGTACAACTTGGTCACCAAGCGCGCCCGTGTCGAAGCCGAGGGCCACATGGAATGGATCGACGGCAACATCGGCTCGAAGCTCACGATGAAATATCCGAGCGTGTACCTCGTTGGCCCCAAAGCCACGGGTGAAGTGTTGTCGGTTGCCTATGCAGGTGCCGGCCAGCACCAAGACGCTGGCGCCAAGATGGTGCACGCTGCACCCGAGACCACGTCAAAAATCGTTTCGAAGTCGATCAGCAAAGATGGCGGCATCACCGCCTATCGCGGTCTGGTGCGAGTCGAAGAAGGTGCCACCGGCTGCAAGAGCCACGTGCAATGCGACGCCCTCATTCTTGACGAAGACAGCGAAAGCCGCACCTTCCCGTATATGGAAGTCGGCGAGCGCGATGCCCAAATCGGCCACGAGGCCACGGTGTCCAAGATTGCCGACGAACAATTGTTTTATCTCACCAGTCGCGGCCTCACACCCGAGCAAGCAATGGGCATGGTGGTCAACGGCTTTATCGAGCCTGTCACCCGCACGCTGCCAATGGAATACGCAGTCGAGTGGAGCCGCCTCATTGAACTGCAAATGGAAGGTTCGGTGGGCTGAACCCTCTGCAGCCCTGCCGAACTACCGTTCATTACTCATGTCGATGCGCAACGATTGCCGCCACTTTGAGAGCCGTACTTTTAACAGCGGCGACACTGTGCGGCGCTGCAAGTTGGACCTCGCCCCCGAAGCACCATGGCGGTGCCCGACGGAGTGCCCCAAGTTTGACCGACGCTCGATGGACGTGGGTTGGACCCACGGCACGATGGTGACCGGGTCGGCGCCCGCGCAACCAACGAGCCTCGATGACGGATCAGCTGCGGCAATTTTGAGCGAGGCAGAGTCGATCATCAACGCCATTGCTTCGGATGTGGTGAGCGACCTAGAGCGCGGCAAACCAAAAAAATCCAAGCGCAACAAAAAGCGAAAGAAGTAAACGAATGTCGTCGCTTGCTGCACTCACCTTGCCCACTGTCGGCGCAGAACTGTGGCGCTACAGCCGCATCGGCGAACTTGACCTGGGTTCGTATGCAATTGGCCTGGCCGACACCACCGTCACCGGCGCCGTTGGCGCGTTAGGTAGCGACTCACACATTGCCCTCGCCGATGTTTCGAGCGAAGCCCCCGATGTGTTTGAAAGCCTGCACGAGTCGAATGCCAGCGTGGTTCGAGTTAGCACCCAACGCGGGCAGACGGTCAGTGAGCCCATCTTGCTTACGCACACTGTGAGTGCAGATGGCATCGTGTGCTTTCCTTCGCTCGAGATTGACGCCGCCGAAAATAGCGAAGTCGTGGTGGTTGAGCGATTCGTATCGAGCGACTCGTGTCGTTCACTGGTGGTGCCGATGGTAAAAATTCGCGCAGCACAATCGGCGCGGGTGACCTACGTGGCGATCAACGAATTGGGTCGCAGCACTTGGTTGATTGGGTATCAGCGGGCGAGTGCTGACCGCGATGCCACGGTTTCAGCATCCACAGTGGCGCTGGGTGGCGACTATTCGCGAGTGCGCACCGGCGTGCGCCTCGTGGGCAAGGGTGCATCTGCCAAACAAGTCGCGTTGTACTTTGCCGATGGCAATCAGATGCACGACTTTCGTACATTGCAAGATCACGCCGCACCACGCACGCACAGCGACCTGCTCTTTAAAGGTGCGGTGCGTGACACCGCTAAGAGCGTGTACACCGGGCTGATCAAGATTCGAGAGAACGCCGACAAATCCGAGGCGTTCCAGACCAACCGCAGCCTGACCTTGTCGAGTGGGGCGTGGGCCGAGAGCGTGCCGAACCTAGAAATTGAAACCAACGATGTGAAGTGCAGCCACGCCAGCACCGTTGGGCCGATCGACGACGACCAGCGTTTCTATTTAGAGAGCCGTGGCATTCGCCCCGAAATCGCCGAGCGCCTCGTGGTGTTTGGGTTCTTTGCTGATGTCATTGACCGCTTGCCCGCAGCAGCCCAGCCCGACGCCTTGCGCGACAAAGTTGGCGTCAAATTGCTCGGTGTTGACTTCGTGCCCACCAAGATTGGAGCCAAGGCATGACGATGCCACCTAAAGCGATGCAACGTATTTGTGCGCTCAGCGAACTAGTTGATGGTGCTGCGGCAAAGTTTGAAGTCGGCCGCCACGTGGTGGCGGTGGTGCGCATCGGTAACCAGGTATATGCCATCGGCAACCGTTGCAGTCATGCCGAAGTGTCGTTGGCTGACGGCGACGTCAACTGCGACAACATGGAACTCGAATGCATCCGACACGGCAGTGCGTTCAGCCTCGAAACGGGTCGGCCTCGCACGCTGCCGGCCACCCAACCCGTGCCGGTGTTTGTGGCCGAAGTGCGCGGCGACGATGTGTTTATTTCCAGTGAGCCCACGAAGGCTGCATCGTGAACCCACCGCAGACCAACGACGTGGCATACACGCTCGAGATTCGCAATCTGCACGCCAACGCTGGCGACACTCAGATCTTGAACGGCATCAACCTCACCGTTCGCTCTGGTGAAGTGCATGCGGTGATGGGCCCAAACGGGGCGGGGAAGTCGACCTTGTCGGCAGTCATCATGGGCAAGCCCGGTTACACCGTCACCGAGGGCAGCATCATGCTGAATGGCAGCGACATTGTGGCAATGCCCACTTGGCAGCGGGCTCTTGCTGGGTTGCATTTGGTGATGCAATACCCAACCGAAATTCCTGGCGTGGGCATCGACGAGTTGCTCAGCGAAGCACTCACCGAACGCGGGCTTGACCCCGCCAAACTCACCGCGCGTATCGCTGGCGAAGCCACTCGCATCGGGCTCGACGAAGCACTCATTCATCGAGCAGTGAATGTCGACTTTTCGGGTGGCGAAAAAAAGCGCAACGAAACGTTGCAACTTGCCGTGCTCGAGCCGCGCATCGTGGTGCTCGACGAACTCGATTCGGGGTTAGACATCGACGCACTGCGCGACTGTGCGCGACGCGTCGAAGACCTCACCAACGAACGCAACCTCGGCGTGCTGGTGATTACGCACTACAGCCGAATCTTTGCCGACTTGAAACCCAACTTCGTGCACATCTTGGCCAAGGGTCGCATTGTGGCGAGTGGTGGGCCGGAGTTGGCCGACCAACTCGAGCGTGACGGCTACGAGGCATTCAACCGCTAGAGCCGGAAGCGGGTACAAACGAAAGGGGCGGCCCTTGCGGACCGCCCCCGTCGCTATGACGTTATTGAATAATTACTTCGTGAAACCGACCTTCGTCCAGTCCAGCGAGGTGTAACCGAATGCGCCAAAGTTGGCGAGATTCTTGTTCACCGCGACTGCGTTTGGACGCTGGTACAGCGGAATGCTCGGCATGAGCTTCCAGAGTTCCTTGTCCATCTGGTTCATCAGTTCACAACGCTTAGGCAAGGCCAGAATCTGGTTTGCCTTCACACCGAGACTGTCGACCAATGCACTGGAAATCTTGGGGAAGTTCTGTGCTGAGTCGGTCTTGTAGAGGTTTGGTGACGATGCAATTGGATACGCCGTGCCCATCCACGCAAACACTGCCAACTCGAAGTTGGCTGGCTGCGTGACGTGCTTCACGAAGTAGTCGGCTGATGGAACGAGTGTTGGCACCAATTCGATACCAACTTCCTTCGCCATTGCTGTCGACAACAAGATGATGTCGCGACGGGCATCGTTACCGCTTGGGTACTTGGTGGCAATTGACAGACGAACGCCGTTCTTCGAACGGATTCCATCTGAACCAACCGTCCAACCGGCTTTGTCGAGCATGGCTCGCGCGGCCTTGAGGTCACGCTTACCCAACGAACCAGAGTTGTCTTGGTTGCAATAGAGGCCCTTCATGAAGATGCGGTTGTTCAAGACCACCGCGTTCTTCTTGCCCACGATTGGGCCCTGAATTGCCGTGGCGATTTGCTGACGGTCGAGTGCCATGGTCAAAGCCTGGCGAACTGCGACGTCACTCGTCACTGCGTTACCTGTCAACGGACCGAACGTGAGGTGTTCCCACACCGGCGAAACGGCGGTGTTGAGGCGAACCTTCTTGCCCTTGTCGGCACGAACGCGCTTCACCGCGTTGGCATCGATGGACACGTCCATGTAGTCGATTTCACCGTTGAGCAGCGCGTCAATTTGCGCGGCCTGTGGCACCTGCTTGAAGACGATTCGATCGAGGTATGACTTTTCGCCCCACCACTTCGGGTTGCGCTTCACGGAGATGGTCTTAGCGGTGTTGTCCACGCCGTCCCAGATGAATGGTCCTGAGGTTGGGCTTGGTGCAAGCTTCCACGAGTTGTTGAATGCTTCCGGGGTCGCGGTGAGTGACGCTGGTTTGAGTGCGCCGAACAGTGGCTGCCAGTCGGCGTAGGTCTCCTTGAAGGTGACGATGACGTCGAACTTGGTCTTGCCCTGCACGACTGACTCGATCTTGTCGTAACCGGTGGTGCTGATAACGGCGAATGCCTTATTGGTGCCGTTCAGTGCCTTCCACATCGAGATGAAGTCATCAGCCGTTACCGACTTGCCGTCGGTCCAAACAGCCTTCGGGTTAAGTGCGTAGGTAACGGTTTGCTTGCCGTTCACCTTGGACACCTTGATCGAAGATGCGTAGTTCTTGTCCACCTGCAAGTTGCCGTTGCCGTCAAAATAGGTATAGAAGGGCAGTAGCGGTCCCATGGTGGTGCTGCAGTCGACCAAGTTGCCGCCGGCAGCGTTGCCATTGAATTGTGGGCACAGCGACACTTGAACGTAGTTCATCGTTCCGCCCTGCTTGATCTTGGATACTGCTTGTGGGTTGATGTCGTTGCCTGTTCCACCGACATCGTCACGCGATGAGTTGCCATCGCGAGCGCTGACGGGGTTTGCGAACGAGAGTGGAGCGACAAGTGCGATTGCACTCAGCGCCGCCAATGCTCGGCGTTTCATGGTGTTCATATTTCCCCTTGGTTGTGGTTGATGTGCGAGGTAGTGCGCAAAGACCTACATAGTCCTGCGACTTGACCCCGTATTGCCTGTTAGTAGGAGTTTCCCTACCGTTCATAGATAGGTTACTTAGGGAATTTACTATTCAAAATCCTGCTGCCGGGGGCTGTCAGTACATGGCTGGATACATCGTGAAAAAGTTCTTCAACATGCTGTTGCTTGTGTTCATTGCTGCGTCGGCTGGTTATTTTCTTGCATCCACCGCACTGAGCCCAAGGTCCAACTTTGAGCTGGCGAATCCGCCAATTCCCGAGGAAACGATTGATATCTATCTCAACGCGGCCAACGTCAACGACAAGGTTCCGCTGGTTGAGCGGTATCTCAACTGGATTCCAGGGGTGCTCACCTGGGACTTGGGGGTGGATCTCGACGGTCGCTCAGTCAATGAAGAGTTCAGTCGTCGGGTCTGGGTGAGTTTGCGGCTGCTGATCTTGGGTTCGGTACTCGGAGCCACAATTGGCGTGCTCGTGGGGGTGCGAAGTGCGGTTCGCCAGTATCGGCCGTTTGATCGATCGTTTGGCTATCTGTCGTATTTACTGTTGTCGACTCCAGTATTTCTTTTAGCGATTTTTCTCAAACTCGGTGCTATCGAATTCAACGACGCCATTGGAACACGCCTCCTTTTTACTCAGGGCGAATACTCCGCCGGTTTTGAAGGCTCCACGTTTGATTTAGCAGTCAACCGTCTGCAACATCTCGTATTGCCAACGTTGTCTATCGCACTCGGCAGCATGGCGTTCTACTCTCGATATCAGCGCAACTCGATGCTGGACGTGTTGGCAAGCGATCACCTTCGAACAGCGCGGGCCAAGGGCCTTACTAAACGTGAGGCGCTCTTTCGCCACGGTCTGCGCGTGGCGATTGCCCCGATGGCAACGTTCTTTGCCTATGGCTTCGGACTACTCATCGCTGGTGCTGCATTCACAGAAACCATTTATGGTTGGTACGGAATGGGGCAGTGGTTTATTGAGGCAGTTGCCAAAAACGACATCAACGCTGTAGCAACGATCGTGACTTTTACCGCTGTGCTGGTGCTGTTTGCTGGGTTCCTTGCTGACATCATTTTGGTGGCTCTTGATCCTCGAGTGCGAACCTCCTCATGACGAGCACAGCTACTGAGTCACAGAATCAAGCGGCACGCCTCTCGCGGCGCGCGCTTATTTGGCGGCGGTTCTTGCGCAATCGCCCAGCCGTAGTCGGGCTAGTCGTGCTCATCGTCGTTTTTATCGGAGCATTTATTGCTCCGTACTTCTCGCCTTGGAATTACTACGAGAACGATTTCGACAACTTATTGATGCCGCCATCCCGCGAGCACTGGTTTGGCACCACCGGTACGGGTATCGATGTGTTTGCCCAAACCATGCGCGGGTTACAGAAGTCCCTCATCATCGGCATTCTCGTTGCACTGTTCTCGACATCACTCTCGGCATTCGTGGGTTCGGTTGCGGGCTATCTCGGTGGTCGAATTGACCGTTCGTTGATGTGGTTCGTCGACCTCTTGTTGGTGCTGCCGTCGCTGCTGATTCTCTCGATTTTGTCGCGTTACTACCAGGGCAAATCATGGTTGTTGCTGGTGGTTGGCCTCACCATTTTTGACTGGATGATCACGTCGCGCGTGGTGCGGGGCATGGCGCTCAGCCTGCGTGAGCGTGACTTTGTTCGGGCAGCCAAGTACATGGGGGTTCCAACGTCCACCGTCATCGTGCGGCACTTGTTGCCCAATATGGCTTCCATCATCATCATTGCCGCGACGTTGAACGTTGGCGGTGCGATTCTGGCCGAGACAGGATTGTCGTATCTTGGATTCGGTGTGCAGGCCCCCGATGTCTCTCTCGGCACTCTCATTGCCGAGGGCACGGCGGCAGCACTTACGTATCCGTGGCTGTTCATGTTCGCAGGTCTGTCGTTGGTGTTAACCGTGCTCTCAGTGAGTTTTATCGGGGACGGCCTGCGTGACGCGTTCGACCCAGGTTCAGCCAAGAGCAAGAAAATCTAAATGACTACCGTCGACTCGCAACGCAACCTCATCGAAATTCGCGACCTGTCGGTCACCTTCCCGAGCGAAGCAGGCATCGTTCGCGCCGTGCGCAATGTGTCGTTGGATATTCGGGCCGGTGAGGTGCTCGGCATCGTGGGCGAGTCTGGTTCAGGTAAGACCGTGATGTCGCTTTCAATGATCGGTCTGGTTGCCGAAAGCGCCACCATCACCGGTTCGATCACCTATAACGGTGTCAACCTGCTTGATCTCAACGACAACGAGATGTCGAAGTATCGCGGCAAAGACATTGCCATGGTGTTTCAAGACCCGCTCTCGGCGCTCAACCCCGTGCACACCATCGGTCGGCAAATTGCCGAGGCAATCCATATTCATAGTGACGTCTCTAAGGAAGCTGCACTTGCTCGAGCAGTCGAACTGCTCGAGATTGTCGGCATTCCACGGCCAGCCGAACGCGCTCAGTCGTACCCGCACGAGTTTTCTGGTGGCATGCGTCAGCGAGTAATGATCGCGCTGGCGATTGCCAACCAACCCAAGGTGATTTTGGCCGACGAGCCAACGACCGCACTCGATGTAACCGTGCAGGCGCAAATTCTGGATGTGCTCAAAACCGCACGCGACATGACGGGTGCTGCCGTAGTGCTCGTAACACACGACCTCGGCGTGGTGGCCGGTCTGGCCGACCGAGTTGCCATTATGTATGCGGGCAACGTTGTCGAGCTCGGCAATGTTGACGATGTGTATGCATCGCCAGCGATGCCGTACACCATTGGTCTGCTGCGCTCGATTCCGCGTGTCGATGCAGTTGGCTCAAGTCGCCTTACATCGATCGACGGTGCACCACCATCGCCGGTTGCGCTGCCGGCTGGCTGCGCGTTTGCACCTCGTTGCCCGGCGGCTGCACCGCAGTGTGACGAAAGGATTCCCGACCTCGTGTCGCTTTCGCCCACCCGCATGATTGCCTGCACGCGACATAGCGAGATTGCTGAGTTGCAGTCATCAGGCAAGTTATTCGTTGAGGGCCCTCAACATGTTGCGTTGCAGTCACTAGGCCAATCGGTCGCGCTCGAAGTGCGTGGGCTGAAAAAGACCTTCCCGCTCATGAAGGGTTCGGTGTTGCGGCGACGTGTCGGCTCGGTGTTTGCGGTAGACGGGGTTGATCTCACGCTGCGCGAAGGCCGCAGTTTGGCCTTGGTCGGTGAGTCGGGTTGCGGAAAGACCACCACGCTGCTCGAAATTCTCAACATGGTGGCGCCAGAGACTGGCACCATCACCGTGTTGGGTCGCAATGTGGCCGAACTTTCCAAAAAGCAACGGCTAGAGATGCGTAAAGATCTGCAAATTGTCTTCCAAGATCCGTTCGCCTCACTCGACCCGCGTCTGCCAGTTGGCGATGCAATCGCTGAGCCACTCGACAACTTCGGTATGCCCAAGGCCGAGCAAAACCAGCGCGTGATGGAGCTACTCGAGCTCGTCGGCTTGCAGCGCGACCACGCCAGCAGGTATCCCGCAGAGTTTTCCGGCGGTCAGCGACAGCGCATCGCGATTGCCCGAGCACTTGCGCTCAACCCAAAGGTGTTGGCACTTGACGAACCGGTGTCAGCACTCGACGTAAGCGTGCGCGCCGGAGTATTGAACCTGTTGGCAGAGTTGCAAGAAAAATTGAAACTGTCGTATTTGTTTGTTTCACACGACCTCGCCGTGGTGCAGCATGTGGCCGATGACGTCGCGGTCATGTACTTGGGCGGCATCGTGGAGTCGGGCCCAGTCGACGAAGTGTTCGCGCGACCGCAACACCCATACACGCAGGCGTTGCTCTCGGCTGTGCCGATTCCAGACCCAGCGGTCGAGCGAGTGCGCAAGCGCATCATCTTGCAAGGCGAGTTGCCTAGCCCAGCCAACCCGCCAAGTGGGTGCCGATTCCACACGCGCTGTCAGATTCGCGCAACATTGCCCGCCGATGTGGCAGCAAGGTGCGTGAGTGATCGCCCCGAGTTGGAGTTGCGCAACACCAGCCGCGTGGCGTGTCACGCACCATTGAACTGACCTACGCTCGCGTGGGTGAGTAACACCGCCAGCCCAACCCCAAACGGCTGGGACGTGGTCGATGGCGCGCTCCATCGTCGCTTGACCTTTGCCGATTTTGCCGCAGCCTTTGCATTCATGACTCGGGTCGCCAAGATTGCTGAAGAACAAGACCATCACCCCGATTGGTCGAACAGTTGGAATGTGGTTGAGATTTCACTGCGATCACACGACGTAGGCGGTGTTATTACCGAGCGTGACGCCCGACTCGCTCAACGCATCAACGAAGTGCTCTCATAGAGAGCGCGCCAAGCGCGAACTTATGACCTCTACAACCACGCGTGGTGTATTCGCCAGCACTGAGAAGTTTCCTGGGCGTTGGATTTTGGTCGCGTCATTCACATTGCTTACGTTTTCTTCTGGTGTTGGCTTCTATGGGTTAGCGGTGTATTTGCAGGCGTTCAGTCGCGAGTTGGGCTGGTCGGTGTCGTCAATTTCGCTTGCCACCACGTTCTTTTTTCTTGTTGGTGGTCTTTCGGGTTTGTCGATCGCCAAGTTCATCGCCAAACGCGATGTGCGAATCATGATCGTGGCTGGCGCAATTGTCGCCACGGGTTCATTGTTTTCTATGCGGTTCGTCAACGAGCGCTGGCAACTGTTTGTGGTGTACGGCACCTTTGCTCTGGGCTGGTCGGCATCGGGGGTGGGCCCTGTGACCACGGTGGTAACCCGATGGTTTCACGCCAAACGAGCAAGTGCCATCGCAATCGCCACCACCGGCCTTTCTGCTGGCGGAATTTTCGTCGCCCCGTTCATCAAATGGATTCTCGACGAGCAAGGCATTCGTGATGGCTCGGCGTGGCTTGCACTCATTTGGTTCGTTGGCACCGTACCCATCACCGTGCTGTTCATGCGGCCATTCCCGCACGCCTACGGCTGGCGGCCCGACGGTGCACGGGTCGAGCCAGGCGAGCAACCTGTCGTAAAGGGCACGCCGCTGGCCGAAGCGGTTCGCACCAGGTTTTTCATCGCAGTGACCGTGGCGTTCGTCTTCACATTCGGTGCCCAGGTTGGTGGCGTGCAACAACTCGTGAAGTTGATCGAAGAGCGCACCGATCGTGGCACGGCAACGTTCGCCACAGTCGTGCTTTCGCTGTTTGCCATCCTCGGGCGCTTTGGTGGCAGTCGCATCATCGCAAAAACTGACATGACGCGATTCACGATTGGTATCACGGCTATCCAAGGGTTTTCACTTATCTTCGTGGCGGTTTCCGACACCCGAGTGCCCTTGCTGATCAGTGTCGCCTGCTTTGGGTTGACAATTGGCGTCATCTTGATGATGCAGTCGTTGTTGTTCGCGCAGCGCTTCGGCGTGCTCGACTATCCACGCATCGTTGCTCGACATGGTTTGATTTCATTCACCGGAACCGCCGCAGGGCCAATTCTCTTGGGATGGCTATATGACAACGCCGGGGGCTATCGCGCGTCGTATCTGGCAGCGGGTGTTTGCTCGCTGATTGGCGTGATGTTTTTCTCGCTGGCTGGGCCAGCCACGACGGGGGAGCAATGAGCGACCTGCATCCCAATGTGGTGCGTGTGGTGGAGGCGGCTCGCGCCTTGGGCTTGGAAATCACCACGCGACGCTTTCCTGAAGGCACCAAAACTGCGCAAGACGCAGCCAATGCCATTGGGGTAGCAGTCGGGCAGATTGTAAAGAGTTTGGTGTTTGCGGTTGATGGCGAGATCGTGATGGCATACGTGAGTGGTGCGAATCAGTTAGATGAAAAAAAGTTGGCGGCAGCCGCGGGTGGCGTGAAGTGTTTGCGTGTTGATGCTGATGCAGTACGTGAGGCGACAGGGTTTCCGATTGGCGGCGTGCCTCCCTTTGGTCACAGCACACCACTGCGTGTGTTCGTTGATCCCGACTTGTTGCAGTACGACGAGGTGTGGGCGGCTGCGGGAACGTGGAACGACAACTTCGGTGCGAACCCGAATGACATTGTTCGTGTCGCTGGTGGCGTAGTCACCGACCTAAAACGTGCCTGATTACAG
>Ga0247832_1006891_pt1 | contig 12191 bp, 12 predicted proteins | sample LaCruzMarch2015__10_FD_192407 | JGI IMG/M metagenome (GOLD analysis project Ga0247832, IMG submission 192407) | Freshwater microbial communities from meromictic Lake La Cruz, Castile-La Mancha, Spain - LaCruzMarch2015_4m | ecosystem: Environmental > Aquatic > Freshwater > Lake | place: Spain... | reverse complement strand
GTTTTGGCTGGAAAGTTACATAATGTAACTTTTGGGGTCATTACACGAAATATTACACGATGGCTATTTTTACGCGTAAGTCATTGATTTATATAAGTTTTTGACGAGCCTGGCTTTCTGTTAATCCGTAGGTCCCTGGTTCGAGCCCAGGTCGAGGAGCCACCTAAAAAAGCATCGTCAAAAGCGGTGCTTTTTCCTTTTATACGCAACTACTTGTCGCGCTGAGGGCCTCTGGGTGACTTTTTGCCCTCAAATTTCATCGAGTTATTGCACGTATATTACACGGTCGATAGCGCCAGTCAAGAGCCTAAATTGGTTGTCATGACAAATACTAGGCAACTCATAAAATGACCTTATGCCAAGAGACGAATCCACAAAAATAGCCAGCAATGGTCTTCGATATAAATCCAAAGAAGCTGGCTCTCCATTTAGCGGCTCTAGCTCCATGGGCACCATGAGTTGCTTCAAATGTGGACTACATAAGCCACGTTCACTTGGTTCGTTTAGAAAGTTAGCAGGCCAGAATATGTTTTGCTGTGGTGAGTGCAATCAGCCCAAATGACCTCCTCAAGTAAATTTCTTGTACTGAGATTTTTCACCGTGCTTGTTTTGATGGTGGTCTGCATGGGCTCCGCCTTCAGCCAAAGAATGTATGACAGCAGTGGTCGTCAAATTGGACGGGTAGACAGCGAACGGTATTACGATTCCTCCGGTCGCCAAATTGGACGTGTTGATGGACTCACCATTTATGACGCATCCGGTAGACAACTAGGCCGTATTGATGGCGAGCGGGTTTACAACTCGTCAGGCAGCAAAGTAGGTCGCATAGATGGAGATCGCCTTTACAGCGCATCTGGCACTCAGATGGGACGCATTGATGGCGAAAGAATTTACGATGGGTCAGGCCGTCAAATAGGTAGAGCAGATGGTTTGCGGCGAATGCAAATCATCATCTACTTTTATTTTTTTATGTAGTTGAAATAGTGTTTTAAGCTGATAGGTCAATTCTTTGGATTCCTGAATGACTATCTAATGAAGCAGACCTTTTCGAAGTTTGATGACCGTCATCCAATAATTTATTGGATTGCAACTGCCAACCACGGTTTTGTAATTCCAAGCCAAAGTGTTGCGCTGCATATAAATTGCTGCTTTGCAAAGCAGCACCCAGCTTGTTCAGATAGGGGTCAGAAGAAACAGTTGGATCGAAATTAACCAAGGCCGTAAAAGCCAGTCTGGCAGCATCTAACTCTCCCGCTTTCAAGCTTTGAAGCAAAGCCTGTAATTTTTGACGACGACGCTGTTGCTTGTCACCCTGTGGCGAATTATTGCCACCCCAATGCTTGCCGTTAGCATCAATTCGAAGCGCAAATGAAGTATCCATGACACCCACTCCTTCCGATCAATTTGGTCTGTTCCGCTACACCTCTGCTTTTATTAATTATTTAAGTTTCAAAATGAGTGATTGGTTGTCTCGTTTGACCTGATTTGAAAGGTTCAATAAAAATTGAATGTCAAGAGATCAACCAATCAATAGTCATCTAGCATAAAGAATGCCAGCCTTATGAAATTCATCAGGAGTCCAAGGGGGAAGTTTTATTCTTTTAATCTAAAGCGGCAAGACCCGCTTAATTCTCAAAGATCAAAATAGCCAATCTGTCCTAGTGTGGCGTGCAGAAGCCGCCCGCTTGAGTTAACCACTGGGTATCAGTTAAGCCTTTTTGAGTTTAGTAGCTAGGGGATGTACTCCTTGCTTGGGGCAGTACATTCCCTATGTAGAAAAAAACTCAAAAGCTTAAAATAGTTATATAGTTGTCAAAAAATTGTTATCTAGCATTAATTAGAATAACAATTGAAATACCTTAAAGAGTCGCTCAATTGCGCAAGGTAGCTTTCTGCAACATACTAATTGTCTGCATTTCAAACAGAACCATAGGAGACTTTTGATGATCCCACCGCGTTTTGAATACCACGCACCCAAAACAGTCGGTGAGGCAGTTGCCTTGCTAGGCCAATTGGGCTCAGACGCCAAGTTGCTGGCTGGCGGCCACAGCTTGCTGCCCATGATGAAATTGCGTTTTGCCCAGCCCGAACATTTGATCGACATCAACCGCATCCCAGAACTCAGGGGCATCCGCGAAGAAGGTGGCACGGTCGTGATCGGCGCGATGACAGTGGAAAACGAGTTGATCAGCTCGCCCATTTTGCAAGCCAAAGTGCCGTTGTTATGCGAAGCGGCCAAACTGATTGCCGACCCACAGGTGCGCAACCGCGGCACCATCGGCGGCGATATTGCTCACGGCGACCCCGGCAACGATCACCCAGCGCTGTCCCTCGTCATCGAAGCCTCTTTTGTCCTCGAAGGCCCCAAGGGTCGCCGAACCGTGGCCGCCGACGGCTTTTTCCTGGGTACCTACATGACCCAACTGCAAGAAAACGAGGTCATGTGCGAAATCCGCGTGCCCGCTTTTGCCCACGGCACAGGCTACGCCTACGAAAAACTCAAACGCAAAACCGGCGACTGGGCGACCGCCGGTTGCGCGGTGGTCATTCGCAAAAAGGGCGACCAAGTCAGCCATGTGCGCATTGGCCTGACCAATGTCGCACCCACTGCACTGCGCGCTGAAGAAGCCGAAGCGGCTTTGCTGAACAAGCCCTTCAACGCGGCCAACGTACAAGCAGCAGTGGCAGCAGCCATCGCTATTTGCAACCCCGCTGAAGACTTGCGCGGCGACATCGAATACAAAACAGCCATGGCCGGTGAAATGGTCAAACGCGCCCTCAATAAAGCCTGGGCGCTGTGCGCTTAAATTCAAGGAATACACCATGACCAAAAAACTCATCACCGTCTCCGTCAACGGCAAGAAAGAAGAAAAAGCGGTTGAGCCGCGCACACTGCTGATCCACTTTTTGCGCGAAGAACTCAACCTCACAGGCGCGCACATTGGTTGTGAAACCAGCCACTGCGGTGTTTGTACGGTGGACATCGACGGCCAATCGGTCAAGTCCTGCACCCATCTGGCGATTCAGTGCGACGGCTCGGAAGTGCTAACTGTCGAAGGTCTTGCCAACAAAGGTGTGTTGCATGCGGTGCAAGAAGGCTTTTACAAAGAGCACGGTTTGCAATGCGGCTTTTGCACCCCTGGCATGCTGATGCGCGCCTACCGCTTTTTGCACGAAAACCCCAACCCCAGCGAAGACGAAATTCGCCACGGCATGAGCGGCAACTTGTGCCGTTGCACGGGCTACCAAAACATCATCAAAGCCGTCCAGTACGCCGCCAAAAAATTGCAAGAGCCTGTCGCGGCTTAAAGCACACCCTTATTTGATCGGAGACACACATGAACGCACCGGTACTGACTGTAGAAGCCCGCGAACTCGCGTTGGCTGGCATGGGCGCCTCGCGCCTGCGCAAAGAAGACGCCCGTTTCATCCAAGGCAAGGGCAATTATGTCGATGACATCAAGATGCCCGGCATGTTGCACATGGACATCGTGCGCAGCCCCATCGCCCACGGCCGCATCGTCAAAATCAACAAGGAAGCCGCCTTGGCCATCCCTGGTGTACACGCGGTGCTGACCGCCGACGACTTGAAGCCTTTGAAGCTCCACTGGATGCCCACCCTCGCTGGTGATGTGGCCGCCGTGTTGGCCGACGAAAAGGTTCACTTCCAAATGCAAGAAGTGGCCATCGTCATCGCCGACGACCGCTACATCGCGGCTGATGCCGTAGAAGCCGTGGAAGTGGAATATGAAGAATTGCCCGTGGTGATGGACCCCTACGCCGCACTGCAGCCTGGCGCACCGGTCATTCGCGACGACTTGGCCGGCAAGACCGAAGGCGCCCACGGCAAGCGTGAGCACCATAACCACATCTTTACTTGGGACGCGGGCGACAAGGCTGCTGCCGACGCCGCTTTTGACAAAGCCGAAGTGACGGTGTCTCAACACATGTACTACCCGCGCGTGCACCCCTGCCCGCTTGAGACCTGCGGTTGCGTGGCCTCATTCGACCCAGTCAAGGGAGAGTTGACCACCTTCATCACCTCCCAGGCTCCGCACATTGTGCGCACCGTGGTGTCCATGCTGTCGGGAATTCCTGAATCGAAAGTGCGTATCGTCAGCCCCGACATCGGTGGTGGCTTTGGCAACAAAGTGCCGATCTACCCTGGCTATGTGTGCGCCATCGTGTCTTCCATCGTGCTGGGCCGCCCGGTTAAGTGGGTCGAAGACCGTATCGAAAACATCTCGAGCACTGGCTTCGCCCGCGACTACCACATGGACGGCGAATTGGCCGCCACAGCCGACGGCAAGATCACTGGTCTGCGTGTGAATGTGGTGGCTGACCACGGTGCGTTTGACGCCTGTGCCGACCCGACCAAGTTCCCAGCCGGCATGTTCCACATCGTCTCTGGCTCTTACGATATTCCTGCGGCACATGCTAGCGTCAAAGGGGTCTACACCAATAAGGCCCCTGGCGGCGTGGCGTACCGCTGCTCCTTCCGCGTGACCGAAGCCGTGTACCTGATCGAGCGCATGGTTGACGTGCTGGCGCAAAAATTGGGGATGGACAAGGCGGAGATCCGCGCCAAGAACTTCGTCAAAAAAGAACAGTTCCCCTACAAAAGCGCCTTCGGGTTTGAGTTCGACTCGGGTGACTACCAAACCGCGCTCGATAAAGTGCTTAAAGCTGTGGACTACAAGGGACTGCGCGCAGAGCAAAAGGCCAAACGCGCCGACCCGAACAGTCCCACCCTGATGGGTATTGGTCTGGTTACCTTCACCGAAGTTGTCGGTGCCGGTCCTTCCAAGATCTGCGATATCTTGGGTGTTGGCATGTTTGACTCCTGCGAAATCCGCATCCACCCCACCGGCAGCGCCATCGCCCGAATGGGCACGATCACGCAAGGTCAGGGTCACCAGACCACTTACGCGCAGATCATTGCCACCGAATTGGGGATTCCGTCTGAAGTCATTCAAGTTGAAGAAGGTGACACCTCGACTGCGCCTTACGGCCTGGGCACTTACGGCTCACGCTCCACCCCCGTGGCCGGTGCCGCCATTGCTTTGGCCGCGCGCAAGATTCACGCGAAGGCCCGCAAGATCGCCGCCCACATGCTCGAAGTCAATGAAAACGACCTCGACTGGGAAGTCGACCGCTTCAAAGTCAAGGGTGACGACAGCAAATTCAAAACCATGTCAGAAGTGGCGTGGCAGGCCTACCACCAGCCACCCGCGGGCTTGGAGCCAGGGCTTGAAGCCGTGCACTACTACGACCCGCCCAACTTCACTTTCCCCTTTGGCATCTACTTGTGTGTGGTCGACATCGACCGCGCCACCGGCGAGACCAAAATCCGCCGCTTCTATGCGCTGGACGACTGCGGCACCCGCATCAACCCGATGATCATTGAAGGACAAATACATGGCGGTTTGACTGAAGGTTTTGCAGTGGCCATGGGCCAGCAAATGCCGTTTGATGCCCAGGGCAACTTGCTGGGCAACACGCTGATGGATTACTTCTTACCGACCTTTGTGGAAACCCCACACTGGGAAACTGATCACACCATCACACCCTCACCGCACCACCCACTGGGTGCCAAGGGCGTGGCCGAATCGCCTCACGTTGGCTCCATACCTACCTTCACTTCAGCAGTGGTTGATGCTTTTTCTCATCTGGGTGTCACCCACCTGGACATGCCGCACAATGCTTTTCGCACTTGGAAAGCCTTGCGCGAGCACGGCGCTGCTTTGTAATCAGGGAAATTCATGGAAGTCAAACTCGACAAACAATACCCGCTCGATGTGGATGCCACACGGGCGTGGGCCTTGCTCACTGACCTCAAAGCGGTGGCCAGTTGTATGCCCGGCGCGGAAATCACAGAACAACTGTCTGACACTTCTTACAAAGGCGCGGTCAAGGTGAAAGTGGGCCCAGCTGTGGCCCAGTTTGGCGGTACGGTGGACGTGATCGAAGCGGTGACCAGTGAACGCAAGATGGTTTTGCGTGGCAAGGGTGCCGACAAGGGCGGTTCGTCAGCCTCGATGGACCTGACGGCAATCATCACTTCCGACCCCAGCAACCCCTCGCACTGCGTGCTCAACGGTCAGGCCGCTGTGATCGTGAACGGCAAGTTTGCGCAGTTCGGTGGCCGCTTGATGGTGCAGGTGTCTGACATGCTACTAGCGCAGTTTGTGGAGAACTTTCGCCAGACCGCATTGAGCTTGCCCACTGCGGATGGCGCACCATCTGACCCAGCAAATGACGCGGCATCTGCAAAGGCACCCGTTGTAGCCAAAGAGATCAACGGTTTGGCTATTTTTTGGTCCTTGGTCAAAAGCTGGTTTGGTGGCTTGCTCGGCAAGAAGGTCTGAGCATGGCCACGTCAGGCCTGTCCGCGCAACCTGCCGCCGAGGAGCGCTTGCTGCGCGAACGGCTGCAAGCCTCGGGCTATTTAGCCGACGAAGATTTGGCCACCACCGTTTGGCTGGCTTCTGCGCTGCAGCGGCCCTTGTTGATCGAAGGTGACGCAGGTGTAGGTAAAACCGCGCTGGCCACCGCCTTGGCCCAATCTCAAGGCGCCACGCTGGTGCGCTTGCAGTGCTTTGAAGGCTTGGACCTGGCGCAAGCCGCTTACGAATGGAACTATGGTCGCCAGCTGATGGCAATTCGTTTGAATGAGGCGCAAACCGATGGCGCAGCCCGTGTGCGCGAAGCAGACCTGTTCAGCCGCGAGTATTTGCTAGAGCGACCCTTGCTGCGCGCCATCAGCCAGACTGGCCCTTGCGTGCTGCTGATCGATGAGATCGACCGCGCCGACGAAGCCTTTGAAGCTTTTCTGCTCGAAGTGTTGTCCGACTACCAAATTACCGTGCCCGAAATCGGTACGCTTTGCGCCACCCACATTCCGCAAGTGATACTCACCAGCAACGGCACACGAGAGTTGTCCGACGCACTGCGCCGACGCTGCCTGTACCACTACCTCGATTACCCGACGCTGGCACGCGAGATCGCCATCGTTAAAAGCGCTTTGCCGCAGGCCGACAGCCATTTGGTTGAGGAAGCCGTGCAGTTTGTGCAACGCCTTCGCCGTGAAGACCTGGCCAAGATTCCCGGCATCGCTGAAACCTTGGACTGGGTCAGCGCTTTGTTCAAGTTGGGTCACAACAACTTGCCAGAAGACATGGCGAACGTATTGGGCACTTTAGGTTGCTTGCTCAAAACCCGTGAAGACCGCTTTTTGATGGGCCCAGATCGCCTGCGCCAACTGGTTGAAGGGCGACGTTCTGTGGGGGTAGCCGAAAAGGGTGCAGCCCAGACGCAGGTCGCCGTATGAAAGACACCCGAGCCAGCATGCCATCTGAGCGACTGGCGAGTTTTGCTGGGCTTCTTCGCGAGCACGGCCTGACGGTGGGTGTGGCCGAGCAACAGGCCATGCTCCAAACAGCCTTGCACTTTGGCCCTTTGCAAGAAAAACCCCTTCAGGCGGCTTGGCGTGCCATTGCTTGCCACAGTCACCGCGAATGGCAGCTGTGGCCGGATGTGTACGAGCGGTTTTGGCACCCCGAGAAACTGCGCGGTGGCGTCAAAGTCAGCGGCCAAACCCGCCCCAGTCGTAACCTGCGCCAAAGCGTGCAAGCCTTGCACGATCAGATGGACGCGGCCCAACAACCCAACACCCAGGCCGGCGGCCAGCAGGCCGCGCCCCAAACAGCGGGTGATATACCTGCAGAAGGTCTAGACGAACACAACGCAGGCATACCCCGCGCCCAAGGCGGCGCAAGTCGCACCGAGGCCTTGCACCAGCGCGATGGCCAGATGTGGCTGCCGCAGGAGCTCAACGCCTTGCAACAACTTGCACGCCAAATCACCGCCAAGCTACAACCCCGCCCCACCCGCCGCTGGCGCTTGGCACCACGTGGTCAACGTCTGGATTTACGCCAGACCCTGCGCCGCAGCGTGGCCTGGGGAGGCGAGCTGATGCAACCGGCTTGGAAAGTCAAACGCGTGGAGCCCCCGCGATTGTTTATCTTGGCCGATGTGAGCCGTTCAATGGAGTCGCACGCCGCGCTGTTTTTGCGCGTGGCACGCGCCTTTGCTTTGGAAGCAGACGCCCGCGTGTTTGTCTTTCATACCCGTTTGGCCGAAGTCACGTCTTATATGCAGCGTGACACCCCAGCCATTCAGGAAAAGGTCAACGCCGTCACAGCGGGTTTTGGTGGTGGCACACGTATCGCGGCCAGCCTGCAAGACTTTGCCCGTCAGCATGCACGTGCGCAACTCAACCGTGGCTCGCGTGTGTGGGTGTTTTCGGATGGGTTCGACACCGACGAACCAGAACTGTTGAGCGCTGCGATGCAAGAAGTTCGCGCACGCGGGGCTCGTATCACTTGGTTTCACCCTACGCGCCAGGTGCCCGCCGCCGCGGCTGTGCAACAGGCTCGCCGCTGCATAGAGCGGTTTGTGCCCTTCGCCAGCTTGGCCGACCTCGTAGCCGCAAGGCATGTGTTGCACTGAACTTTGAATTCAAGGAGATCGCTATGAACCGCCACGAATGGATCACCCAAGCCGCACGGCTGCACAGCGAAGATCAAGCCTTTGCCTTGGTCACTGTGTTGAGTGCGCAAGCACCTACCTCTGGCAAAGCCGGTGACAAAGCCGTCGTCATGGCTGATGGCCAAATCCACGGCTGGATAGGCGGTGGTTGCGCCCAACCGGCCGTTCTCAAAACAGTGCGAAGCGCCCTGCTCGATGGGCAGCCACGCAAAATTCGTATTTCTCCGTCTGAGGAAAGCGCTGAACGCGATTTGGGTGAGGTACTCGAATTCGGCATGGCCTGCCACTCGGGAGGTACTCTCGAATTGTTCATCGACCCAGTTTTGCCCTCAGCCACATTAGCCGTAGTGGGCGATTCGCCGGTGGCGCGTGCCTTGGTGAGCTTGGCTCCGCGTGTGGGTTTGCGTGTGGCGGTGGTGGCCCATGCAGCGCAAGCGGGCGACTTTCCTGATGCCGACACCATCTTGTCCAGCGACGATGCTCTGGCTGTCAGCGCGCAACTAAGCTCGACCCCATTTGTGGTGGTGGCCACGCAAGGTCGCCGCGATCTGCAAGGCCTTAAGGCTGCTTTGGCTCTGCAACCGCAGGGCCTGTGGTTTGTCTCCAGCGCCAAAAAAGCCAGCGTGCTGCGCAGCAGCTTGGTCGCCAGTGGCGAAGACGCTGATGCAGTGGCTCGCATCGTAGCGCCTGCAGGCGAGTTCATTGGTGCCCAAACGCCCGAAGAAATTGCCCTGTCTGTACTCAGTTCGGTGGTCGCTGCGCGGCGAGCGCGCCAAGCCAAACCTGCTCAAGTCCAGCCTGAGCCCGTTCAAGCATTCTCAGACTCAGCGGCAATGCCCGAGGCGGCACAAGATGAGCTCGTCGTGGCTGGGGGGTCGGCGGTCGCCACAGCCGTCAAATCATCTTGCTGCGGAGGCTGAACATGGGTTGCATTCTCAAAGGCGGAGGTGGCTTGTATAGCCGCTTGGCGGTGGGCGCGGTGCTGTTGGCGGCGGGTTCGGGCTCGCGCATGGGTCAGCGCCCCAAAAGCTTGTTGGAGCTGGGTGGTGTGCCGCTGATTCGCCGGCAGCTGATTGCGCTGTCTGGCGCAGGCATGGACGAGGTGGTGGTGGTGCTAGGCCACTACGCCGAGCGTATCGAAGAAGCGGTCAAAGAGTTTCCAGTCACACTGGTGCGCAACCCCGATCCCGACGCCGGTCAGGTGTCCTCGCTGCGCTTTGGTTTACAAGCACTGTCGCCCAAACTTGATGCGGTGCTGGTAGCACTGGCCGATCAGCCCTTGATCAACTCGCAAGACATCAACGACTTGATTGGTGCCTACAAAAAACGCCCCGACTTCACGCAGGTGGTGCAACCCACAGTGGACGGCTTGCCAGGTAACCCGGTGATGTTCAGCGCCGAGGTGCGCGAGCAGATCTTGGCTGGCACAGCCAATCTGGGCTGTCGCCAATGGCAATCGGCGCATCCCGAACAAGTGCATGCCTGGGTCAGCGCCAACCTGCGTTACCGCACCGATGTGGACACGCCAGAAGATATTCAAGCGCTGGCTGAGCGCACCGGTCATCAACTTAAGTGGCCGGTCGATTTGCAAGCAACGGTTTGATCGATGATCCCAGCCGACCCCTTGCATCAGTTTTGGCACACACCGATAGGCGTGCATCGCTTTGCGCAATCCGATGATGTCAACGAGGTGCTGGTGCGGGTGTTTCAAACCATGCGTGCCACAGATGCTGGTGCAGTTGACGGACCCAAAACCTTTTACGCCAGCCGCGACGACTTATTACAACGCATCAAGCTGTCCGAATGGGAGCAATTGATTGCATTCATCGTCGACAGCGTGCGCCAAACCGTGGTCCTGGCCAACCAAGGCGCTTGGCCCGAGGACAAGCCGGGCTTTCACATCGCTGTGCGTGGCATGTGGTTTCAGATTTCTAGCCAAGGCATCCACCATGATGTACACACGCATGGCAACTGCTCGTGGTCGGGGGTGTATTGCGTGCAGGTCGATCCACCAGACGCTCGCAATACGCACCCAGTGCTGGGTGCGGCCAACGGTGTGACGCGGTTTTACGGCCCGCACTTCAATCGCTTGGGCGGCGCGGCCATGGATTTTGGTAATGCCTATTTACAAAATGCGCATCTGGACATTGAACCGCTGCCAGGCCAACTAGTGGTCTTCCCATCCTGGTTGGCGCACCAAGCCATGCCTTACCACGGGCAGGCTGAGCGAGTCATCGTGTCTTTCAATGTCAGCGTGCATGCGGCAAACGGTTCTGACGAACTGCATGGTTATGCCCATGTCTGAGGCTTTGCACGCCAAGCTCAATGCGAGTGACGCATTGGCCCATGCGGGGGAAGTGGCGCAGTGGACGCTTTTGCTGCTGGGCTGGCTGTGGTTGGGCGAGCAAGGCAGCCGTTTGGGCTGGTCACTGGCCAGTGGTGTCGTGCCAGTAGCACTGTGGTGGACGGCGCGTCTCATGTGCCGAGGACAAGCTTGGGTGTTTCGCTGCCCACCCATGCTCATCGGCTTTGGCGGTTTGCTCACCGCTTCGGGAGTGGGACTGACAAGCCAGTCGCTTGGCCCTGCTCAAGCGCAATTGAGCTTGCTCATGCTGGCGCTGCTTTGGGGGCTTTGGAGCGCTATGGTTGAAACACGTAGTCAAGTAAGTACTTTCGAGATGGGGCCGCTTGCTTGGCATCCCTTATTTGCTGGAGCCTTAGTTATTCTTAGCTTGCACTTGCCTGAGGGGTTACAAAGCTCGCCTTGGACGGTGAGTTTTTTGCTGACGCTTTGTGCCTTGGTTTTGTGGATGCGCGACCTAGGCACATTCAGGCATATCGCCGTTTGTCGTGGCAGTCATGCACAAATTGAATCACTGCTGGCGCCCTCGGCCATGGGTTTGATGATGGGAAGTTTGTGGCTTGACAACACTTGGTGTGCAGGTTTGGGCTGGAGCACCAATCTCATGGTCGCGTTTCATTTGGCGCTGATGGCGGGCCTGCCGGTCATGGTGGCTGGTTTGCTGCGTGGCTGGGGCGCGGCACGCGTTTCGCCGCATGCGCAGACCCAAGGCGTTTTGGTCTTGTTACTGGGCGGCGCACTTCTGCTGCTTGGCAGCAGTGTTTGGCAAGCTGTGCTAGCGATTATTTTACCAGCATTGGCATGGGCGCTACATTGCTGTCGCTTGCGTCAATTGCAAGCCACGGCAAGCTTGATGTCACCTTGGATCGGCCGAAGCTTGGCATTGTTGCTGGGGCCCTTGCTTCTACTGTGGGTAGGTGCAGCCAGTTCTGCCGATGGCCCTTGGCCCTTGCGTACTGCGATGTTGTTGTTCGGTATTTTGGCAGCCGGCAAACTGGCGTTGGGATTTTCATCTAAAGCAAGGTTTTATCTCGCCACATGAATATCGCCCAAGTGCTGCAAAAACGCGCAGCTTTGACATTTCTAGTGCCGCCGCAGCACTTGGTAAAAAAGTCAACTTGCAACTTGCAGCTGCTTAACCAAAGATCAGTATTGCGTCAGTTAATTTTTTCACTGTGAAGTTCGAGCACCAGCGAGGGAGTCGAACAAACGGAATTTCAAAGTCTGGTGTCCGATCATGGAGTCGAACAATTTTGATTATTTGATTGATTTACATAAC
>Ga0247832_1006888_pt1 | contig 12194 bp, 7 predicted proteins | sample LaCruzMarch2015__10_FD_192407 | JGI IMG/M metagenome (GOLD analysis project Ga0247832, IMG submission 192407) | Freshwater microbial communities from meromictic Lake La Cruz, Castile-La Mancha, Spain - LaCruzMarch2015_4m | ecosystem: Environmental > Aquatic > Freshwater > Lake | place: Spain... | reverse complement strand
CGGGCCAAGGAGTCGAAGTCCGACTTCCCGCAACCGATGAAAGCCCCCGCCGGCGCACCAAACGTGCTCCTCGTGCTGCTAGACGATGTCGGCTTCGGTGCATCAAGTACCTTCGGCGGTCCATGTGCCACGCCGACCTTCGATAAGCTGGCGGCCAACGGGCTCAAATACAACCGCTTTCATACGACCGCCTTGTGCAGCCCGACGCGGGCCGCGCTCATCACCGGCCGGAATCATCACTCTGCCCACACCGGCGTCATCACCGAGGCGGCCACAGGATTCCCAGGTTACGACTCCATAATGCAAAAGGATACCGCTACGGTCGCCGAGATTTTGAAGCAAAACGGCTACGGCACGGCATGGTTCGGCAAAAACCATAACGTGCCCGACTGGCAGACCAGCCAGGCTGGTCCGTTTGACCTCTGGCCGACAGGCCTTGGCTTCGACCACTTCTATGGCTTCATCGGGGGCGATACGCATCAATGGCGGCCGGCCGTCACGGAAGGTACCAAGCCGATTGAGCCGTACCTCGGCAAGCCTGACTACAACTTCGATTACGACCTAGCCGACCAAGCGATCAAGTGGATCGGCATGCAAAAGGCCGTTGCCCCCGAAAAGCCCTTCTTCTGCTACTACGCCCCCGGCGCCACGCACGCCCCGCACCATCCGAAAAAGGAATGGGTCGAAAAGTACAAGGGCAAGTTCGATCAGGGGTGGGATAAGCTGCGTGTAGAAACATTTGAACGACAGAAGGCGATGGGAGTGATACCCGCAGATGTCAAGCTGACGCCCCGTGCACCGGGGGTACAGGCTTGGGACACGTGCTCGCCGGAGGAGAAGAAGGTCTACGCCCGCTTTATGTAGGTCTATGCCGGGTTTCTAGAGCAGACGGATTACAACGTGGGACGGGTGCTGGAAGCGATCGAAAAGACCGGGCAGAAGGACAACACCATCGTCATCTACATCGCCGGCGACAACGGCGCAAGTGCGGAAGGCAGCCTGCAAGGATTGCTCAATGAAATGACCTTCTTCAATGGAGTGAAGGAGAACTTAAAGGATGTTTTGAAGAACGTGGACGAGATCGGGACCTGGAAGACCTACAACCACTACCCAGTGGGCTGGGCGCACGCCATGTGTACTCCGTTCCAATGGACCAAGCAGGTAGCCAGCCATTTCGGTGGCACCCGCAACGGTATGGTGATCTCCTGGCCCAAGGGCATCGCAGCCAAGGGCGAGCTCCGCAGCCAATTCCACCATTGCATCGACATCGTGCCAACAATCTTGGATGTAGCTGGCGTCTCGCAACCGGCATCCGTCCATGGTGTGGCCCAGAAACCGATCGAGGGCGTCAGCATGTCGTACACCTTCGCCGACGCAAAAGCGCCTGACCGGCGGACGAAGTAATACTTCGAATTGCTCGCCAATCGGGCGATCTACAACGATGGCTGGGTCGCTTGCACCACTCCGGTGGGCGCACCGTGGGATTCCGCCGGCGCGAAGGTGGACGAAATCACAGGCTACAAGTGGGAACTGTACGATGTGAATCAAGACTTCGCACAGGCCGACGATCTGGCCGCGAAGATGCCGGACAAGCTGAAGGACATGCAACTGCTGTTCTACGCGGAGGCGGCCAAGTACAACGTGCTACCGATTGACAACAGCAAGACGGAGCGGCTTGACCCGGCCATCCGACCAAGCCTCACGCGGGGCCGTTCTTCGTTCACGTTCCATGAAGGCATGACTCGCATACCCGAAGGAGCTCAGCCGGACATCAAGAATAAGTCTTGGTCGATCACGGCCGAAGTCGAGGTGAAGAAGGACACTACTGGGATGATTGTCACGGCAGGCGGCCTGTTCGGCGGCTGGGGTCTATACCTCGACAAAGGTAAACCGGTCTTTCACTACAACTTTGTCGGCGTTTCAAGCTACGAGGTCGCAGGCAAGGATGCGCTTGCGCCTGGAAAGCACACGATCAAGATGGACTTTACCTATGAGGGCGGGGGCATCGGCAAGGGCGGGATGGCGTTGGTCAGTGTTGACGGTAAGGAAGTCGCCAAAGGGCGATTGGACAAGACTATCCCGATCCGCATTACACTTGATGAGTCGCTGGACATTGGCGAGGATTGTGGGACCCCGGTGAATTTGAGCTATGACGTGCCATTTAAGTTTACGGGCAACATCGAGAAGGTGACCTTCGAGTTGACCAAGAAGTAACATCTTGATGGCCAATCAGACTGGGAGCTACTGCAGAAGCCCACTACCTGCGTCTCCCTGGTCTGACCGATACCATTTCTTCTCGCAACCGCCTGGCATGAGAATCAAGTTGGAGACATCAGCGTGAGCGGTGGGAATGTCTAACGAAGAAGAACGAAGCTTACTCTCCATTGCCAAGGACAGTCAAAGGGTAGTCTCTGAGTGCAGAACTCAAAAATTCATTTTAGGAAATTGGACGCTTTAAAAACTATTCGCGGATTTCTGGCTAGAATCCTGGTAGGTTGAACGCATTCGTGTAGTTGTCGCATTCCCGCGATCAATGCACATAAAGCCAATACTTGTTAGGTCCAGGGATCTTAACTGAATTGGTCAATCAATAACGAGGTATCCACTGTGAAACGAATTGAGCATTTACTTCTGCTTGTATTTTTTGTTGTCGTTGGTTCAGGCCAGTTGTCTGCGCAGACCTCGAAACCCAACATTCTTGTCATCATGGGTGACGACATTGGAATCTACAATCTTAGCACGTACCATCAGGGAATGATGGGGTACAGTACGCCAAATATTGACAGGATTGCCAATGAGGGCGGAAAGTTCATGAACTACTATGCCCAGCAGAGCTGCACCGCAGGTCGCTCGGCGTTTATCACTGGTCAGCTTCCGTTCCGAACGGGACTGAGCAAGGTTGGTCTGCCAGGTGCCGACCTTGGTTTGCGCAAGGAAGATCCAACGATTGCTGAGTTGCTCAAGCCGCTGGGTTATGTCACGGGACAGTTCGGCAAGAATCATCTTGGTGACAAGGATGAGTTTCTTCCGTCCAATCACGGTTTCGATGAGTTTTTCGGAAATCTCTACCACCTCAATGCTGAGGAAGAACCTGAGAACGAGGACTATCCGAAGAGTCCCGAGTTCAAGAAGAAGTTCGGTCCCCGTGGAGTCATACACAGTTACGCCGATGGCAGGATCGAGGACACAGGTCCGTTAACCAAGAAGCGTATGGAAACGATCGACGAAGAAGTGCTTTCAGCCACGCAAGATTTCCTGTCGCGCGCGAAGAAATCAGAAAAACCATTCTTCTGCTGGTTCAACACAACGCGGATGCACAACTTTACGCATGTGAAAGAAGAGAATCTCGGAGAGACAGGACTCGGCTTTTATGCTGACGGAATGGTCGAGCACGATGCTCTTGTTGGCAAGCTGCTTAAGACGGTCGATGATCTAGGTTTGTACAAAAACACCATCGTCATCTACACGACAGACAACGGTCCTATGGTTTGCCTATTTCCCGACGCTGGAACGACACCGTTCCGTGGTGAAAAGAACACGAATTGGGAAGGCGGTTGGCGTGTTCCTGCAATGATCCGTTGGCCAGGTGTTGTTAAACCGGGAACGAAGTTCACCGATATTGTGGCGGGCGAAGATTGGCTTCCCACTATTTTAGCTGCTGCGGATAATTCTAATATCAAGGAAGAACTCCTCAAGGGGCATAAAGCGGGCGACAAGAATTTCAAGGTTCATCTCGATGGATACAACCAGATCGAGTACCTGTCTGGTAAGAGTCCGAAAGGAAAACGCGACGAGTTTTTCTACTTTAGTGACGATGGGGACCTTCTTGCTCTACGTTATCAGCGATTGAAAATCCACTTCATGATCCAGGAAGCCACAGGCATCGATGTCTGGCGCCGACCATTCACTAGGCTGCGTGCGCCGATCTTCTTCGATCTCGAAGTTGATCCGTTTGAGCGAGGTCAAGAGGGGATGGGTTACAACGAATGGTGGTATCGCCGCTCCTTCATGGCCGTGCCGATTCAGAACATCGTTGGTAAGACGCTAATGACATTCAAGGATTTTCCACCACGCCAGAAACCTGCAAGTTTCACGATTGATCAAGCGATGGAAGCACTTACTCGCAGCACTTCGCCGGGCAGCAAATGATTCGAAGTGGCAAAGGCTTCCAGCGTGTGTGGACGCGGTAGAATCACAGGCTGGAAGCCTATGCCACATTACAAGCCTATGCCACATTACAAGCCTATGCCTCGCCTTTCAACAATAAAAAGCACATGAAACCATTTCCGTCCTACGGTCTATGCCTTGTTCTTTGTACGATGTTGGCTCCAAGCTCTGAAGCGCAGGAGATTTTGCCATTCCCACCGGCGCCATCCGGCTCGACGCCTGGACTGACGATTCAGGATTCTGTTTACAAGAAGCGCGTTGAGCCAAAGCATCTTGCAGAAGGTGCGCCGAACATTCTAGTCATTTTGATGGATGATGTGGGACCAGGCACACCCTCGACATATGGCGGTGAAATAAACACACCGACACTTGATCGTGTATCGGGGATGGGAATTTCCTTTAACCGCTTTCACTCCACCGCGATGTGCTCACCCACGCGAGCCTCGCTGCTTACCGGTCGCAATCATACGCGAGTCGGTAATGGTCAGATCGCGGCAATCGCTAATGATTTTGATGGTTTCAGCGGGACTATTCCGAAGTCGTCCGCAACCGTTGCCGAGGTTCTCAAGAATTACGGATACAATACCGGTGCTTGGGGCAAGTGGCACAATACACCCGAAGAACAGATCACATCCAAAGGGCCGTTCGACTATTGGCCAACCGGTTATGGCTTCGAGTATTTCTATGGGTTCCTTGCTGGTGAGGCCTCGCAATACGAGCCGACTCTGACTCGTAATACGAATGCGGTCACAGACCATCTTCCCAAGGGCTATCACCTTTCCGATGATATTGCCACTGACGCAATTAAGTGGTTGCGTGAGCAAAAGGCTTATGCGCCAGACAAGCCTTTTCTTATGTATTGGGCTCCAGGCGCTTCGCACGGTCCGCATCAAGTGATGAAAGAATGGGCTGACAAGTATAAGGGTAAGTTCGACGATGGCTGGGATAAGTATCGAGAGCGAGTTTTTGTTCGAGCTAAGGCTAAGGGTTGGATTCCACAAAACGCACAGCTCACTCCACGGCCGACTTCCATGGCATCGTGGGACTCGATTCCAGATGACGAAAAGCCGTTTCAGCGTCGCCTGATGGAAGTCTTTGCTGGCTTCACGGAGCATGCCGACTACAATGCGGGCCGGGTCATCGACGAAATTGAGAAGCAAGGGAAACTCGACAATACTCTGATCTTCTATGTCTGGGGCGATAATGGTTCATCTGCAGAAGGTCTCTATGGGACCATCAGCGAGCAACTCGCACAGAACGGGATTCCTACCACGATTTCCCAACACCTCAAGGCATTGGATGAGCTTGGCGGTCTTGATGTTCTGGGCGGCCCGAAGACCGACAATATGTATCATGCTGCTTGGGCCTGGGCTGGAAGTACGCCTTACAAATCGACGAAGCTCGTTGGCGCGCACTTCGGTGGCACTCGACAGCCGATGGCTATCGCTTGGCCGAAGCGAATCAAAGCAGATCCTACAGCAAGGCCCCAGTTTCATCACGTTATTGATGTTGTCCCAACCATTTATGAGTTAACAAAGATCACTCCACCCAAAGTTGTGAATGGTTTCGAGCAAGATTCGATTGATGGCGTTAGCATGGCTTACACCTTTGGCGATGCAAAGGCACCGGGTAATCGCAAGACTCAGTTCTTTGACATCATGGCCAGTCGTGGGATTTACCACGACGGTTGGTTCGCCAGCGCTCCAGGCCCTCGCGAACCTTGGGTTGGCGGGATGCCAAAAGGAATCAAGGAATGGTCGCCACTGACGGACAAATGGGAGCTTTACAATATCGATGAAGATTGGAGCCAAGCAAACGATCTCGCCGCAAGCAATCCCAAGAAGTTGGAGGAGATGAAGATGCTTTTCTTGCTCGAATCGACCAAGAACAAAAACTTGCCGATCGGCGGCGGCTTATGGTCCACTGCGATGTTCCATCCCGAGGACGCTCCAGCGACTTCACTTACCGAATGGACTTTCGATAGCCCAATAACGCGTATGCCAGAATCGGCAGCCCCCAAACTTGGCAAGGTTGATAGTTTGGTGACGATGGAAGTCGATATGCCTTCCAATGGCCACGGAGTCCTTTACGCGCTCGCAGGCTTTTCTGGTGGCGTCACCTGCTATGTAAAGGACGGTTTCCTTTGTTACGAGTTTAACTTGTTCGAGGTCCAGCGAACGAAGCTAAAATCAAAAATGAAGATACCTAATGGCAAGGTGAAAATAGAGATCGAATCGAAACTTGCAGCCAAGATTGGTGGACCCATGGATGTCTCACTCAAGGTGAACGGCAAGGAAGTGGCGCAAGGGCAAGTACCAGCTGCGATGTCGCTTCACTTCACCTCCAATGCGACGTTCGACATTGGGACGGATTTGGATTCTCCAGTGTCGCTCGATTACTTTGATCAAGCACCGTTTTCCTTCAATGGGACGATCGGTGCAACGACTATTAAATACTTAGGTAAGTAGAATCTATCTGGCATAGGCTTCCAGCCTATGCCACAATTTTTCGAAATGATCACTATGAAAACAAATGCAATCTACCTTGCTTGGCTTAGCGTTCTCTCCATCGTCTCGATCGCAATCGCACAAGACGACGGCTCGGTATTGCCTTTCCCAATGTCTCCTTCCGCTAGTACGGCCGGTCAAACTTTGCAGCAATCGGTCCACAAGCGACGCGTCGAGCCAGATCATTTAGCCAAGGACGCGCCCAATGTCCTTATCGTTCTCATTGACGATGCTGGTTTTGGAGTACCAGATACGTTTGGTGGGTTTGCTCACACTCCGACACTTACGCGATTAAAGAACGAAGGTATTAGTTACAATCGCTTTCATACGACATCGATCTGTTCACCGACACGCGCTTCACTTCTAACGGGCCGCAATCATCAACGAGTCGGCAACGGTACGATTGCTGAACGTGCCGTGGATTGGGATGGATATACGGGTGTTATGCCAAAGACCTCTGCAACGATTGCTGAGGTATTGAAGAATTACGGTTACAAGACCTCGGCGTTTGGAAAATGGCACAACACTCCTGCCGACCAGACGACGGCTTTGGGGCCATTTACGTATTGGCCAACCAGCTATGGATTTGAGCATTTCTATGGGTTTTTGGCTGGCGAAACATCCCAGTGGGAGCCTCGGCTAGTCGAGAACACAACAGCCATCGAACCGCCCCACGGTCAATCGTATCACTTGACCGAAGACATGGCGGACAAAGGAATCACATGGCTGAAAAAGCATCGTGCATTCGCGCCTGATAAACCGTTCTTCATGTACTGGGCTCCTGGAGGCGTGCATGGGCCTCACCACGTGACTCAAGATTGGGCCGACAAGTACAAGGGTAAGTTTGACCAAGGCTGGGATAAGCTTCGCGAAGAAATATTTGCTCGACAGAAAAAGCTAGGTTGGATTCCAGCGGACACCGAACTCACATCGAGGGACAAGACAATGCCAGCCTGGGCTGATATTCCCGAATCAGAGCGTGCTTTTCAAACTCGTTTGATGGAGATCTATGCTGGTTTCGTCGAACACACCGATGCACAAGTCGGGAAGCTGATTGAACACTTAGATGAAACCGGGCAGCGTGACAATACGATCATCTTCTATGTCTGGGGCGACAACGGGTCTTCGGCCGAAGGGCAGAATGGTTCTATCAGCGAACTGCTTGCACAGAACCAAATCCCCAACACCATCGCTCAGCAGATTAAGGCACTTGATGAACTTGGTGGTCTCGAAGCGCTCGGTGGTTCATCGACGGATAATATCTATCATGCCGGTTGGGCGTGGGCGGGAAGTACACCGTTCAAAGCGACCAAACTCGTCGCCTCGCATTTCGGCGGCACACGGAACCCGCTCGTGATTTCATGGCCGAGGAAGATCAAGCCCGACAACACGCCTCGATCACAGTTTTATCATGTCAACGATATCGCTCCCACACTTTACGAAGTTCTCGGCATCAAGGCTCCAATGAGAGTAAATGGTTTCGAGCAAGATCCGATCGATGGTATAAGCATGTTACCGTCCTTCAATGATTCAAAAGCGCCGGACAACAAGCAGGTTCAGTACTTCGATAACAATGGTAGCGACGGCATTTATAAAGACGGCTGGTATGCATGTACATTCGGACCGCTGATTCCTTGGTTGAATGCGCAGAAAGGGCTTGCTGAGTGGGATTCCTCGAAAGACGTCTGGGAGTTATACGACCTTACGAAGGATTTTTCACAGAAGAATGATCTAGCAAACGTGCATCCTGAAAAGCTCCAGGAAATGAAGAAGCTTTTTCTCGCACAAGCGAGAGAGAATTTGGTATTCCCTATTGGAGCTGGCATTTGGCTTCGCCTTCATCCCGAAGACCGAATCAAGTCGCCATATACAAGCTGGATCTTCGACGACACTACCACGCGAATGCCAGAGTTCACGGCACCGGCAGTTGGTAACAGCAACAACACCGTGACGATTGAACTTGAGTGCGGCGAAAACGCCAGCGGCGTTCTTTATGCACTTGGTGGAGCTGGTGGTGGACTCACTTGTTATATGGATAACGGGCATCTCGTTTTCGAATACAATCTGATGATCATCGATCGTTCGATTGCCAAGTCGCAAGAGAAGATCGCCCCCGGTAAGCACATCATCGTTGTGGAGACAAACTTAAAGGTACCTCGACCGGGTGCGCCTGCCGACATCGTGTTGAGTGTTGATGGTAAGGAGATGGCGAGAACAAGTCCCAAAATGACGGTTCCAGCTGCGTTCACTGCGAGTGAAAGTTTTGACGTTGGTGTTGACCTAGGCTCGCCAGTTTCAAGGGAGTACTTCGAACGACGACCCTATCAATTCGAAGGCAAAATCTCGAGGGTCGATGTAAGGCTAAAGGCAGAATCGAAATAAGGAAGACCCTTGGTTGAGTAAAGTTCGGAACGACCGTGGTGAATCGATAACGTCGGGGCACTAGCTGGTGAGGGTGACCGCGGCTAAGACCGGGCACCCAAGTGGGATTCTTCTCATTGTGCGGGCTTTGCCGACCAACAGCCCTTTTTCTCAAATCGCCCATCATAATCCATACCAAAAAACTCTTTTTTCGGCACGATGCGCACTCGAAATTGGCAGTGTGCATTCGAATCTAAGCTAATTTCCCTAAGTTGTATTCGTGCCATTTTTAAAACGAGATAATCCTCATGTCACAAACCGATGCGGAAATTCAAACCCTCCCGCCGATCTTTGATCGTGGGGGTTTTCTTTCGCGTTGCATGGGAAATCAAGCCCTTGCAGCAAAACTGGTCGGAGTTTTCTTGGGCACGCTCCCCAAGGAAAAGCATGCTTTAGAATCGGCAACCGCGACCATTGATTTAGACGAAGTAAGACGCATTGCGCATCGCGTTCAAGGAACAGCCAAAAACATCTGCGCGGTTCCTTTGGCAGAAGCAGCATTTCTTGTCGAAAATGCAGCTGAGCAACGAGATGTCGCATCGTTGCACACACATCTTGAAACCTTAAATGCACAGATAGAGGCGATTCTAGATGAATTGGCCTCGGGAGCAAAAATTTCGTGAATGCATCAGACTCATCCAACGCGAATGGTTTGAACGTACTCATCGTCGATGACGATCCAATTGCGATTGAAATGCTCGATTATTTCCTTCAAGAAGCAGGGTACAACGTCGAACGCGCCGCCAATGGCAAACAAGCACTTGAGAAGATTCGGACTTTTTCGCCTCGCATCATTATCTCGGATGTCGAGATGCCCGAGATGAATGGAATCGAACTATGCCGCGCGGTTCGCGAACGCCAATCGACCCAATACACCTATTTCATTTTGTTGACCTGCCATTCCGACCTAAAAAGTGTCCTTTTGGGACTCGATTCAGGTGCGGATGACTACTTAAGCAAACCATTTCATCATGAAGAATTGCGACTCAGGCTTGAAGGTGGACGCCGCCTGTTAATGCTGGAAGGTCGCGACATGATGATCTTCTCGCTCGCGAAACTTGCCGAAAGTCGCGATTCCGATACGGGAACACACCTCGAGCGAATTCGTGCGTACTCTAAAGTTCTGGCGACCGAATTGATGAATTGGCCGAAATTCGAGAGCGTCGTGGACGCTCAATTCGTCGAGCTAATTTACTTGACGAGCCCCTTACATGACATCGGTAAAGTTGGGATCCCCGATAGTGTTTTGCTCAAGCCAGGAAAACTGACATCGGAAGAGTTCGAGATCATGAAAAGACATACGCTGATCGGCGGTGAAACCCTTTCTGCCTCGGCGAATGCGTACCCGGAAGCTGGATTCATCAAGATGGCATTGGACATCACTCTGAAACATCATGAACGTTGGGACGGGACCGGTTACCCATTCCAACTTCGAGGAGAACAAATCCCCTTGTGCGCACGTATCGTTGCCATCGCAGATGTTTATGATGCCTTAACCACCAAACGGGTGTACAAAGATGCATACACCCACGAAGAAGCGGCAAGAATCATTTACGACAGTCGAGGTACCCACTTCGACCCCGATCTTGTCGATGCATTCGCCATGGTCGAGGAACAAATGCGCGAGATTCGCGCTCGCCTTGATGACACCCCATCCGTAATCCTACCCTCCCAACCCGATGAAAAATCCTTCGACACGGAGCTAATGGCCCCATTCTTCGCTCCTTCGTAGAGACTAAAAAAACGGTAGTCAGCGACGATAGCCCCCTACAACTCACCAAATCGGTATTGTTGGAAGACACCAGATAACAACTCCCCAGGAATCGGACAAAGCATGTAATCTAAGGGGGGATGCGGGCGATAGACAGTCTGGCCGTCAAGCAGACAAAAATGGGTTTACCGATTCAAGGACGATTCGGATGTGGAATAGAACTTTTATTGCAGTGTGCGTGGTGTACTGCGTTTTAGCATCGCAATTGCTGGCAGAAACCTTCGTGCCGGCTTTGGGTGCGCGATCCGCAGGACGTGCTGGGACGAACCTAGCATTCGACGACAACGCGTTCGTCTTCTCAGACAACCCAGCAGGATTGATCGGTGCGACCTATAGCTCGACCGACCAGTCGACATCAGTCATGGAAGGCTCGATCGTGGGGCTGTTTCCAGACCTCAAGTACTCGGACCCTCAGAACGCGAATGTTAGTGCATCCAACGATCCATTCGGCCTAGGTGCATTCACGCTCGCGAAACGCTACAACGAAGATCTCGCTTTCGGATTCGGGGTCTACACGCCGGCGGGTTTCGGGGCCCGTTGGGAACTTCAAGGTCCTCCAGGTCCACTCTCGGGCCCACAATTGTACAAATCCATCGGGATGCTTGTCCGCGTTCTCCCAGGGTTTTCTTATCAAGCGACCGAGAGACTTCGTGTCGGTGCCACCTTTGGGCTCGCGCTGAGTCACATCGAGCTAGAGGGCCCACACTTCATTTCCTCGGCCCCATTGACCGGCGTACCAACTCGGATCGACCTTCAAGCGACCGGCGCAGCATTGAGCTGGTCGACCGGCCTTCAGTACAAGGCATCCGATTGCCTGAATGTCGCCGCACGCTATCAAAGCCAAAATCGGTTTCAAAGCAACGGCAACACGTCCATCGCGATTCCTGGTGTGGGAAGTTCCTACTACGACACAACCATGGATTTTGTATGGCCCCGTGTCGCGGGCGTTGGATTGAAATACGAACTCAGCCCCTCGACTCGGCTAGGTCTCGACGTCGATTGGCAGCAATGGTCCCATGCCATGAATTCGGTCGATCTCCATTTTTCGAATCCCGACAATCCAGTATTCCTGGCGATGGCAGGACCGAAAGTCGGGGATTCCTTACCGCTAAATTGGAAGGACAACGTGGTCATCAAGACTGGGATCGAACGGGATATTGCCCCGAATAAGACCGTGAGATTAGGGTATGGCTACAACAGCGATGCAGTCCGGGCGTCGACGATGACTCCTTTCCTACCAACCATCTTATCGAATTACTTTACCGCAGGGTTCGGATGGCGACGCAGTAGCTGGGAGTACGACACAGCGTATCAGTACTCCTACCGAC
>Ga0247832_1006887_pt1 | contig 12194 bp, 13 predicted proteins | sample LaCruzMarch2015__10_FD_192407 | JGI IMG/M metagenome (GOLD analysis project Ga0247832, IMG submission 192407) | Freshwater microbial communities from meromictic Lake La Cruz, Castile-La Mancha, Spain - LaCruzMarch2015_4m | ecosystem: Environmental > Aquatic > Freshwater > Lake | place: Spain... | reverse complement strand
TCCCAGTTGCATCTGTTATGCCTTCTCCTGTGAGAGCACCTGCAGAGAAATCAGCAGTTGTAATTCCAGTGCCGCTTAAGGCATAATAAAGTTTGGTGCCAGTCGCAACATTAGTAGTGGTAACGGTGTTTGTAAGAACTGCACCTTCATTGATGGTTTCTACTGATGGGGTGAGGGTATAAGTTGGGCCTGCTGTCGTTAATTCAGAAATTCTATTAATTATATTTCTAACTTCATTGGCATTAGCCACGCCCATAACTTTTGGATTAAAATATCCACCACTAATTAAACTTTCAAATGTTTGATTAGGCAATGATCGATAATTCATAAGAGAGTCGGTACCAATTGTAACCGGTCTGCTTGCAGAACTTTTTTGGAATTGTATTGTTTCTATAGCGCCTAATTCATTTAATGCATCGAATAAAACTATAGTTGTCTCAGATGATAAAGACATATAAATATGTCGTTCATCTATAGAAAAAAGAACCTCAATTTCATCTAAAGAGCCAAAAATTAGTAATTTATCTGCATTGCTTTTTGATCCATCCGCAATAAATGTAAAAGATTGAGCAACTGTGTATTTATCATTTCCCGATCCCCCAACTGCAATTGACGGAACCCACCAGTATTGGTTTTCTAAATATAAATATTCAGAACCCTGTATCCAGATATCATCATCGCCGCTATTGCCAAAGTAGGCTATTTTTGGAGTGACATACGCTACGTCATTTCCAATTGTGCCTTGAATTGTCTTGTAGGTTCCAATTTGTATTGTCAAAAGCTTTTAGGATCCGTACAAGAATCATCATACCTATGTCACTGGCTTTTGGCAGGCGATGCAGCAGAAGGCAACAAATGGCAAGCAAAAAAGCTCATATCTGGCCACTAAAGCCATGAAAGCGGGTGACGGGGAGCTTGATCGTGATAAGAACGGTATCCCCTGCGAGAAGCTATGCGGCAAAAATGGCGAGAACATGCCTAAGCAGTGAGGAATTCCATCAGGCTTCTTTTTGCTCTGAGTTGCGTTGCACCCGCTTTTGCGGCTGAATTCAGGGTGCTTTCTATTGGTGATGGCGACACCATTCGCGTATCTACTCCCAGCGGCACTAACAAAACAACAGTGCGTTTGGCTTGTATCGACGCGCCAGAAACCAGCCAAGCTCCCTTTGGCAATGATGCCCGCCGAATACTTCAAGAGCAATTACCAATCGGTACTGAGGTGTCATTGCGTTCTAAGGCAACCGATCGCTATGGAAGAACCGTGGCTGAGGTTTTAAGGGGGGATCTCAATATCAACCAAGCATTGGTGGCAACAGGTGCTGCTTTTGTTTATTGGCAATACATCGATAGTTGTGACCGTGAAACCTATTCACGCCTTGAAAATGAAGCACGTTTAAAAAGCCTTGGTGTATGGCATGTGCCTGGCGGTATCCAACGACCTTGGGATTACAGAAGGGGCAGGAAAGCTGTTAGTGGTTTCAACAATCAACCAACGAGTGCATCAAAGCCGGGATACAGCGGCAGTAGATATTGGTGCAAGCAAATTGGTTCTTGGGCAAAAGCGCAAGAATTACTCAAGCAAGGCCACAGCTACCTCGATGGCAACGGTAATGGGGAAGCTTGTGAGGGGTAGAGGTGAATAAAAAAGCTATCAGGCTGCGGCTTATTTCAATGTTCAAATTATTTTAAACCAGTAAGATCAGTGAAAATTCCTTTATTTTCAACTGATTCCGAAAAACCTAATAAGACAACAGATCTGGACTCTCTTCCAGAATCAATTGAATCAACCCAATAGTTCTTGCCAGATTCATCAGGAAGACGTCCAAGTATATTTAAGTATAGATTATCAACAAAATTAGTAGTTGTATTGTTTTGCCCGTATTTAGAGATAAATTCATTTGATATTATAAAATTTGACGAGATACTTCTAATGCTTTGAGTTTTATAATCATTAATCCAATATCGCAGTCCATCAGCATCAGGAAATCTGGCGAAAGCAGCATTGTACAAACGAAAGATTTGAGCGGGTGGGTTATTAATTGCATCTGGCTTATATCCATCTAGTTGATGAAAAACATTCAAAATATCACGGCTGACGTCAACTTTTTGGTCTTCAAACTGTATATATTCAATTCCACCTATGAGCGCATCATGTTCATTTGTTAGCTTGTTAATTACACTAAAATTAAAATCATTCCATAATGATGATGGATTCGATGACCAGGACTTGTATTTAACTTCGGTTGATTTTACGGAAGAATAAATGACTACATCGTTTTGGCCGCGTTTTTTTCCGTCGAAATAATCATCAAATTTAGTATTATAAAAAATCTGGCTTGGGACTTCCCCTGTCAATGTGGTATCTTCTATTACTACATCAATAGAGTCTCCTATCTTAGTATAATTAGTCTGATAATCTTTTCTAGAGAAAAAGGTTATTTCCATTTTTTCATCCCCTTCGGTTATGTAATCATCATAAATTGGTATGAAACCGCTTAATCGGCTCCAGTAACTTATGTCATAGCTACCACGCCCACGATAAAATGTCGTTGGTTTTTTTTCTAAAGGGTTTTCAGTTCTGTATGGTTCTAGAAAATCAGATGAGGTAATCCCAGGTCCAGAAAATTTGAATTTAACATCTTGATTATAAAGAATTCCATAAATCGTCAAGTCATAATAAAGTTTTGAGCCTTCAGTTGTCGTTGGGTTTATGTTAAAGACCCAGATGTCTTCGTCGAAGCCATTAAATCTATATTCTGTCATTTTTAGTTAGTAAAACTCTCTAATACTTTACCACTAATTCGCAACCCGCCCCCCCTGATGCCGGCTGCGAAGGCGTCGTCGCCTTCGGCTTGGTTAGCTCTGCATTTTCATCAGATCTCATCCTCACACCTTGTCACTAGCCATTGTTTGTCGCTGGTGACGGAGGAAGGGTGCGATAAGAGCCATTTGGTGGCCTCCTCGTTAGTGAGGCTGTCACCGACCTGCTCGGCCCTAGCGGAAAGGACCTGGAGGTGATCGATTAGGTCCATGCGGCTAAATAAGGGCTCTTATTCTGGCTTTATTGTGCCATCCACCAAATAAGGGCTCTTATTCTGCCCTTGCTGAGCAATCAACGAATTAAGAGAGCTTGCTAAACATTCCCCCTTGCTGATACAGCCCCAAGTCTTCCTCGCAGCATTCCAGCACCTCCTACAGATCCACCAGCATTAACCGCAGGCGCGGATGCTTCTCAGGGTTAGCAGCTACATGCAGGGCCGCTGCTGTAAGCCGCAAGCTGAGGTCTTCCAGCCCCAGGAGGGCAGCGCTGAAGGTTTCAGCAGTGATCGAAGCAGTGGTGAGCATGGGGCAATTGCAACTGCTGGCCAAGGAGGCCTTTGCAATGAACGCCTCATAAGCAGTGCCTATGCAGTAAAAGCGTTGTGGTTTCTGTTGTGGTAAATCTATAACTTTGCGCCACTGCCATCCATTTGGCATAGCAAATACTGGTTTATTTGGCTAGGTGCAACTGTCTCCCTCTCCGTTGAAGACAGGTCTCATGGAGGGTTAACCCCTCCCAAGACCGCCTCAAAACCCAGTGATGACGGGCACTTGAGTGCCAGTGGTTCTCTAATGGTCCCACACCTGACCAGTCCATGGGTGTTGGAAGAGGTGTGGGACGACCACAAAGGGTGGTGTGGGAATTGCCAGCGGGTAAGTCCCCAGTCATGCCAAGTGTTTTGAGGGTCTAAATCCCCCACCCTTGACTGCCACGCCACCTAAAAACCAGAACCTTCGTGGGCAGACCCTGCTGTTCCGCTGCCTGGAAACAGGGTTCGTAACGACTGCCCCCGCTCTGTACCGCTACCAGCAGGACAGAGGCATTGACCCGACCAATAGGAAATTGGTGGGCGAACGTCCCTCCAACTGGGTCAGGGAAGTCCCCACAAGCACCTGTGAGCAATGTGGAGCGGTCATCAGGGGCAACCGTGGACTCTGAGGCATCACCAGCAATCGAAGCGGTGTCAGGCGTCCAGAGGGGCATAGGTCCCCAGGTCGTTCTCACAGTCCTGAATGTCCGCCAGCAGGTCTCCCAGCAACAAGCGAACCCTGGGGGACTGCTCTGGAGTCCTTGAGGCATTTAGGGCGAGGACCGTAACGCCTGTAGTGATCTGCTCCAGGATCAGCAGGGCATCTTCAAGGAACTCCGTGGCGAGGGAAGCGGTAGTCAGAGTGGTCATCGGGTCTGGTCGTCTGCTCACAGTGCTCCCACAGCGGTTCGATGCCGAATCGGCATAGATCACTGGGACTGCCAAAACCAAGCAACAGCGGGCTAAGTGGTGTCACGGCAATAGGTGTCAGTGACCGACTCAGCGACCTTCAGCACAACCCAGAGCGAAGAAGACCTGGGGGACCTGCTGCTGGACGTACTGCCGCCTGATGGCAGCACGATGGGGGGGCTCTCGGCACCACAGGCTTGGACTGGGGTGATGGGCGGCAAGCAAGTCACAACTTGACAAAGAATTGACTTGCTATTTAAAATATGAATTTAATATATAGCAAAATTATAGCAAAATGAAGCAAAAATTAGTCCTTTCAGCTCTTTGCCTTGGAATCATAGCGATAACTGGTTCGAAGTCGCTGGCACAACTTGATTCTGATTATCAGCGACAAATTCCATCTCAACAACTTCAACAAAAAAAGAAGCAGATCTTTTGGCAAGATGTCGGCTTTATATTAAGAAATCCCAGTTTTACATGAATCCTGGATTTATCTATAATGAAAGCGGCAAGAATATATTCTACACGCCAGGCCTGGGGACCCTTCCTCAGCATTATTGTGGCTACATTGGAAAACTTGGCGTTGAATTCACTGCTAATTCGTGGATGACTCCAAATTGCCCTCCAGGATGGGGAGGCAATGCTTTGTGTACTGCTCGTATCAAGTATATGCTTAAAATTGAAAACGGACAGTTGGTTAGGTACAGCAGAAATCTAACGAAAGGAGGTGCCGTTGAAAGAGAATCATTTGCCAAACAGCTCAGCTCAGCAATTCCTGAGGGGGGGGATGGCAATCCGAGTATGAACTCTTCAGTCACAGAGGCGCCAAGCATAAGAAAATATCCACTGGATTGTGGAAAACAACCATCCAAGGAGCTATTTGTGAAGTGTATGAAGAATATCTAGATCTTGGTGGCAAAAAGTGTTTAATGATGATTTTTCTGGATTGCCCATCGCCCCACTGCCGAAACGTTGGCGGATCTGTCTCGCCCCATTGACCCTCGACACCTCAAGACCAGGAAGCAGGGCAGGATCACCCTGACCTACTGCCCCTGGAACACCATTGCTCGCCACCTCACCACCGTGCCCCTGGATAGTGGTGGGCAGTCCAGTCGGTTCAGGAGGTTGGTGGTGCTGTCGTGGTCAGAGGGCGTCTCACCATCCCCACTGCTGATGGAGACCTGCTCCATTACTCAGCGGTTGCTTCAGAACAGTTGGAGTCAGCATCCAAAGCTCCCGCTGCTGAGGTTGCTGCTTCTTCGTGCTTGAGGAGGGCGGCAGCATTAGCGGGTCTGGGGTTGGAGTTGTGGGGTTGAGTTAAAAGCATGGGTGTCACATCACAGCAGTGACACCCATGACCTTGGCGTTGGGGTTACGGGCGAGAGCAACCTCTCGTGCTTCCTTGTAATCCCTCGCCTCCACCTCCTCGTAGAACACCTTCCCAGCAACAAAGAGTTGAACTCGGCACTTCATGACTGGGGGACAATTGGTGAGTATCTAATTTAAGCGAGGAGCAGGCAGATACAACTCAGTCGATGTCGTGGTAGTTGCCCTGAGCGTCGGTGTACCCCCTGAAGCGGCGACCCTTTGACGGATTGTAGGAACGGGCGTATTGAACAGCAGATCGTTGCCCATGAGCATTGGTGAAGGTCTTACCGTCTCCACTAACTCCAAATTGAGTTGCTGGTTTCCTCTCCGCCTTGAACTTCACCTGATCCCATGTGAGGTTGTGGGACTTTCGGATCTGGGATGCTCGCTCTTTTGCTGCTTCGAATCCCTTTATTCCACGTGCCAAGACGCTGTTGGTATCGGTTCTGAAAACGTAAAACGTATTTTCTTCGTCCAGTTGCTCCAGCGCCAATTCACAGCGGCGTCTGAATTCTCGAAAACTAATCATCGGTCTATAGCGGTTTCTTGTTTCGGATTACCTGAGCGTGATCTCTTTTAATTCTCGCTTCCAAATACTGAAGAGGATCTGAGTAGGAAGTCCTCTTCAGGATCTCATCAATCAGTGATTCAGTTTTGGGATTCTTGATGGTAATCATATTTTCCTCCTTTTATTCAGACATTCTTTGACGACTCTCCAGTTCTCCTTTGCCTTCAGTCCGCTTTCATAAACATATACGCCAGTTTCAGGGTCAATGGGATTTCGGTGAAACTTCCATCGTGGCAACTCACCCTTTTCAACACGACGAGGATCGATAGAGTTCCAGTTTCCAAACGCTTGATCATCATACATTTGATCCTTATTAAATTCTTCAGATTGAATCTTATCTCTAAGCGTCTGGAGATACCCTTTATCCTGTAAATACGCTTGATACAGTAACTCCACATAATCCCTAAACAGCATCAGCATTCTCCTTCTTAGTGAATCCAGGAGAACCATCGAAAAGTCGCTCTAAACGGTCACTGAACTGGTGGTATTCGTTTTCAAACAAAATCATCTGGAGATTTTGGATTTCCTCATTGATAAACCGATAGGTCTTTCTGAGATCAGGATCACATCTGCTGTGCCCAGTGGATTCTATTTTCTCTCGTTCTGAATACAGGAAATGTAAAACCTCCTGGATATACGGCTTATGTTTCATGATTATAGCGTTAAAAATGGATTGGGGTTCTTTAAAAGATTATAATTTACTCTTACGAGGTACTTGTGAAGATCAGATCTACCCATTTTAAAGTGTTTCATTAATTCCGATTCCATCAGCACCAGACCCTTTTCGCTTTCCTTAAAAGAAATCTGGTATCTAAGTGGTATTTCTTTTGTATTATGTTTAATATTTAGGTTCATTTATGTGCAACCTCTTTTCTTTCTCTTATTTATCTTGATTGAATGAATGCTTAGACAGCATTCTCATATATATTTATAGAATCATTCAAAATGAAGTTTTTAAAGGATTTCCTAAAGATCTCTAAGTTTACCCTAAGGTTTTAATTAATGGTCTTTAAATGATTATCATCTTGGACTCTGTTATTTATAGAAGAAAGATTGAAGTCCTTCAATATGTTATCAATTCAAAACATTTGACAGATGAATACACTGCTTGTATAATATTACTTTGAAGAGGAGATATGGACAAAAGCAGATATCGCTATTCCCGAGTACAAGGAAAGCAAGAAATACACCGTTTAATTACTCCAAGTGATCTCAAGATGATTCACAGTATTGACAGGGAGTTCCTTGAAGAAATTCTGGTTACTCAGAAACCCTTGAAAACTGATGTTGGAGGTTGGCATGGCAGATGCCCATTCTGTGATGGAACAAGGAAAAGAAGAAAATCTCAGGACTCGTACAGACCCGCTTACATCCGTCCAAGAGAGCAGGGATACGTCTTTCACTGTTGGTCCTGTGACAGCATTCTCACTACCTACAAACTCATTGAGAGGGTCTTTGGTGAGGAGAAGGCACAGGAATACGCTCTGAGGCGCTGGGAGGCGGGTGAACTCTGTGGAGGTGTGGGAATTGTCCGCTACCCGAAAGCGTCAGGGAGCGCCTCCTGGATGCCAAGGAGGAGCGTCGTGAAGCGTATAGGCGAGAGTATGAGGAGAGGCGCTTGCTCAACCATCAGAAGAAGTACGTTTCTTAAGAAAAGTGACCCAGACGCTTCAGCATTCTGGAAAGAAGCGAGGGGTGAAATTGACCACCCCTCTCGGTTTTGATATCAGCAGAGTTCAGAGCAACACACATTTCCCTTAGCGACACACCCTGTTACTTGAGGGGCAGGATGACAGAGGCAACCTTTTGGGCAGCAGCATTTGCCTTTTGGGTACGTGCTTTTGCCAGTTGTTTGAAATGGATCACGGGAGCACCCAGTTTCGTGCCTCTTGCCTTCGCTGCTGCTAGTGCCGCTCTGGTTCTCTGTGAAATCAAATCACATTCCTAATTTGGCGAAACTAGTCTGACAAAACCCTGTTTTTATCTACTTCGCCTACAGAGACCTCAGGCTTTGAGTTGTTTTTAAAAAATCTGTAGACCACCAGGCTGAACTCGTAGTTAATCCTGACAAGTGGCAATAGCAGCAAGCAGTAAAGCGATAATATTGGATTTGGATTCTGATATTCTATTGGCGAGGAAACGAAGAAGGCAAGAACAAGGCCAATTAAAGTGCCTTGAATAATGGTATAAACGAGCAATAGCAGAGGCTCGAAATAATTTTTCGATAAATCATCGTGGATCGATCTGAAAAATACTTTCCCGATGGCAATCGCCTTGTCCCTGCTTGAATACCTGGCCCAGAGAACGCCAATGATGCCAATGGCACAATAGGCAAAGAAATTCGTATTCATACTAAACAGTGCCTTGGTTTTGAAGCTGTAAGCTTATCAACTTAATGATTATAAGTGGATCTCGGCGACTTGGCAATACTTTGCCAGACAATCAGCACTCTCACGGCTCTACCCAGTACTGGGTACTCATGTACAGAGATGCTACACTTATCATTGTGTAAAACCTAAGCTCCCCGACATGGATATCCTCCCTGGTCTGATTTTGGGGTTATTAGCAGTATGTCTCTATTTCGCTCCTACGATCATTGCCTACAAAAGAAGGCATGAATACAAGCTAGTGATTCTGGGCATAAATGTAATTGGATTCGTGGGAGTACTGCCATGGGTGATTGCCTTTATATGGGCAGCCTGGCCAAAAGACAAATCTATTATTGACCCAGTTGTAGGCAATGTAACTGGAAAAGGTCGAAGAAATACTGGCGATACTATTGGAGCTGCTTCGTATGGCCTTGCCAGAGGCTATGCCGAAGAACAAGAGGCATCAATCTCTGAGAGCAATTCGAGATTAGATTAGCCTTTGGTTGCTTTTCACACCAGCACTACTACAATGGAAATCCTGACTTTTAAAAGAGGGCGCTGGCTGATTCCTCTTCTTGTGGCCGTCTTTCTCTTCTGTCTCTGGGCTGCTAACGAATTTTTATCAAACAATATATCTATTATTACAGGGTGGATTACGTTCTTTTTCCGTGAAAGCCTGGGTGTCGCTTTTGCCAAGTTCTTAGGTTTATTATGCCTAGCACTTTCTATCGGTGGATTTTACATGATCAACCGACTTGTCAAGATAAAATATGTCCTAATTGTGACCCCAGAGAAAATCACGTGCGGACCTACCAGCATTCCCACCTCAGAGGTCACAAGAGTACATTTGAGGAATGATATGGATCAAAAATTTTTGGTAATCAAATCTAAAAGCTCAGAGATTGCTATTAGCAGATTGTCGATTGACGAATCGCTTGAGTCAGCTTGCTTGAAAATCAATAACTTTATTGCCAGTCAAAATGTTCGGGACACTTTGGTTTAGACATGGTAAATGAAACGGTTTGCTTAACAAGCGATCCAGCCTGCTCACGAGTAGCGGCTCCTTGAGAATATTTTAGTCAGCAGCCATCGAATGACGATGAACGGTTGATTGGCATATTTTCATTATGCTTCTTAGCATCCAACAACAAAAATCCTTCCCATAATTCCTACCGAGCAATATATTTAATGCCAATAGAAACGGGATTTGTCTTTCACTGCTGCTCATGTAAAAGCAATCTGACGGTCTTCAAATTCCTGCTCCATGCCCATGGCAATCAAAGAGCACAGGAGTACGCTGGGAGGCGGGTGAACTCTGTGGAGGTGGTTGGAATTGTCCGCTACCCGAAAGTGTCAAGGAGCGCCTTCTGGACGCCAAAGAGAAGCGTCGTGAAGCATACCGTCATGCTGAGCATGAAGGGAAAGCATTTAACTATCAAAAAAAATACGGATCCAGTTCTCACTGAATCCGTTCGATCATCCTTGAGACCAGTGCTGGGTGGCAAATCCCACCCAGCACTGGGTTTTCACACCACTGTGGTCAAGAGGCATCACTAATCTCCTGTAACGTCGCCTTTGGCAGGGTCTAGACCTTTAACCCCTCCTCCACAAGCAACTGAGACCACCTTTCGAGGAATTCTCGCCGCTCTTCAAGCATCAAAGCGTTGTCATATGCCTTACGAACTTTGTCACCAATGAGATGTCCCATCTGGCGTTGGATGATTTCATGACTCACTTTGAGTCGCTCTTGCCCAACTGTCAGGGGAACACTTCGCCATCCGTGTGCTGTTAGAACGTTCTTGTAACCGAGATTTGATAAGAACTGATTTGGTGCCTCGGGGTTCAAATGGGGGTAGTTGCCATGTCTGTACGCCCCAAACACATACTTTTTGCTGAAACCTAATTTTTTGGCAGCATTAAGCACAAGTTCCATCTCGGGAGTTATTGGTACGTGATGAGGCAAGTGCTGCTTCTTAAAGGACCGTTTAAGTCCTGGAGTGTTTCCAGGCATCACTATTAGTTTTTCTCTCAGGTCAACCCAGTCCCACTCAAGACGAACTAATGCTCCAGCACGTAAGAAGGTCATTAACATGAACTTAACGCTCAGCACAACAAGAGTGTGTGACGAGTATTTGTTCAGATTAATTCTTTCTAGTAATTCGTGGACGTCCGCCCATGGAATCGTTGGGTGGTGCCGCTCCTGCTGAGGCAACTGCTCCTTGCTCTGTTTGACGGCGGGGTTTTGTCCTCGGTTCATCCATCCTTCATCAATGGCATAGTCAAAACATTGAGAAAGAACCTTTTGAACTCGATTCGCCTGGTCATAACTTCCTCGCTCTTCGATCTGCTTCTTCATATTCATGACCTTCTGCCGCCCCCCGTTGTCCCATTCCATATTGACCAATGACGTGGTGCCATCGATTGCCGCTAAGACCTGGTTTCTTAGTTGTAACTCGTAGTTCTTGAGTGTGTGTTCTTTGAGGTGAGACTTGCTTCGTAGAAAGGCATCGATAGCGTCTCTCAGAGTCAGGGGACTAGTTTCTGGTTCATCCTTTCCAAATAGACGAGGATCTTGTTTTTCTTTTTTTGCCCAGTGCTTGATCTCGTTCCATTCCGTAAGCGCCTGACGAAGTGAGTACTGACCTGGTTTGGTGCCCCAAACCCCGATCCTAACTGGGATCTGCTTTGTTGCTCCATTCACTTTCATCCTGTATCTACCCTCAAATGATTTACCTCCCCCTTTGTGTACTGGTTCGATAATGATGTTGAGTCCGTCCCCACAACCAAACTGCTGCCGTTTGTCTTTGGGCACCAAAGACTAAATCTGCTTTTGTGTTAATGTCATGATGTTTCTCCTCTCTCAACTCAGCGAGGTGATCCATTGCTGGATGTCCTTAAGCAACCAGCGGCGACAGTTTCCCCCTAGATTAAGGTTTTTGGGAAAATCACCATCATTCATCCTCCTGTAGATGGTTGACTTCGATAAGCGTGTGACGCCAATGACATCCCTTAGCGCCAATAGGGCAATTTCGTTATTCATAGTATTTACTATCAAGGTTTATAATTAGACTGCTGGAAAAGTCCTAAACTTTCCCCTCACTCTTGGAACCATTATAGCACAAACTTCCCTCGAATACAACCCCTCGGGCGTCGATCCGAGTCTGTAAGTGATGGCACTGACTGACATTGTTCGTGTGGTGTTGGAAATGGTGTTGGATTCCACTGCCACAAGCAAGGGGAGGGTGTCTCCCTGTGTCATCGCTGATCAGTTGAAGTCACATCGAATCCCTCCCTCTCCGTTCCCACTAAAAAAACCTAGAGCAGATTTATCTCTTTAGGGATTCACTGAGCCTGCGCGCCAAAGCAGGCAAAAATTGGTTATCCGCTGCCCAACTCCTGCCTTCACTAAAGGCAACCAGCAGAAATGGGGCGCAATCTGGCACTTCGCAATAGGCCGCATCATGGCGCGCTTTGCTCATCCACCCGGCTTTGCTCCACAGGCAGCTGCCTTCAGCTAAGCCTTCACCCAAAAAACCATCCACTTGATTTTCGGGATCGCTGAGGCGTTCAGATTTATCAAGGCTGCGGCTCAAAGCAGCACGAATTCGGGCACTCGCTAATGGTGATTGC
>Ga0247832_1006886_pt1 | contig 12197 bp, 10 predicted proteins | sample LaCruzMarch2015__10_FD_192407 | JGI IMG/M metagenome (GOLD analysis project Ga0247832, IMG submission 192407) | Freshwater microbial communities from meromictic Lake La Cruz, Castile-La Mancha, Spain - LaCruzMarch2015_4m | ecosystem: Environmental > Aquatic > Freshwater > Lake | place: Spain... | reverse complement strand
CCACATCATCGCGGCGAGTGCGACGAAGCCCACCAGGGCCAACACGTCGAGCTGCCGTCCCTTGTTGCGCAGCGGCCCGCGCATGATGGCGACCGGCCGCCACACCATGGCGAACGCCGCACCGAGCATCAGCCCGCTGGCTCGTGTGATGGTGCTGAGGTACAGCGTGTCGTTGATGCTGATGCAGCGCCCGGCGATGGTCCAGTAGCCGTACGAGTCCTCCGGCGAGCACGACGAGGCGATGTCGCCGGGCCGGAACATCACGGCCGTGAAGAGCGCAATGGCGACCGCCACGCCGAAGAGCCAGAGGCCGATGCGCGGCAGCGACAAACGACCGCGTCGCAGGATGGCGACCATGATGAGCGGCCAGACGATGTAGAACTGCTCCTCGACCGCCAGCGACCACAGGTGCCGCAGCGGTACGAACGCCTCGCTCGCCGTGTACCCCTGGCCCACCCAGATCTGGTACCAGTTGCTGACGTAGGTGACGCCGGCGATGATGTCGCCCCTCGTGCGGCCCCGTGCCTCGCGCATGAAGATCGCGAGGTAGACGATCAGCAGCGCCAGCATCACATAGAAGGCCGGCAGCAAGCGGCGGAAGCGTCGGATCCAGAACTGGCGCAGGTCGACCGATCCGTCGCGCTCGTGCTCGCCGATGAGCAGCAGCGTGATCAGGTAGCCGGAGATGACGAAGAAGACCTCGACGCCCAAGAAACCACCGTGCAGCCACGCGTTGTTGGCGTGGTACACCATGACGGCGACCACCGCGACGGCGCGCAGACCATCGAGACCCGGCAGGTGCGGAACTCGGCTGATCTGCCCCTTGGGCGTACGAGGTGGGGACCAGTCGGTCATCGTGCCCCCAGTATCTCAGTTCATCCCCTGCATCCGGCGGCACGGGGAGGCCGAAGGCACTGCGGCGGCCTCCCCGAAGGGCCGATCAGAGCTGGAGCGACTTGACCTCGAGGAACTCCTCGAGACCGAAGGTGCCGGCTTCGCGGCCGAGGCCGCTCTGCTTGTAGCCGCCGAACGGCGCCATGACGTTGAAGGCGCCGCCATTCACCTCGACCTGTCCCGCACGGATCTTGCGAGCCACCTGCTTGGCGTGGTCCGCCTCGCCCCACACCCCGCCGGCGAGGCCGTAGATGGTGTCGTTGGCGATGTCGATCGCCTCGTCCTCGGAGTCGTACGGCATGATCGAGAGAACCGGCCCGAAGATCTCCTCACGGGCGATGGTCATGTCTCGGGTGACGTTCGAGAACACGGTGGGCTGAACGAAGTAGCCCTGCTCGAGGCCAGCCGGGGCGTCGGGGCCGCCGGCCACGAGCGTGGCACCCTCGTCGATGCCGGTCTGGATGAAGCCGCGCACGCGGTCGCGCTGCGCTGCCGACACGAGCGGCCCGAGGCGACTGGTCTTCTCGAACGGGTTGCCGGGCGTGAACCCTGCAGCGGCGGCCGCAGCGGCCTGCTCGACCTCGGCGAGGCGCGACCGGGGCACGATCATGCGGGTGAGGGCGGTGCAGGTCTGGCCGGAGTTCAGGAAGCACTTGCCCACGCCGTCGGCGATGGCCTTCGAGAAGTCGGCGTCGTCGAGGATGACGTTCGGGCTCTTCCCACCGAGCTCGAGCGACACCTTCTTCACGGTCTGGCTGGCGACCTCGGCGACACGCTTGCCGGCGCGGGTGGACCCGGTGAAGCTCACCATGTCGACCTGCGGGTGTGCGGCGATGGCCTCGCCGACCACCGGGCCCACACCGGTGACGAGGTTGAACACGCCGGCGGGCAGCCCGGCCTCGTGGATGACCTCGGCGAGGATGAACGCATTGATGGGTGCGACCTCGCTGGGCTTCAGGACCACCGTGTTGCCTGCCGCCAGCGCGGGCGCGACCTTCAGGGCGATCTGGTGCAGCGGGTAGTTCCACGGCGTGATGCAGCCGACAACGCCGATGGCCTCGCGGACGACCAGCGAGTTACCGACCTGCCGCTCGAACTCGTAGCTACCGAGCAACTGCGCGGCGATCGCGAAGTTGGCTTTCGGCAGGCCGGCCTGGATGAGGTTGCTGAGCATCAGCGGCATGCCGACCTCGCGGGCGATCGTCTGGGCGATCTCGTCGGTGCGAGCCTCGAGCCCGGCGTGGATCTTCATCAGGTACGCGGCGCGCTCTTCCTTGGGCAGGCTGCTCCAGCCCTCGAAGGCGGCCCGTGCTGCAGCGACAGCGGCATCGACGTCGGCGGCGGTGCCGTTCGGGATGGTGGCGATGACCTCCTCCGTCGCGGAGTCGGTGACCTCGAGGGTGCCTTCGCCCTGCGAGGGGATCCAGGAGCCGTTGACGTAGATGGTGTCGTATGCGCGCATGACGAGCACCGTAGGCCAGGTCAGCGGGAGACGGGCAAGCCGAGGAGCTCGTAGATCGCGCGGGTCGCGCCGCTGCGGTTGAGCGTGTAGAAGTGCAGGCCCGGGGCGCCCTCGTCGAGCAGCCTGCTGCACAGCTCGGCGGCGATCTCGACACCGATGCGCGACGCCTCGTCCGGGTCGTCGCCCGCCTTGCCGACCCGCTCGATCAGCCAGCCCGGCACCTCTGCACCCGACATCGCAGCCATGCGCGTGATCTGGCCGAGGTTCGTGACCGGCATGATGCCGGGCACGATCGGCTTGTCGATGCCGAGCGACGCGAGGTCGTCGACGAGCGCGAGGTAGTGGTCGATCTCGAAGAAGAACTGCGTGATGGCGAAGTCGGCCAGACGCAGTTTGGCAGCCAGGTGACGACGGTCGGAGGCCCGGTCCGGAGACCGCGGGTGGAGCTCGGGGTGGGCCGCTACGCCGATCGAGAACGTCTCGTGGCTGGCCACGTCCTCGACGAGCTCGATCGAGTAACGGTAGTCGCTGGCGACAGTCGCCTCGGCGCCTGTCGGCGGGTCACCGCCGAGCGCGAGGATGTTCTCGACGCCCTCCGCCCGGTAGTCGATCAGGATGTCGCTGATGTCGCTGCGGGTGTGGCCCGCGCAGGTGAGGTGCGCCATCGGCGGCACCTCGGTCTGGCGCTTGACCCACGACACGAGGTCGGCGGTGCGGGTACGGGTGCTGCCACCAGCGCCGTACGTGACGCTGACGTACTGGGGGTTCAGCGGTTCGAGCTCGGCGATCGTCCGGCCGAGGCTCAACCAGCCGGCTTCGTTCTTGGGCGGGAAGAACTCGAACGAGTACGTGGTGCCCTCGGCAAGCAGGTCGGTGATCCTGGCCATGGCACAGTCTGCCACTGCGGAACCGGGCGCCCGGACGCGCCCGGCTCAGTGCCGGAAGTGGCGCTCGCCGGTGAACACCATGACGATGCCGTGCTCGTCGGCCGCAGCGATCACCTCGTCGTCACGAACGCTGCCGCCGGGCTGGATGACGGCACGCACGCCGGCAGCCGCCGCCGCATCGAGACCATCGCGGAACGGGAAGAAGGCATCGCTTGCGCACACACCGCCCGCAGCGCGATCACCGGCCCTGTCGGCAGCGATACGGGCGCTGTCGAGGCGGTTCTGCTGGCCAGCCCCGATGCCGACCGCCCGGCGGTCGTTGGCGTAGACGACCGCGTTGCTGCTGACCGCGGCGCACACCGTCCACGCGAAGGCGAGGTCGTCGTACTGTTCGTCGGTGGGCTGCGCTTGCGTGACCACACGCCAGTGCGAGCGGTCGAGGTCGACGGTGTCGCGCTGCTGCACGAGCAGGCCACCGTCGACGGACCGGACGTCGAGGTCGTCGCCGAACGGGGCCTGCCCGGAGAGAACCCGCAGGTTCGGCTTCGCGGCGAACACCTCGAGCGCCTCGTCGTCGAACGAAGGGGCGACGACCACCTCGGTGAAGACCGGCACCAGGGCACGGGCGAGTGCTCCGGTGACCGTGCGGTTCAGGGCGACGATGCCTCCGAAGGCGCTGACCGGGTCGCACTCGTGCGCTGCGACGTAGGCATCGGCGATCGAGTGGGCCACCGCCACGCCGCACGGGTTCGCGTGCTTGACGATGACGCATGCCGGTTCGTCGAAGCGATGGACGAGCCGCCACGCCGCCTCGGTGTCGTAGACGTTGAGGTAGCTGAGCTCTTTGCCGCCGTGCTGCACGGCGTCGTCCCACCAGCTGCGGCTTCCGCTGAAGCCGTACCGGGCTCCCTGCTGGTGCGGGTTCTCGCCGTAGCGCAGTGACTGCCGCCGGTCGAGGTGCCAGTGCAGCGCCGGGGGCAGAGCCTCGCCGGAGTCGAACCAGGCTGCGATCTGGGCGTCGTACTCGGCGATCGCCACGAACGCGTCGCGGGCGAGACGGCGGCGTGTGGCGGCCGAGACGGCACCGTTGCTGGTGAGCTCGTCGAGCACGAGGAGGTAGTCGGCGGGGTTCACGACGACGGCGACGTGCGCGTGGTTCTTCGCGGCTGCACGCACCATGGCCGGGCCCCCGATGTCGATGAGTTCGATGCTCGGGTCGCTCGCGAACGGGTAGAGGTTCACCACGACGAGATCGAACGGCTCGATGCCGTACTCGGCCATGTCCTCGCGGTGCGCCGGCTCGGTGGGGTCGGCCAACAGGCCGCCGTGCACCTTGGGGTGGAGGGTGACGACGCGGTGGTCGAGGATGGCCGGCACGCCCGTGACGTCGGCGATGTCGGTGGCCGGAACCCCGGCAGCGATGAGCGCCCTGGCCGTGCCACCACTCGACACCAGGGTCCACCCGAGACGGTGGAGTGCAGCGCCGAGGTCGACGATGCCGGCCTTGTCGTACACGGAGAAGAGGGCTCTGGGCATGGGGCGAGGGTAGGCGACCGGAGCCTCGGACCGACCCAGTTTTGACAGGGTGTACGGTTCTTGCGAGGGTGAGAGATCAGCCTCGCAACGACAACGTGTTGGGAGGCAACGTGGATGTCAGCAAGTTCAAGACCACCGATTGGCTGAAGGTCGGTGGCGCTGCGGCGTTCCTCGTCTTCGGGTTCCTGCCCTGGACAAAGGTGTCCGGGTTCGGGGTCTCGGACTCGGGGGGCAACGTCTTCGACTTCTTCTGGACCGGCGTGATCCCGTGGATCCTCATCATGGGCATCGGTGTCGTCACCATGCTGCTGGTGCTGGAGAAGATCCCGAACCGCCTGCCGTGGCCGCTGATCACGTTGGCGGGCGCGGCGCTGGCGGCGCTGCTGCTGCTGCTCCGTCTGCTGTTCAACCCGCTCGAGGGGAAGGACGCGCTCGAGGTGCTCGGCGCTGATGTGGGGCGGGGCATCGGGCTGATCCTCTCCGTGCTCGCAGGCCTCGTGGTCCTCGCCGGCTGCGTGCTGGCATTCACCGAGTCGGGCGGCAACCTGAACGACCTGACGGACATCGACAAGATCAAGAGCCAGTTCGGCGGTTCGAACGATCACGTCGGCGGCACGCCACCGCCTCCGGCGTCTCCGGGTGGCATGGCGCCGCCCTCGCCGCCGACGGCCTGAGCGACACCGGATTCCTGTCGGTGATGTGCTGCTGAGCAGCACATCACCGACAAAGTTCCGTCAGAGGGTGGCGATGATCTCGGCCATCAGGTCGCCGGCTTCGGTGGGGTTGAGGCCCACCTTCACGCCGGCGGCGCGCAGTGCGTCCATCTTGCCCTGGGCCGTGCCCTTGCCGCCGCTGGTGATGGCACCGGCATGGCCCATCTTCTTGCCCTCGGGGGCCGTGACGCCGGCGATGTAGGCGCTCATCGGCTTGGTGACGTTGGCCTTGATGAACTCGGCGGCCTCTTCCTCGGCCGAGCCACCGATCTCGCCGATCATGATGATCGCGTGGGTTTCGGGGTCGGCCTGGAACTCCTTCAGGCAGTCGATGAAGTTCGTGCCGGGGACCGGGTCGCCGCCGATGCCGACGCAGGTGCTCACGCCGATGCCGCGCTGCTTCAGCTCGTAGAGGGCCTGGTAGGTGAGCGTGCCCGAGCGGCTGACGATGCCGACGTTGGGTCCGTCGGCCGTGGGCAGCTGGGCGATCTCGCCGGCGGTGATGCCGATGTTGCACTTGCCTGGGCTGATGATGCCGGGGCAGTTCGGGCCGAGCAGGCGGGTGTTCGGGTAGTTGCGCAGCAGGGTGTTGAAGACCTTGGCCTCGTCCTGTGCGGGAATGCCCTCGGTGATGCACACGATGAACGCAATGCCCGCGGCGGCTGCCTCGAGGATCGCCGCCGCGGCGGCCTTCGGCGGCACGGCGATGAACGATGCAGTGGCGCCGGTGGCGGCGACGGCCTCTGCCACGGTGTTGAACACCGGAATGGCCCCGCCGTCGGGAGTGGCGACGTCGGTGCCGCCCTTGCCCGGGGTGACACCGCCCACGATCTGCGTGCCGTAGGCCTGGTTGCGGAGGCCGTGGTACTTGCCCTGACCGCCGGTGAGGCCCTGGACGATCACCTTGGTGTCGGCATTGACGAAGATGGCCATCAGTTCGTTCCGTTCGCGAGTGCGACCGCTGCGCGGGCCGCTTCCAACATGGTGGGCTTCGAGACGAGCTTGCTCTCGGGGATGCCGGCGTCGAGCAGGATCTGGCGGCCCTCCTCGGCGTTGGTGCCGTCGAGGCGGATGACGATCGGTGCCCGCAGTTCGACGCGGCCCATGGCCTCGACGATGCCCTTGGCGACCTCTTCGCCGCGGGTGATGCCGCCGAAGATGTTGATGAAGATGCTCTTCACGTTCTCGTCGCTGTTGATGACGCCGAGGGCGGCAGCCATCATGTCTGCGTTGGCGCCGCCGCCGATGTCGAGGAAGTTGGCGGCCGTGCCACCCACCTGGTTCACGACGTCGAGCGTGCTCATCGCGAGGCCGGCGCCGTTGGCGATGATGCCCACGGTGCCGTCGAGGCCGATGTACTGCAGGTCGTGCGTGCGAGCGAGTTGCTCGCGCTCGTCGAGCTCTTCGGTGGCGCGGAACTCCTCCCACTCGGGGTGGCGGTAGCCGGCGTTGTTGTCGAGGCTCACCTTGGCGTCGAGGGCGTGCACGCCGCCGTCCGGCCGGAGGATGAGCGGGTTGATCTCGGCGAGGTCGCAGTCGCCCTCGGTGAAGCAGCGGTACAGCTTGACGAGCATGTCGGCCACGCCGTCGACCGCCTCGGCGTCGATCTTGGCGCGCACAGCGGCGTCGCGGGCAGTCTCGAGCGAGATGCCGTCGACCGGGTCGATGTGCAGCAGCACGATCGCGTCGGGGTTCTCGACGGCGACCGTCTCGATCTCGACGCCGCCCTCGGCGCTGAGCATGAGGAGGTGCTTCTTGGCGGCACGGTCGAGCGAGTACGAGGCGTAGTACTCCTTCGAGATGTCGCTCGCGTGCTCGACCCACACCCGCTTCACGAGGTGGCCCTTGATGTCCATGCCGATGATGTTCCCGGCGTGGAGGCGGACCTCGTCGGCGTTGTCGGCGATCTTGATACCGCCGGCCTTGCCGCGGCCACCGACCTGCACCTGCGCCTTGACGACGACCGGGTAGCCGGCCATCTCGGCGGCGGCGACGGCCTCGTCGACGGTGTACGCCACGTCGCCGGGCGACACGGGGATGTCGTAACGGGCGAAGTACTGCTTGCCCTGGTACTCGAACAGGTCCACTGGCTCAGTCCTCTTCTCTGGCGTCGAGCGCCGTTTCCAACCATTGGGCGATGCCCTTGAGCGACGCGCCGGGGCCGAAGATCTCGGCCACGCCCTGCTCGCGCAGCGTGCGTGCGTCTGCATCGGGGATGACCCCACCGCCGAACACCATGATGTCGCCGAGGTCGCGGCTGCGGAGCTCTTCCATCACTCGGGGGAACAGGGTGAGGTGCGCACCACTGAGCAGCGACAGGCCGACGGCGTCGACGTCTTCCTGCAGGGCGGTCTCGGCGATCTGCTCGGGGGTCTGGTGGAGACCGGTGTAGATGACCTCGAAACCATGGTCGCGCAAGGCGCGTGTGATGGTCTTGGCCCCACGGTCATGGCCGTCGAGGCCCGGCTTTGCGACGACGACGCGATACGGACGCTTCACGAGTCGGTGACCCTACGCCCTTCGCGGCCCGCACCTCCAACCGACGCACCGGCCGTCCGCAGGCGGGCGGCGCCCGGACGGCGGGCTGCGTTGGTGAAGCGGCTGTGCCGGAGCAGACTGGCGACGTGCTGGAGCGCCTCCGACCGACCACCCCGCTGGGCCGTGCCGTCATCCCGGTGCTCGGCGGCATCCTGTTCTTCGCACTGCTGGGGCTCGCCACGTGGGGCATCGCCTCGGTGTTGTCGAGCAACCCCGAACAGGTCGAGCAGCGCCTCGCCGCCTCGACGTTCGAAGTCGGCCGCACGCCCTACCTCGCCGACCTGATCGCCGACGACGGACCGCTGCTGTTCCAGGGCCTCGTGGGCGACGGCGCCGACCGCAGCATCGTGGTCGATCATCAGGGCGACGTACCGAAGAGGGGGTGGCGGGTGCGATACGCCTTCCCGGCCGACCGCACCGACGCGTGCAAGGTGACCCAGGTGCGGGGCACCGATCAGTTCACCGACTGCGAGGGCCGCACCCTGGGCGTCGACGACCTCGCCAAGCCCCAGGGCGTGCAGCTGATCGTGGGTGACCGCGTCACCATCGACCTGCGCGGCATGCGCGGCGAGACCGCCGGTACCGCGGTGACGACCACCGCCCCCTGACAGACGTGCCCTCAGCGGTTCGCGTATGAGGGCGGGATGTTCGCGAGGAGTCGATCGACGAACGCGTCGCTGTGCTCGTCGAGCTTGGCCCGGTGGATGGCCACGCCGCCCAGCACATCGGCACCGCGGCCCATGACCGCTGTGGTGAGCTTGTCGAGCGTCTTCGCCGGGTTCAGCGCGTAGGTGCAGAACACCGCCGACTTCTTGCCGCGCATGATCGGCAGGTGGTTGATCGCGCCGATGCCCCACGGGGCCTGGCCCACCACGAACAGCCCGTGCACCCAGGTGCCAACCAGGACGAGGTCGGCCTCCTGGATGGCGGCGTGGTCGGGCTGACGCACTCGGTTCAGGCCGGTGATCGTCCAGCCCTCCTCCTGCAGGAGCGAGCCGATGCGCTCGCCGGCCTTCCAGGTGTTGCCGGTGAGGCTCTCGACGAGGATTGCTGCCTTCATGCCCCAGATTCAACCACTCCGCGGCGGGGGCGCACGCAATCCCCGTGACAGCCCTTCCGTAGGATGGCGTCGCCATGTCGTTCGATGCCGAGCTCTTCCCCGACCACTCCCCCGGTCAGGCATCGAGTCACGGTCGTCGTGAGCTGTCGCTCGACGGGCTGAACCCCGACCAGCTCGACGCCGTGGTGCATCGCGGCGGCCCGCTGCTGGTGGTGGCCGGTGCCGGTTCGGGCAAGACCCGGGTGCTGACGCACCGCATCGCACACCTCATCGACGAGGGCGTGCACCCCATGCAGATCCTGGCGATCACGTTCACCAACAAGGCCGCCGCCGAGATGCGCGAGCGTGTCGCCGCGCTGGTCGGTCCGGTGGCCCACAAGATGTGGGTCAGCACGTTCCACTCGGCCTGCGTCCGCATCCTGCGCGCGCAGGCCGATCGCCTCGGCCACCCGCGCACGTTCAGCATCTACGACCAGGCCGACGCTCAGCGCCTCACCGGCTACGTCATCCGAGACCTCGGCCTCGACGCCAAGCGGTTCACCCCGCGGGCCGTGCACGCCACCATCAGCAAGTGGAAGAACGAACTGGTCGACTCGCAGCAGGCGGCGATGCTCGCGTCGGACATCTTCGCCCGCAAGCACGCCGAGGTGTACGCCGAGTACCAGTTCCGCCTGCAGCGCGCCGGAGCGATGGACTTCGACGACCTGCTCATGAAGACGGTGCAGCTCTTCCGCGAGCACCCCGACGTGCTCGAGAGCTACCAGCAGCGCTTCAAGCACATCCTCATCGACGAGTACCAGGACACGAACGTCGCCCAGAACGAGCTGGCGGTGCTGCTCGCTGCGCACAGTGGTGAGATCACCGCCGTCGGTGACACCGACCAGAGCATCTATCGCTTTCGCGGCGCCGACATTCGCAACATCTCGCAGCTCGAGCAGGCGTTCGAGAACCTCACGACGATCGTGCTCGACCAGAACTACCGGAGTACCCAGGTCATTCTCGACGCGGCGAACGCGGTCATTGCGAACAACCCGTCGAAGCAGAAGAAGCACCTCTGGAGCGAGCTCGGGGCGGGCGACCGCATCGTCCGCTACCACGCCCAGGACGAGCACGACGAGGCCACATGGGTGGGTCGCACCATCCGCGACCTCCACGAGCAGCGCGGCCAGCAGTGGCGCGACATGGCGGTCTTCTACCGCACCAACGCGCAGTCCCGAGTCATGGAGGAGTCGCTCATCCGCAGCGGCGTCCCCTACAAGGTGGTGGGCGGCACACGGTTCTACGACCGGCGCGAGATCAAAGACGCAATGGCCTACCTGCGCGCCGTCGTGAACCCCGCCGACGAGGTCAGCGTGAAGCGCGTGCTGAACATCCCCAAGCGCGGTGTGGGCGACACGAGCGTCGCGAAACTCGACGCGCTCGCGTCCAGCGAGCGGATCTCGTTCACCGACGCCATGCGGCGCGCACGCGAGGCCGGCGTCAGCGGCCTTGCTGCTCGCGGTATCGAGGCGTTCGTGCAGTTGCTCGACGACCTCTCGATCATGGCGGGCGACGCGGGCGAGAACGGGGCCTCGCCGGCCGACGTGCTGCAGAACGCGCTCGAGCTCAGCGGCTACTTCGCCGAGCTCGAGGCCGAGAGCTCCGTCGAGTCGAACGGTCGGCTCGAGAACCTCGGCGAGCTCATCGGCTCGGCCCGCGAGTTCACCCGCATCGACGAGTTCCTCGAACAGGTGTCGCTCGTCGCCGACACCGACGACCTCGACGAGGACAACCACGTCGTGCTCATGACGCTGCACTCGGCCAAGGGGCTCGAGTTCCCGAACGTTTTCCTCGTGGGCGTCGAGGAGGGTGTGTTCCCGCACACCCGCGCGCTCACCGACCCGGACGAGCTCGAGGAGGAGCGGCGGCTCGCGTACGTGGGCATCACCCGCGCCCAGCAGCGACTGCACATCAGCCACGCCTGGAGCCGGAGCCTGTTCGGCAGCACGCAGTACAACCCGCCGAGCCGGTTCATCGATGAGATCCCATTCGACCTCATCGAGTCGAAGGGCAACGGCACTGCGGGCCGCAGCAGCTACGGCCGCCAGAGCTACCGCGAACGCGACCGCACGAGTGGTGGCGGCGGGAGCGAGCCGGGCTACCGCAAACGCAGTGCGCTGTCGTCGTACGACCCCGACGACGACGACGACGACGCCCAGGCCCACCGCGAGCGCGTGGTCGAGGCGGCGTTGCGAGCCGGGCGCCAGCAGCCACAGCCCTCGGGGGCCGAAGGCCTCGGCCTGCGCGTGGGCGACGACGTGTCGCACCCCACGTTCGGCGAGGGTGTCATCGTCGAGGTCCGAGGCGAGGGCGACCGCGCCGAGGCTTCGATCCGGTTCCGCGAGGTCGGCACCAAGCACCTGTCGCTCGCCTGGGCACCGCTCACGAAGCTCTGACACCCGTGCCCCTCGCCATCCGCGGTCACGTGGTCCGGCTGGCACGCGTTCGTACCCGCCCTACCGGTGTGCGTGTTGGCCAGGGCAGTGGCGCACCGCGAGAGCATCTACGCCCACCCGGCGCTGACGGCGCTCAGCTCCGGCGAAGAACCCGGATCGGCAGCTCTCGGGGTCCGCGCACCTGGCCCACGCTCCACCTGACGGCGGCGGGGTCGGCGAGCTCGAACTCGGGGAACCGCTCGACGAAGGTCTCGACGGCGATGCGCAGTTCGAGGCGGGCGAGGTTCGAGCCGAGGCAGCGGTGGATGCCCAGGCCGAACGCGGCGTGGCGGTTGACCTCGCGGTCGATGAGCACCTCGTCGGCACGCTCGAACTCGGCCGGGTCGAGGTTCGCGGCCGGGAAGGGCAGCAGCACCCATTCGTCCTTCTTCATCGGGCAGCCGTGGAACTCGATGTCCTGGGCGACCATGCGGGCCATGGTGACCGGGGCGTAGGCCCGCAGGAACTCCTCGATCGCAGTGGGCCACAGCTCGGGCTCGCGGTTCAGCCGCTCGAGGTCGGGGGCGTTGCCGGCGAGGTGGAAGATGCTGGCGCCGATGGCGCTCCACGTCGTGTCGATGCCGGCCACCAGCAGCAGCACGATGCTGCCGCGCACGTGCTCGGGTGACAGCG
>Ga0247832_1006882_pt1 | contig 12202 bp, 10 predicted proteins | sample LaCruzMarch2015__10_FD_192407 | JGI IMG/M metagenome (GOLD analysis project Ga0247832, IMG submission 192407) | Freshwater microbial communities from meromictic Lake La Cruz, Castile-La Mancha, Spain - LaCruzMarch2015_4m | ecosystem: Environmental > Aquatic > Freshwater > Lake | place: Spain... | reverse complement strand
CGCAAGGTTGTGCTCGTGTCCGATTGCGCCATAGGCGAGTAGACCAATGCGGAAAGGGACCGATTCGAAAGAATGCATGGGGAACAACTTAGTGGAGGGGCAAGGAGTGTGCAGAACCATGATTGTGGCGGGTCAGTTAGCGGTGATTTTGGACGGCCTCAACGCCGCGCACTCCGAGTGATGCGAATGGCCTGACAGAGGTCGGCGATTTCCGTTAACGTTCCTGCTGGGACCACACCATGGAGGGCAGCGAGTTTGACGCTGCGTTCTGTTAAACGAAACGAGGAATCCATGAAGGCACTCATGTACTACGGCCGTGGCAACAACGGCCGTGGTGACTTTCGTTTAGAAGATGTGGCAGAGCCCACGGTCGTACCCGGCACCGTGAAGATCGACGTGGAGTGGTGCGGGATCTGCGGTTCGGATCTCCACGAGTTCGAGGCCGATACCGTTTCGGGATACTCGCCTCCAGTCATTCTTGGACATGAGTTCGCCGGGACAGTCTCCGCGGTGGGCGAAGGTGTCGATCACGTGAAAGTCGGCGAACGCGTTGCCGTTGAGCCATTCATGTATTGCCAGACGTGCGAGTTCTGCGTCACAGGCGATTACCACGTGTGCCCGGACCTCACGGTTGTCGGTGTCCACAATGTTGGGGGCGGGTTTGCCGAGCAAGCGCTCGTGCCGGCCTACACCGTTCATAAAATGCCCGACTCCGTACCGTCCGAAGTGGGCGCACTGATTGAGCCAATCACGGTCGCTTGGCATGGCATGCGCAAAGGCAACTTCGGACCGGGTCAAACCGTGCTCGTCATTGGTGCAGGGCCGATTGGCCTCACGACGTTGATCTGTGCGCAGGCCTTCGGGTCAGCATTCACCGCGGTGAGCGTCAGGCGCCCCGGTGCTCGCGCCGATACCGCCGCCCGACTCGGTGCTCAGGCCGTCATTGACTCCAGCTCAACCGATGTCGTGGCCGCAGTTATGGAAATGACCAAAGGTCGGGGAGTGGACGTTGTCTTCGAGACCTCGGGTGCCCAAGAGTCCATAGCCACAGCCATCGGTGCGGTCCGCATGGGCGGCACGATTGTCAGCCTGGCCGTTTGGCTCGCCCCGGCACCTTGTGACTACATGCAGGTGCTGCTCAAGGAGCTCACGATTGTTGGGAGCAAGGGATACAACAAGCCCGACTTCCCCGAGGCCATTGCCGCGATGGGCGATGGGCGGATCATCGGAGCCGAGGAGATCATCTCGACTCGCATTGGGTTGGACGATGTGATCTCAGGGGGCTTCGAGGTGCTGGCCGAGAATCGCAGCGCACATGTGAAGGTGCTCGTCACTCCCTGAACTTTTGCCAAATAACTCAACCAGTCGTCGTTTTCGCATGGGCCAGTTTTCATTCAGGCTCGATGGACTCGATGAACTCGATGAGCTGGGCTAACCTTTCGCTAAACTAGGTCCACACAATCTAGCCACCAGCCAATTGAATGGGAGCGCACATGTCCGAACAGGTTCTGGCCGGGAAAACGGCACTCATCACGGGTGCATCGCGCGGCATTGGTCGGGCCATTGCCGTGAGTTTTGCCCAAGCGGGCGCTGACGTGGCCCTGGTAGCCCGAGATGCTCAGAAACTCGAGGACCTCGCCAAGGAAATTCGAGATTTGGGTCGTACCGCTCAGGTGATATCTGCGGACCTCACCTCTGAGGACGCAACTGAGTCGATTTGTACCGCATTGGATTTCGACGAACTCAACATTCTGGTTAATAACGCCGGTGGAAACTCGTTTATGTCAACAACAGAGAAAATGCGCCTCTCGGGTTGGCGCAAGACCATGAACCTCAATCTCGATTCACTCGTGGCCCTGACCCAGGGGGTAATTCCCCGTTTGGTTAATTCGGGCAATGGGTCAGTCATCAATGTGTCCTCGGTGGCGGGACTCCGCGGATCCCCTTTTATGTCCCATTACGGCGCAGCCAAAGCTGCCGTCATTAGCTTTAGCCGCAGCCTGGCGCTCGAACTTGCCAGCCAGGGTGTCCGGGTCAATTCCTTGGTCCCCGGGTGGATCGAGACAGACCTCACTGATTTCCTTCGTGAATCCAAGGAAGCCGAGGCAGGGACCCTTTCCCGCGTTCCCATGGGCCGCTGGGGTCGCGCCGAAGAAATCTCCGCTGCAGCACTTTTCCTCGCCAGTGACGCCTCAAGTTTCATGACTGGTCAAGAGTTGATAGTTGACGGTGGCCTTTCAGCAATGCCATAAATAACTGAATAAAGCAGCTTTCGGGTGCACAATGGAGATATGTAAGTCACCTGTGTGAGCACCTACTGGGAAGGAACTGCCATGAGCAATACAACAACCAGTCGTACCAGCCGGATCGAGGCAAAGTACAAGGGTCATCGGAGCGAGGATCGCTTCTTCGCCGCGCGAAACAATGCCAAAGCGGCGTGTGAGAACTTACGAACGGCAATTCGAAAATCCCAAATTCATACCGTAATGAGAGTCGACTTTCTACTAGCTGTTGATCGAGCGGAAGCCGAAGTCAAAAGTGTTGAACCTACGCAGGTACATCCGGGAGCTGAAATCCGACAACTGGCAAAAGACATTGAGCACCTGCAACTCGCCGAGCAATGGGTAGCGGCAGCCGATCGAGTGCTCAGTCGTCTGGGAGCAAGTGGCCCCGCGAAGATTCGCAGCGAATTGGAAGAAGCCCAGGAAGCCGTAATGTGGTGCGTGCGGGCAAACGAATGGAGCGGAAAACTTACCGCCGCGGGAACCCAATTGCGGAAAGTTGTTGCCGAAGCAGAGATTCACGCTGCCCGTGTGAGTTGATGTTGAATTAAGTGTTTACCGTAAAGCAGATGATAAAAACCGTGACACGATGAATTCGCGGGTTGCTTGAATCTCAGGCGCCAGGAATCGATCAGGTCCTGCACCCGTTGTGGTCTTTCGCAGTTCGCCAAGCAGTTCACGGGTTACCGGAGCAGGCAGTAAGGGCGCGCGCAGTTCAAGACCACGACTGGCAGCCATGAACTCGATCGCAATGATCGTGGTGAGATTGGAAACGGCGCTGCGTAATTTACGCCCAGCGTGCCAACCCATGGAAACATGATCCTCTTGCATCGCCGAGCTGGGAATCGAGTCGACACTTGCTGGCACGGCAAGGCGCTTGCAGTCGCTCACCAAGCCAGCCTGTGTGTACTGAGCGATCATGAGTCCTGAATCAACCCCCGGGTCATGTGCCAAAAATGGTGGCAGACCGTGATTCCGATTCTTGTCGAGAATCCGATCGGTGCGACGCTCACAGATTGAACCAAGATCGGCTGCGGCAATCGCTAGGAAATCGAGGACGTAGGCCACCGGGGCTCCGTGGAAGTTCCCGTTACTCGTCACTTCACCCGAGGGAAGAATCACTGGGTTATCGATACTTGCGGCTAATTCATTCTGAGCAACATTCTTCGCGTGCGTGATGGTGTCACGAACCGCGCCGGTGACCTGGGGCGCGCAACGCAGACTATAGGCATCTTGAACACTGTCATCGTTTAATTTGTGGCTAGCAACTATCGGTGATGCGGCAAGGGCTGCAAACATATTCGCTGCACTGATTGCCTGGCCGGCATGTGGTCGCAGTGGTTGATGCAGTTCAGGCCGAAACACTTGATCAGTTCCCATAAGTGCCTCAACGCTCATTGCTGCACCAAGGTCGGCTGCATCACATAGTCCTTCAAGGTCAGCGATCGCTATAATCAGCATGCCGAGCATCCCGTCGGTCCCATTGATGAGGGCGAGGCCTTCTTTTTCTTTGAGTTCCACGGGTGATATTCCCGCAGCACTCAACAGTGCCCCGACATCAGCGATTTCACCGTTGGCATTTCGCGCCTCCCCTTCACCCATGGCGACCAAAGCGCAGTGCGCGAGGGGCGCGAGATCACCGCTGCAGCCCAATGAGCCGAACTCGTAAACGATCGGGGTGATCCCGGCGTTGAGAATCGCCGCATACGTTTGAGCGACTTCTGGGCGAACACCGGTTCGCCCCGATGTAAGAGTCTTGAGCCGAAGGAACATTGTTGCGCGGACAACCTCTCGCTCAACTTCACTTCCCGAGCCCGCTGCGTGACTGCGAATCAGCGATTTTTGTAACAGAACTCGACTTTCTTGGGGAATGTGTCGGGTGGCAAGTGCCCCGAAACCGGTTGAAATTCCGTAAACGGGAGTTTCCTGGTTGGCAAGTTTGTCCACATGGGCACGACTGACCGCCATGGCCTCGAGTACTTGGGGGCTGATCTGGATCTGGGCATTTCCGCGCGCCACGGCAATTACTTCATCCATGCTTGGCGGGTTGGTTCCTAAAGTCACAATCTGTGTCATGTGGTCAGTGCCTCTCCGGCCAAGTAGGTGCGGGCTATTTGCGGCACACCCGGACGATACGCGAGAAAATCAATTGATGGTGCAGTTAGGACTATGAAGTCAGCCTTCATGCCGGGGGAGAGCACCGCGATGTCGGTGCGGGCAAGTGCGTGCGCGCCACCCAGCGTGGCCGCACGAATCGCCTGGTCGACACTCATGTGCATTTCTCTCACTGCAAGTGCAATCATTAATTGCATTGAAGTAGTGAATGAACTGCCAGGATTGCAATCGGTTGCAAGTGCTACTTCAACGCCAGCATCAAAAAACCTTCGAGCATCGGGGTAGGGAGAGCGAGTCGAGAACTCAACACCCGGGAGCAGTGTTGCAACTATCCCTGCATCAGCGAGGGCCTTTAAATCAGAGTCAGAGGTGTGGGTCAAGTGATCAACGGAAATGGCTCCCATTTCGCAGGCTACGTCAATTCCTCCAATGGATTCGATTTGGTTCGCATGTAGTTTGACGAGTAGTCCGGCCTGAGCGCCGGCCTGAAGAATCTTGCGAGCTTGGTCCGAGTTAAATGCACCCTGGTCGCAGAAAACATCAATCCAACGGGAATAGGGGAGCACAGCGGTGAGCATTTCACCGCAAACGAGGTCAACGTAGGCGTCAGGGTCCCCGGCAAATTCATTGGGAATGACATGTGCGCCAAGGAAAGTAGTTTCAGGTGTGAACTCCCGGGCAATGCGAAGGCTGCGGACTTCACTATTCACATCAAGTCCGTATCCGGATTTGATTTCAAATGTCGTGATCCCACCGGCGTGAAACTCAGAAACCAATGATGCGCAGTTTGATCTCAGTTCGGCGTCGGTTGCCGCACGTGTTGCGGCAACTGTCGACCGAATCCCACCTGCCAAGTAAGGCTCGCCATTCATACGCGCGGCAAATTCGCTTGAGCGATCACCCGCAAAAATTAAATGTGAGTGGGAGTCGACGAAACCGGGCAGAACCGCACAACCTGCAGCATCAATCTCTTGATCACAATCTCGTGGTGCATCAACTTCGGGTCCAACCCAAGTAATGAGTCCGTCTGCGAAAGTGAATGCAAACCCAGATTTGCGATACGGGCCTGAGTTTTCATTAGTGATCAACTCACTAATATTGCGAACAAGGGCTGTCACTCTTGGGCGCCTTCGGTCATTGGGATTCGAACACCTTTTTCTTCGGCAACTTCACAGGCGATGTCGTAACCGGCATCGACGTGACGAATTACACCCATCCCCGGATCATTGGTCAACACTCTCCTGATCTTCTCGCCAGCGAGTTCGGTGCCGTCGGCTACCGTGACTTGGCCCGCGTGAATAGATCGACCAATACCCACACCGCCCCCGTGGTGAATGGAAACCCAAGAAGCGCCGGAAGCGACGTTGACCATGGCGTTGAGCAGTGGCCAGTCCGCGATCGCGTCAGAGCCGTCAAGCATTGACTCGGTCTCGCGGTAAGGGGATGCGACACTGCCGCAGTCAAGATGGTCGCGGCCAATCACGATCGGTGCCGATAGTTCGCCACTTGAGACCATGTCGTTGAATTTGGCTCCAGCTTTGTCGCGTTCACCGTAACCCAACCAACAGATACGTGCGGGAAGGCCTTGGAAGGCAACCCGATCTTGGGCCATTGTGATCCAGCGCCGAAGGTGGTCATTTTCCGGGAATAGTTCAAGAATCGCTTGATCGGTTTTATAGATATCTTTTTCATCACCGGAGAGCGCAACCCAACGGAATGGGCCTTTTCCTTCGCAGAAAAGAGGACGAATATAGGCCGGGATGAATCCAGGGAAGGCGAAAGCTCGAGTGTAGCCTCCCTTACGAGCCTCATCCCTGATCGAATTTCCATAGTCAAATACTTCTGCTCCGCCATCCATAAAGCCGACCATTGCTTCAACGTGCTTAGCCATTGCAAGTTGCGCACGCTCGGTAAATTCATCAGGTTTTTTGTCCGCGTATTCATGTGCATCCCCAAACTCAATGTCTTCGGGGATGTAACTCAGTGGATCATGTGCAGAGGTTTGATCGGTGACAATGTCGATGGGAACCCCGCGGCGTAGGAGTTCAGGGAACAGCGTTGCGGCATTCCCAACCAGGCCAACGGAGAGTGCTGTTCGGGTCTTTTTCGCCTCAAGTACCAGCCGTAAAGCGTGCTCGATGTTGTCAGCGACCACGTCGAGATAGCGATCAACTACACGACGGTGCAAGCGACTTGGATCAATGTCGATCACGAGGCAAACACCTTCATTCATGGTGACCGCAAGCGGTTGCGCGCCACCCATGCCACCGCAACCAGCAGTGAGTGTCAAAGTCCCCGCTAGGGTGCCATGAAATTTCTTCTGAGCGACAGCTGCAAATGTTTCATAGGTTCCCTGCAGGATTCCTTGAGTGCCGATATAAATCCAAGATCCAGCCGTCATTTGGCCGTACATGGTCAATCCCAGTTGTTCTAATCGGCGGAACTCGGGCCAGTTTGCCCAATCACCGACCAGATTTGAGTTGGCAATCAGCACGCGCGGAGCCCATTCATGGGTTTGCATAATTCCGACCGGCCGCCCGGACTGCACCAACATGGTTTCATCGTTTTTCAGAGTCTGCAGGCTTCGAATCATGGCGTCATAGCTGCGCCAATCGCGGGCGGCTTTGCCGGTGCCGCCGTACACGACCAGTTTTTCCGGGTATTCTGCAACGGCAGGATCAAGGTTGTTTTGCAACATGCGCATTGCTGCTTCCTGTCCCCACCCCAGAGCGGTGCGGGTAGCCCCCCGGGCCGCGTGTATCTCGCGGGTCGGGTCATAGGTTGGGGTGATCAGATTTTCGGTGGTCATTTTGTTGGTGGTCATCGACAAAGTCTGATGCAACGAGGCCTTGCGTAATCAGAAAATGGACATAACCAGTCTGAGATGCGAGACTCACCGGATGAGTCAGGTGCCAGCTGCAAATCGAACCCTGGACGTACTGTTGCTCCTGGCTCGCAGTGCTAGCCCGATCCCAGCACGAACCATCGGGCGGGAACTAGAGATACCCAAATCATCGCTGTACCACCTGCTCGCCGCAATGCAGTCAAAAGGATTCGTAACCCCGATAACCGGCGGAGATCCGGAGAATTCACAATCCGAAAATGCCCTATGGGGTCTGGGCGTGAGCGCATTTGAAGTCGGGACCGCTTACATGCGACACGAACCACTTGAATCGCGCGCCCGTCCTATTCTGGTCAAGTTGATGAAATCAGTTGCCGGGATTGCGCCACTCGTCGGTCACTTGGGGATCCTGCGGGGGAGTGACACCTATTACCTATTGAAAGAAAGTACCGGCGGGCCAATTACGGTCATCTCCGAAATCGGAGTCCGGCTTCCCGCATCCCTCACTGCATCGGGACGGGCAATGCTTTCCTATCATTCACCGGCACAAGTCCGTGCACTGTTTCCCAATACACAGGCGTTCATCAATCGAACGGGCAAAGGTCCGCAGAGCCCCGTGGAATTGAAGACCCTACTTGCCAAGGAACGTAAACAAGGTTTTTCAATTGAGTCAGGGTTGGTCACGCCGGAGCATTCCTCCGTTGCCGCAGCTGTATTTGATCATTTGGGTGAACCGGTTGCGGCAATTAATCTTGTCTACCGAGACGTCACAATTGATGACTCCAATCAACAAACTCTCATTGAGGCTGTGCAAGACTCCGCTAGAGACCTATCAAAGCGACTTGGCGGACGTTTACCCATCGGATCAAAGGATGAGAGATGAACCTAGACCCGAACTGGCCGCGCGCTGCCGAACTCTTCGCGGACAACCCCGCGGCAATGGTTGCCCTTCTGGGGGTTCCCGCCCACGAAACTTCAATCAGTGCGACTCGCGCTGATACGACGCCTCAAGCCGTACGTGAAGCCCTTCTCCGTTTTTCAACATATTGCACGAGCCACGATCAGGATGTGAGGGAGCTGACTGTCTTTGATGCGGGAAATGTCGATGGGCCCGACCATGATGCAGGTGAGCAGAGAGTCCACGAGGCTCTCAAGGACCTCACTGACAAGTTTGTAATCGCTGTGGGGGGAGACAATTCCATAACCTATTCGGTTGCAACGGGTATGTGGGGCAGTCAGATCAGCAATGCAGGCCTGATTACCTTTGACGCTCACCATGATTTGCGGGATGGTGTATCAAATGGTTCCCCGGTTCAACGGCTGGTGGAGGCGGGACTCAACGGCAGGAACATTGTTCAAATCGGGATCGCCGATTTTTCAAATTCACCCCAGTACGCGCAAAGAGCTAGGGACTACGGAATTACCGTTATTCCCCGCAGCCAGTTACGTGATCGCAGTGCGCAAAGCGTAGTTGCGCAGGCACTGGAAATCGCCGGATCAGCCGGCGGACCGATTCACGTGGATTTTGATGTTGATGTGTGCGACCGTTCGGTTGTACCCGGTTGCCCGGCAGCGGCACCGGGTGGCATCAGCGCTGATGAATTTCGGAATTTCGCCTATATGATCGGGAACAGTCCGCAGGTCACATCGGTTGATTTCACCGAAGTTGATGCCCAAGCCGATTCCCCAGACGGCAGAACTGTTCGTCTCGTGGCAGTCTCAATTCTCGAATTGCTCTGTGGTTTCAACAGCCGGAAATCTAATTGATCGGCCCAACTGGTAAACGAGTTTCCACTACAACGCCGTCGAGCAACTCAATCTGATAAGCGGCGGGGCCATCGGGCTCCAGAATTTCAAGATCGGTGACAACTTCAGTCGCCACTGTGTCTTGATACAAAATACCAATACGGTCATCGGTTGCATAGGTTGTTGGCAACACTCCGCTGGCTACTAATTTATGTACGAGTGGTCGACGTTGCTTCTCAGAGTCATAGTGCACGCCGTTTCCATAAGGTAAAAAGCCAAGTCCACCGAGTGCTGGTTGAAGGGTTTTGCCATAAGAATCTGTCGGCCCAGCTATATGCCAACAAATTGAGCCTGCACTGACTCCTGCAAGAACGGTTCCATCATTCCAGGCTTGGCGCAGGAGAGAGTCAAGATTATGGGCTTTCCACACGGCGAGCAGGTTGACCACACTTCCGCCACCAACCCAGATCACGTCACTATTGCGAATTATTTCTTCGGGGTCATGATTGGGCATCGGGAAAAGTGCTAGATGGTCAACAACGCAGTCCAGCTCCCGTAACGCGCTATACATGAGTGAAAGGTAACCGGGGTCATCGCCAGTTGCGGTCATGATTAACGTCACTCGTGGACGCTGCTGGCCGGACATTGCGAGTGCCCGCTTGATTAATCCACCGGGACGGGCTCCACCCGAATCCACCCGGGGAAGGAACCCGCCGCTCGTTGCCAAAATCTGTCGTGTCATTGGTGATACTCCCTTCCACAACGTGAGCCTACTTGCTGAACGGAAAAGCATTCACTTGATAAAACACTTTGGATTATGCCGTCACACTTTGGTCGCGGTAAATGAATACGAAGCATTACGCCAGATCCGGGGACTAATTTTTAGGCTTGATACCGACAACACTTTTGCAGGTTATCGCATCGACTTGCCGATCGGTTTATACCCTTGGGGGTATGCTCTAGGAGTAAAGTAGCCAATGTGAGCATGCCCGAGTTACACACCCAGCCGGCTTGGTACGGCTCCGTGATGGGCACGGGAGCTACTTCAACCCTTTTATTCGTTACCTATGACGGGGTCCAGTGGCCATTCCTGCTGTGGGGTGCGATCATCCTGCTCTGGGTGGCAACGGCGATAGCCGTTCTGTTGTGGCCCCGCTACTTTCGCAGGCTGAAGAAAAGGCATGAACTCGCACACGAGATAGCCGATCCAACGAGCGGCGCAATGCTGGCGACATTTCCTGCTGGAATTCTCGTTTTAGCCATTGCATGGGGAGGCGTCGGTCAAGAAAGCGTTCCGAACAATATTGCGTTAAGCATTGGTGGGATTCTTCTCATCTTGGGCGCATTGATAGCCCTGATTTATTCGCCGGTATGGGCCGCGGTGATCAGCAGGGTTGAAGTTCCTTTGGATAAAGTCAACGGTGGCTGGTTGATCCCGGTCGTCATGAACCTGTTGGTACCCGTGGCCATGTTCCCCCTGATTAGCGAATTTCCCCATCAGGCCCCCGTTCTCATTGCAATTGGGTTTGGTTTCCTCGGTATTGGAGCGTTGCTCTTTATGGCAGTATTCACTCTTCTCATCGTTCGGATCGCAACGCGGGGATCCCTGCCCGCCCCACTAGTGCCATCACTATGGATTCCGCTTGCCCCCGCGAGTGTCTTTGGGATAGGTATCATCCGGCTTTTTCAAGCCGGGGTTGACACCGGATTAATCAATGAGGAGTTATTGATACTCGCCGAAATAATGGCGGCAATGGGCATTGGTTTCGGAATCTGGTGGTCGATCTTCGCCGGGATTGACATGCGGCGGGCAGTGAAAAATGGCGGAATCCCGTTTCACCTTGGCTGGTGGGGTCTTGTCTTTCCAGTCGTCTCGATGGCGGTGGTGATTAATCTGCTGGATCAATTACTTGATTCGGAGGTTATCGTGGCCCTCGTAGCTACCACGATTGGTTTCGGCGTTTGGCTGTTTGTCTCCAGCCGGACAATCATCGCCGTGATTGCGGAACGAAAAAGGAAAACCACGACCGAGTAATGTGTAACTCGGTGCCTGCTGGCAGGAAGGCTGACGGCGCACCAGCCGCATTGCAACGGTACATCTGCACTGTGGGTTTATTAAGGATTTAAGTGATGTCAAACCTCAAACCAGACCGCATGCACACCCCGGACAAAGCCCTCGTAGAGGTCGTCTTGGCTTATGTCACCGAACGTTTGTCGATACAAGAAACACCGATTGACGGTTTCGGTGACCGTGAAGAAATGCGGAAGGCGCTTGAAGGCCTGATCGGTCCAGAGCCGAAGGACCCGGCCGAAGTAATGGGAATTTACGAGAAGTATCTCTCCGAAACCGTTCTATCTGCTGATAGTCCGCGTTTTTTTGGGTTCATCCCAGCGGCGCCGACCAAAGCTTCCCTCCTGTTCGACATGGTCGTTTCGGCGGCGTCATTGCAGGGGTGCTCATGGCTTGAAGCGGCCGGAGCGGTTATGGCTGAGAACCAAGCATTAAGAACCATGGCAGATATTGCGGGCATGCCGCAAAGCACCGGTGGAACATTTGTTTCCGGTGGAAGTGCGGGAAACCTGTCAGCTCTGGTTGTCGCGCGCGACACGGCACGGGCGAGCCGCGCGGCCAATGGGCTTCCGCTCTATCAACTACAGGTAGTCGTGAGTGATCAAGCACACTCTTCAATTGAGAATGCTCTTAACATTGTTGATATGGGTGCAATCGTTATTCCCACACTGGATGGCTGCATGACTCGTGAAGATCTTAAACGGGGGCTTGCCAACCAAGACCTTTCTCACGTCGTAGCAATTGTTGCCACAGCTGGAACCACGAACGCCGGGATAATCGACGAACTTGATGCAGCAGCCGATATAGCAGAAAGTTACGGCTGGTGGTTCCATGTTGATGGCGCCTATGGTGGCGCTGGGATGCTCGATCCAGAAAAACGAGCTCTCTACACGGGTATTGAGCGCGTTGACTCACTCGTTATGGATCCACATAAATGGTGGTTCGCACCATTTGATTCAGCAGCGCTGCTCTATAAGGATCCGCACCTCGCGAAAGCGGTTCACACTCAAGACGCCTCTTATCTTGATGTGATTCATGCGGGGGATCTCACCGAGTTCAATCCCAGTGACTTGGCATTTCACTTAACTCGACGAGCACGCGGCATGGCACTCTGGTTTTCCCTAGCGGTCAATGGGCTGGACGCAT
>Ga0247832_1006879_pt1 | contig 12207 bp, 6 predicted proteins | sample LaCruzMarch2015__10_FD_192407 | JGI IMG/M metagenome (GOLD analysis project Ga0247832, IMG submission 192407) | Freshwater microbial communities from meromictic Lake La Cruz, Castile-La Mancha, Spain - LaCruzMarch2015_4m | ecosystem: Environmental > Aquatic > Freshwater > Lake | place: Spain... | reverse complement strand
CAATATGACCATCCAAACGACCATTAAATGCTAAGCATCTTTCCAAATTCACTTTGGTACCATTTTCCCAATAATTCAAATTTGTTTTATCTAAGGTTTCTTGAATAGCTGTCACTGTATAGTTCTGTCCCTCAATGACAACAACTGTTAAGCAGCAACCGTTGTGAGCAACACTTTGATCAATTTTTAATTCAGGAGTCATTTGTGCTTGAATAGTAAAATGAATATTTCCTGCTTCACGTACAATTTTTGTTACTGTACCAATTTCTTCAATAATCCCTGTGAACATAAGCTTTTGATTTTTAGACAACTAAATTTAAGTATTTTTATAATTTCTTGTAAATTGAGAAGAATTAATGGATTTTACCTTCCAACCCAAAGGGAAGGATTTAAACTTTTTGTAATACCACCTGCTACTGAATGCACTTCAAAGTGACAAATTGAAATATTTCCATCAGCTTCTTGTAAGACACCAATTGATTGTTTTGTTGAAACTTGTGAGCCCGCTTTTACATACGTTTCTTGAAGATTACTATAAACAGTTCTATAAGAACCATGTTTGATTATGACTACTTTTCCAGCGCCAGTGATACTAAAAACACTTGTTACTTCGCCTTCAAAAACAGCTCTAACAGTTGAACCTTTAGAACAAGTAATATCGATTCCATTGTTGTTTGTCGTAACTCCTTTCAAGGTTGGATGCGCATTTACTCCATAGCGTTCTGTGATACTTCCATTTCCAACGGGCCAAGCCAAACGGCCTCTATTACCTTCAAAACTCCTACCAATAGCAGTTCCTTCAGGAGATTCTTTGTAAACGTATTCAGGTTTTTTTTCAGGAACATCATCCACAAATGGATCTGATTCTTTTACAGTAGGATTATTCGTTTTTGGTTTGTCTCCTGGTTTTTTTGATTCGTTTGTTTTTCGTTTCTTTTCTTCAGCAGCTTTACGTTTTCTTTCTTCTTCCTTGCGTTGACGTTCCGTTTCAGCAGCAATTTCATTTTTTATTGCCGAATCAATTTTACGCTTCAGTTCTTGTTTTTTACGCTCGTCAGCTTGTAATTGGTCGTATAACTTTTGCTCTTCTTTTTTGAATTTTCCGTAAGAGATTTCTTTGGAAACCTTATCTCTTTCTATTTGTTCGCGCTCTCTTTTCTTTTCTTCCATCGCCAAGACTTTCAATTCTTTTTCTTGGTTAATGCTTTTTATTTCCTTGTCAATTAGTTGTTGGTGTTGCTTAATTAAAGCTCGCTGTTTTAGTTGAATTCCAGCTGCTTTTTTCAAATAACGATTTCGTTTTATTGCCTCGTTGTAATTATTTGCTGAAAGAATAAACATAATTTTTCCATAATTATTTCGATGTTTATATGCGTAAATAATCATTGATTTATACTGGCGTTTTAAGTCTTCTAAGCGTTTATTCAAGCGATTGATTTCGTGTTTTTTCTCAATCATTTTAATTTCAGCCACACGCACTTGATTGTCAAAAATGCGTACTAATGCCTCTCGACTTTTAATTTGATTATCAATCAAACGTAATTCGTTCAAAGAAGCTTCTGTGTTAGATTTAACTTTAGTCAGCAAACTTTTGGTGTTCGCAATTTTCTTTTCTAACTTTTGTTGCTCACGTTTTAATTGCGTACTCGTTCCTTGTGCAAAAACAAGTGTTGAACTACAAAAAACCAGTAAAAAACTAATTACATTTTTCATATTTTTCTGGAATAATGATTAACAATTCTTGTGGTTCATCCACCTCCACTTTCTCGTATTCAAGCTTGATATACATTAAATTGCGAGGAGTTTTAATTTTTATAACCACTTTATAAGGAACGTTTATATTTTTAACCAAATTTCGAGAGTTGTAATCCACCACTATTTCAGTCGAATCGCTCGGACTTGTAATTGTTGTCTTACAAAGTTGTTTGGCGTCTTTAGACAAAATGTAATTAATCACTATATCTTCCTTTGGTTTGCGATCTAAACGCTTTCTTTCGCGCTTTTTGTGAGATGAAATACTGTAATTATAAGGGTCGTGAATTACAAAATACTTTTGATCAACGTTATAATCTAAAGGTCTACCTAAAAATAGTTCTTCAATATTTTGGTAGGTAAAATCAATTCCGAATTTATCTTTGATATAAGAAAGTGTTTCGCGTTCAAAACATTTATCTCTTTTGTTCACAACAATAATTGAGTCGGTAGTAATCATCGCCGTCACAATTGGAATTTTTGCGTAGGTGATAATAGCGTTCACAGCACTATCTGTTACAATTTTTAATGAAGTTTTAAAAGAAATATTCGTTGTTGTATCTTTAAAATCTACGCTTAATTTGGAGTAAAAAGTTTTAGGTTTTACTAATGCTAAACTATCTAAAACAGCTACTAATTCTTTTTCTTTGCGTTTTTGTAATTTCTCTACAACAACAATCTCTTCCGTCATTTTTTGTGCGCATGAAAATAACAAACTTGAAAGAAGAAGTAGTGAAAGGAAACTAAAATTTCGGTTCATAATACGTTTTAGATTGAATTTTTTTATCCAAAGATTGATTGCTTGAACCTGCTATTTTAGCTTTGTTCCAATATTCAACTGCTTTGTCTTTGTCTTTTAAAAAGAAGTAACAATCTCCTAATTGATCGAGTATAATTTTATCGTTTGGTAGTGCTTTGTTTGATTCTTCATAGATACTTAAAGCTTCCGAATAGTTGGCTTGACGAAATAATAAAAATGCTTTTGTTGTTAAAAACCAGTTATCATTTGGCTTTTCAGTTAGTACCTCAGTAATCAATGCTGCTGCTTTTTCGATTTCTATATTTTGCAATAAAAGACGGTAAGCATAATTGTTTTTAAGAAACAAACTTTTAGGCTGTTTCTCTAATGCTTTCTTGTAAAAAGATTTTCCTTCTTCAACTTTTCCCATTGCAAAATTTGCTTCTCCTAATTGTCCAAGTACCTCCGCTTCTAAAGTTGGGTCACTCAGAATTAAATTCAACGCTTCATTTAGTCTTTCTTCTGCAAGAATGTAATTTCTGTTTTGAATTTGTGCAATTCCTGAGGTGAAGTAGGGTAGAGGTTGAAGCGGATAAAGCGTTAAACATTTTTCACTATCAGTCAATAAAATATCCCAAAGTTTGTTTTGATACTCTAAAAGTAAAATCTGATTCCAAATTTCATAGAGGTTCGGGTCGCTTTCTACTGCATTTTTATAGCATTCAATTGCTTTTTCTATTTGATCATTTTTAAAGTAATAATCGCCTCGTATGGAATGTGATTTTGCACTTTTCGGATACTTCAAAACCATATAATCTACCAAGTCTTTTAATTCTTTGTCTTTTGGATAATTTTGAAGCAGGGAAATCAAAATCGTCATTTTTTGATCTAAATTCGGTCCATCTGATTTGATGGCTATTTTCAGGTTTGCTAAGCCTTTTGCTACTTCTCCAGTTTGCATTTGCATTTCTCCCAGCATGATCAAAGCCAAGCCATTAGAGGGATCAACAGTTACCAAAGCATCTAAAAATCGCATTCCTTCTGCATACTTTTTCTGTTGCATATAAACATCAACCAAGTTGGCAATGATATTTGCGTTGTCAGGATATTTTTGATGTGCGTCTAATAAGGTTTGTAAAGCGTTTTTATCATCTTTTGCAATAGAGTACAATCTGAACTTTTGAACAGCGATTTCTGGACTTGCTCCTGTATATTTCTCCATCGTATTTAGCGCTTCTATTGCTTTAGAAACTTTGTTCGCTCTTGCCCAATTTTCAGCTGCACCCAAGTAAAATTCAAGGTTTTGAACTTGTTTTTTGGATAATTTCTCAAAAGCTAAAGCTGCCGCTTCGTATTGCTTTAATTCTTCATACATAAATGCAAGCTCCGACTGATAATGGATATTGTCAGGATCTAATTCAACCGCTTTTTTGGTGTGAACAGAAGCATTCGCAACATCGTCTTTCATCAAGTACAATTGTGCTAAACCAAATTGAACACCATCGTCTTTTGGGTCTTGAACTGCACAAAATTTGAATTTATCAATTGCAGCGTCTAAATCACCATTAATTTTCAAGCGCACACCTTCGTGAAATGCTTTGATATATTCAGGTGAATGAACACTTTGCAAACTCTCTTTTGAAGATTTACAAGCAGTTAATGCCAAAAGGCCAACGATGAAAAATATTTTTTTATGCATTTAATGTGCTAAAGTCACCAATACTTAAATCTTGAACTGAGGCTTTGTAAACAACTTTTGAACCAATCATTGAATTCGAAATCACAGCATTTTCTATTTGGCTATCTAATTGAATATTTGTGTTTTTTATTATACTTGATGCTACGCGAGTTCCTTTACCGATTGACACGTGCGGACCGACAACAGAATTTTCAATTACTGCACCTTCACCAATATAACAAGGTGGAATAATTGTGCTGTTTATAATTTTAGCAGAAGCGTGAATCATTTCAATTCCTTTAGATAAATCATATTCTAAAACGCGTTGATTGGTGTGAACAGTAACTTCTTTGTTGCCGCAATCCAACCATTCACTTACTTCTCCCGGTTTGAAAACATAACCCGATTCTGTCATTCTTCTCAATGCGTCAGGTAATTGATATTCACCACTTTTGATGACAGCGTTATCAATTAAATATTGTAATTCTTTGTGTAAACGAGCGCCATCTTTGAAATAATAAATTCCAATCATCGCTAAATCGGAAACAAAATCTTTTGGTTTTTCAACGAAGTCGATGATTTCACTTTTGTCATTCATTTTGATAACTCCAAAAGCGCTAGGGTCATCAATTTGTTTTACCCACAAAATTCCCTCGTCTTCTTTCGAAATTTTGAAATCAGCTTTGAATAAAGTATCTGCAAAAGCCACAACTACAGGTCCATCTAACATTTCAGCTGCACACAATACAGCGTGACCAGTACCCAGCGGTTGATTTTGATAATGAATCGAACCAACAGCGCCAAGACTAGCAGCTACTTCTAATAATTCTTTTTCTACTTCAGCACCAAAATCACCAACTACAAAGGCAATTTTTTCGATTTTTTCTGCACAAACAGCAGCGATATCGTCCACTAATCGATGAACAATTGGCTTCCCTCCAACTGGAACAAGTGGTTTTGGAACTGTTAATGTGTGTGGGCGCAATCTGCTTCCGCGTCCAGCCATAGGTACGATTACATTCATTTTTATTTAAGTTTAGTTAGTTGTATTTTTATTTTACTCCAGTACTTCCGAAACCGCCAGCACCTCGTGTTGATTCATTCAATGCTTCCACTTCCGACAATTGCACTTGTTCTACTTTACAAAAAACAAGTTGTGCAACACGTTCGCCATCTTCAATTGTAACAGTTTCATTGGATAAATTCACCAAAATTACGCCAACTTCGCCACGGTAATCTGCATCAACAGTTCCAGGAGTATTCAAAACAGTGATTCCTTTTTTGAGGGCCATTCCACTTCTTGGTCGCACTTGACATTCCAAACCAATTTCCATTTCAAGGAATAAACCTGTCTTAATCAAAGCTCTACCAAGAGGTTCTATATTTATTGATTCAGAAATATTTGCGCGAACATCCATTCCAGAAGCACCAATAGTTTCATATTGAGGAAGTGGATGTTTTGATTTATTGGTAATTTTTACTTGCATATTTATTCAAATAACAAACAAAATTACTAAAAAGCATAGGGTCTAATCTACCATAAGTAAGTTTTAATCAACAGCAGAATGAATATAACACTGAAATAATGTGTTTTTAGACGAAAAAGGTAGGTTTTTGGGAAATTGGTTAGTTTAAAAATCAATCAACAACTTCAATAGCAACTTCATTTTTGCGATTGATGATGTCCCAAGGTTCGTTGTAGCCCATGTACGAGTATGCTCCTTTGGTTTGTAATTTATTTTTTTGAAGAATTTGTTCCAATTGTTTACGGTGTTTTTCAATTTTTTCATCGGAAGAAAAACCTCCGTAAGAAATTACGGCCAATGTTTTTTCAGCTACTTCAACTATTTGAACATTCTTTGAATTTGGAGTAGGTAATTCTGATTTGTCATACGATTTAGACATTACAAAATACATCGAAGCACTGTCTCCCATATTCATTACTACAGGAGCAGTCATTGCAATCTTCTCGTTCTTTTCATTTCCACCAAAAATATAACCTGCAATTGTTCTAAATCCGTTACTTCCCTGATTGTCAAATGATTTATCAGCCAAGTTTGTTTTTGCAACCACCATTTTCGGATACAATCGCACTTCAACCTCATCATAAGTTTTGATGACTTTGTATTTAGGAGTTTCGATATTTTTAGAAGTAAAAGATACAATTAGCAAACCAATTCCTGCAACAACAACAATCGCAAGTGAAATCCATAAGAATTTATTCATAAAACTTTACTTTTTGAACAGATATATAAACTTAAAGTTCACTTTATATGAAAATTTCCTCTATCTTATAAGATTTACAATTCCATTGATTGTCTTCACACCTGCTTTATTTAGATTTCTAAATGAGATTAAATAAACATAAGCTCCTTGTTGAACATCGTTACCTTTTTTACCAATACTTCCATCCCAACCTTCTAAATGATTTGTTGTTTCAAATACAAGGTGCCCCCATCTATCGTAAATTTGGAATAAATAGTTGTGAATATCTACGCCTGATGTAAAAATTGGTAAGAATGTTTGATTATGTTCGTCAGCATCTGGTGTAAATGTATTTGGGATGTAATATACTTCAGGTTCTTTATAGGAAATTGGCAAACTATAAGAAGCAACACATCCAAATGACGAAGTAACAGTTAATGTAGTTGAATAACCACTCTCTGTTCCTTCAAAATAATGCATTGGACCATCCGCTTGACTAGAAGAACCATCTCCAAAATCCCAACTATATGAAACAGCTCCAATAGAAGTGTTAACAAAATTGATCACTTGATTTATTTCAGTAAATTCTTGTGGATTAACTTGAAAGCTTGATATTGGTGGATCTTCAACACATATAAATGCTGTTTGTGAATTCGAACCTACACAACCATTAGCAGTACTTAAAAGTGAAACATCAAAACAACCAGCTTGAGTGAATGTGTAACTAATAGAATCACAACCAAATAATTGTGAGTTAGTATTTATGGCCCAAACACAATTACTTTGATCATTAGTTGCTTGAGTGGTATTGTAAAATGTTACAGTTAGTGGCGCACACCCTTGTAAAACACTAGCTGTAAATGAAACGTTTGGAGTTTCGCTAATTGTTACTGTTCCTGTTGAATTTATACTTGTACATCCCTCCAAAGTTGTATAATTTGCAGTATAACTTGAAGTAGAAGTTGGTGAAACTGTAATTGAAGCAGTTGTTTCTCCTGTCGGAATCCAATTGAATGTTCCTCCTAGAATTGATGGAGTAGCATTTAAAGTAAAACTCTGACCTGTACAAATAGAACCACTGTTTATAGCTAAAATTGGAACTGGATTCACAATAACTGTTGATGAAGCTGATGGACTTGAGCAATTGTTTAAAGTGTAAACAACTGAATAACTAGTTGTAGAATTTGGGTTGACAGTAATTGTTTCTGTAGTTAAACTTCCCAGCGACCAAGTATAAGTTCCTCCAGGTAAATTTGGAAAAGCAGTTAAATTTGTTGTTTCTCCAGCACAAATTGTATCATTTGCAATTGTAACTTGTGGAATAGGATTTACAGTAACTGAAGTTGTTGCTGTTGCATTACATCCATTTAATGAATAAAGAACATTGTAGGAAGATGTAATTGTAGGATTAACATTGATACTATTCACATTTTGAGCATTACTCCATAAATAATTTCCACCAATTGGTGTTGCATTTGCTGTCAAAATTGCCGTTTCACCATTACAAATTGTACTACTATTTACAGTTATAACGGGTGTAGGATTAACAGTTAATGTAGTTGTTCCTGTAACTGAGCAATTATTTACTGAGTAGGTAACGGTATAATTTGTTGTGATTAATGGGTTGACATTTATTGTAGCTGTAGTAGCATTATTTGACCAACTATAGTTACCTCCATTTACAGTTGGAGTCGCTGATATACTGCTTGAGTTTCCTGAACAAATTGTAGGACTTGTAATGGTTATTGTTGGGGTTGGATTAACCGTTATAATACCGGATCCAATTGCTGGAGTGCAAGCTCCAAGCGTATAGGTTACAGTAAAAGTAGTTGTAGTTGTTGGATTTGTAGAATAACTTGCTGTATTTACTCCTGAAGACCAGCTGTAGTTTCCACCAACAATCGAGGGATTTGCTGTTAAAGTATTCGTTTCTCCTGAGCAAATTGTTATTGAATTCACATTTAATGAAGGTGCAGGTGTTACAGTTACAATTGCATTTGCAATTGCTGGTGTACATGCCCCTATTAAATATGTAACTGAAAAAGTTGTTGTTGAAGTTGGATTTACTGAAATACTTTGAGTAGTGGCTCCATTTGACCAAAGATAGGTTCCACCTAATTGATTAGGTGATGCTGCTAAATTATTAGTTTCACCCGAACATATAGTTATTGGAGTAATAGAAACTGTTGGTGCAGGACTAACAGTCACAGTTCCACTTGCAATAGCAGGGGTACATGCTCCTAATGAGTATGTAATAGAATAAGTACTTGTCGTTAAGGGGTTTACGGAAATGTTTTGCGTTGTTTCACCAGTTGTCCAAGTATAAGTTCCACCTAATTGATCTGGAGTTGCTATTAAGTTTCCAGTTTCTCCTTCACAAATAGTAATTGGGTTTATGGAAATTGTTGGAGCAGGATTAACAGTTATTGTTCCAGTTGCTGTTGCAGGTGTACAAGCACCTAAAGTGTAGGTAACTGAATAACTAGTATTTATTGTTGGATTAACTGAAATTGAAGCAGTTGTTTCTCCTGATGCCCAACTATAAGTTCCACCTAGTTGGTCAGGTATAGCTGTCAAGGTATTTGTTTCACCCGAACAGATTGTGATAGGATTAATAGAAACAGTCGGTGCTGGATTCACTGTTACAATTGCGTTTCCTGTTGATGGCGTACAAGCACCTAATGAATAAGTGATTGAATAAGTTGTAGTTATAGTTGGGTTAACACTTATTGATGCTGTTGTTGCCCCAGTTGACCAAAGGTAAGTTCCACCTGATTGATCTGGTGTAGCAGTTAAAGTATTCGTTTCGCCAGAGCAAATTGTTATGGGTGTTATTGAAACTATTGGTGCAGGATTAACAGTAACAATTGCATTACTAGTCGCAGCTGTACATGCACCGACAGTATAGGTGACAGAATATGTTGTAGTGGTAGTTGGATTTACTGAAATACTTTGAGTAGTGGCTCCATTTGACCAAAGATATGTTCCACCTGATTGATCTGGTGTTGCAGTTAAATTTCCAGTTTCTCCTTCACAAATAGTTATTGGAGTTATTGAAACTGTTGGCGCGGGATTAACAGTCACAGTTACAGTTGCAATCGCAGGGGTACATGCTCCTAATGAGTATGTAATAGAATAAGTGCTTGTCGTTAAGGGGTTTACGGAAATGTTTTGCGTTGTTTCACCAGTTGACCAAGTATAAGTTCCACCTAATTGATCTGGAGTTGCTATTAAGTTTCCAGTTTCTCCTTCACAAATAGTAATTGGGTTTATGGAAATTGTTGGAGCAGGATTAACAGTTATTGTTCCAGTTGCTGTTGCAGGTGTACAAGCACCTAAAGTGTAGGTAACTGAATAACTAGTATTTATTGTTGGATTAACTGAAATTGAAGCAGTTGTTTCTCCTGATGCCCAACTATAAGTTCCACCTAGTTGGTCAGGTATAGCTGTCAAGGTATTTGTTTCACCCGAACAGATTGTGATAGGATTAATAGAAACAGTCGGTGCTGGATTCACTGTTACAATTGCGTTTCCTGTTGATGGCGTACAAGCACCTAATGAATAAGTGATTGAATAAGTTGTAGTTATAGTTGGGTTAACACTTATTGATGCTGTTGTTGCCCCAGTTGACCAAAGGTAAGTTCCACCAAGTTGATCTGGTGTTGCAGTTAATGTATTTGTCTCACCCGAGCAAATTGTAATGGGTGTTATTGAAACTATTGGTGCAGGATTTACTGTTATTGTACCTGTTGATGGAGAAGGAGTACATCCACCTAAAGAGTAAGTAACGGTATAACTTGTTGTACTAGTTGGTGAATACGTTATGGTTGGGGTTGTTTCACCAGTTGACCAATTATAGGTTCCTCCTTGTAAACTGGTTGTGGCTGAGAGGGTTGTTGTTTCACCTGAGCATATAGTCACTGAATTGACTGTTATAGTTGGTGCAGGATTAACAGTAATCGTTCCACTTGCTATCGCAGGAGTACAAGCTCCCAAAGAATAAGTGACAGAGTAAGAAGTTGTTGTTGAAGGGTTTACCGAAATTGTTTGTGTAGTTGCTCCAGTTGACCAAGAATAAGTTCCACCACTAACAGATGGGGTTGCCGTTAGTGTAGCAGTTTCACCTGAACAAATGGTTAAAGAATTCACAGCAATAGTCGGAGCAGCATCAACAGTAACATTCATTGTAAAAGGTGTACTACATTGCCCTGAATTTGGTGTAAATGTATAGGTAATTGTTCCTGGGGATGAAGTAGAAACTGTTGCAGGTGACCATGTACCATTTACTCCATTAGTTGAAGTTGTTGGAAGTGTTCCAGGTGTTGCACCTTGACAATATGGTCCAACTTGTGTAAATACTGGAGTTGTACCATTAGAAACAGTAATACACTGAACTCTATCATATGTACAACCAAAGTTATCAGTAATAGAATAAGTGTAACAACTTGATCCAGGAGTTGTTGGTGCGACAGTTGCAGTCGTTAAACCTGTACTTGTTAAGGATGCATTCGGTTGCCAACCTTGAGAAACAATTGTTGGAGTAAAAGAGCCTGAGGCAGGAGCTAGAGAAGAATTAAAATTAATATCCCAATTAAATATATAACCATTATCAATTCCGATATTATCAGTTACTTGAATAGTCCAAGATCCATTCAAAGGACAACCAATTAGGTTTGTAAAAGGTTGTTGAGGCATATAATTACCTGCATTTATCGATGCGTTTGATGGAGATCCACAGTTAGAAGTTCCACCATTAACAAGTAAAGTTGTTGCTGTTGGCGTAAAGCAATAATTTCTGCCAGTTCCGGGACCAATTGCTGGATCGTCTAAAGGACAACCTAAATAAGTTCCTCCTCCACTTGGATATGATTTAAGTATTTGTGCTTGTCCATTTGGGCAAATAATTCTAATTTGTAAGTCTCCAATGTAAGAATGTTCCATGTTTAGACAAATATTTTGAATGTCGGAGGCAGATTGAACTGTTTGAGAATTATTAAAACAATTTACAGTAATAGCTGTGTTATATGAAACTCCTGAACCATCTGGTAAAAAAGTTGTACCGCTTATTGGAGGTGTACAATTTTGAATAAAGGGAGTCATAGTAACACCTGCAGTTAAATTCGATGTTTGACCCGGACAAATGGTAGTTGGTGACGCAGATGAAGTTAAAGTTGGTGTTGTTGAAACTTGAATAATTCTGTTTAATGCATTTGAGTTTGTGCATCCAGATGGGTCTGTAATGTTTAGATTTGCAGTATATGCTCCACCCGTTGTAAATGTATAAGTTGCTGTTGAACCCGAAGCAGTTTGACCGTTTCCAAAATTCCAAGAATAATTAGCTCCAGTACTAGAACTCGAAAATGTACCACTTCCAATAAATGTAACGGGTGTGCCAGGACAAACTCGAATTACACCATCTGCTTGAGGTGCTGGATTCGATGAAATAAAATTGGAGGTTATAGTTTGGCACGGAGAAATACAAGATAAATTAGCAACCCAACCTGAATATGCAACCGAACCGTCAGTTGTAAATCTGAAAGTCAAGCATCCACTCGTATTAGATGCAGATGCTGTTATAGTACCCGGACTTGTACCTCCCGAATATGTTCCGATTAGTGGAGCTCCAGTACTATTACCATCATAGATATATAAATAGTCGTAATTAGCTTCTAAATTAAAAGCAGTAAAAGCAACACGAACTTTTCCACCAGCAATGGATGAACAAATGGTGTAAGTGAAGTTTTGGTTATTGTTATAATTTCCAGTCCCACCACTATCATAGAAGGTACCAGAACATGTCGAAATAGTTCCATTCGAAATATTATAACTTTGA
>Ga0247832_1006874_pt1 | contig 12219 bp, 11 predicted proteins | sample LaCruzMarch2015__10_FD_192407 | JGI IMG/M metagenome (GOLD analysis project Ga0247832, IMG submission 192407) | Freshwater microbial communities from meromictic Lake La Cruz, Castile-La Mancha, Spain - LaCruzMarch2015_4m | ecosystem: Environmental > Aquatic > Freshwater > Lake | place: Spain... | reverse complement strand
CTTAGGTAAAGCCTCCCTTGCTAATCGCGCGTCGTAATCTCCTGACCCTTGCCGTCACGGGCGTTTTTGCCGCGGCCTGCAAGCCCGCGACAATCACCGCGCCAAAACTGACCAAGCCCAAGGTCTTGGCTACCATGTCGATCTTGGCCGATGTTGCGCGTCAGATTGGTGCCCCAGACCTAGAGATCAGCTCGTTAGTTGGTCCAGACCAAGCGGCCCACCACCGAGACCCGACGCCGATAGAATTGGCCGGCTTTGGTGACGTGAGCTTGCTGTTGCATGTTGGGTTTAACTTGGAGGGCTGGATTGATCGCTTGCCGGAAAGTACGGGCTATCGCGGGCCAATCGTTCAGGCGTCAGACGGCATTGAACCCATTCTCATCGAGGGGCGCATCCCTGATCCTCACACGTGGCAGAGTTTTGCCGGTCTAAGCAGCTATGCGAAGACAATTGCAAACGCCTATACAAAGCTATGGCCCGGTCTTGCGACCAATTTTGAGACGCGATTAAACGCTTATCTTGCCGAACTTAAAACCGGGCAAGACGACGCGGCGGCATTGGTTGCACCAGTACGCCAGGGTCGGCGGCTGATCATCGTGCCCCACAATTCATTTCGTTATTTAGGCCGGGAGTTCGGGCTGGAATTTCGTGGCATCTCATCCCTTTCCACAGGCGCGCAGCCCTCTGCCAAAGCGCTGGCAGACCTACTTGACGAGATAAAGAGCGCGGATGCTGCGGCCTGCTTTGTAGAAACCGAAGCGGATCAACGCTTGATGGGCCAAATTGCCGCAGAAAGTGGCGCGAAGCTGGGCGGAAAACTCTACACAGACTCGCTGTCACAGCCCGTCGGCCCGGCTGGAACGAGTGTGCGTATGTTGACCTATAATGTCGCCACCATGGCAAAGGCACTAACGGCCTAGCTTTTCAAACCGGCTCAAAGTCCGGGGTCAAAGGTCGCGACGTCAAACACCTGATCCATGCTGTCTGCTGGGTTCTCACAACAAGGTCCACCTACGGGGCGAGCGGGGATGCCTGCTACGGTGCAGCCGTCGGCTACTTCGTGCAGCACGACAGAGCCAGAGGCGATACGAGCGCCCTCACCGACTTTGATATTGCCCAAAATCTTGGCCCCTGCCCCAATCAGCACGCCTGCGCCAATTTTGGGATGACGGTCACCGCCTTCTTTGCCGGTGCCGCCTAAGGTGACGTTATGGAGCATGGAGACATTGTCGCCAACAACAGCGGTTTCCCCGATCACAATGCCGGTTGCATGGTCCATGAAAATGCCTTCGCCCAAGCGAGCAGCGGGGTGGATATCGACTTGGAATAATTCAGCCACCCGACTTTGGAGGTGAAATGCCATCATCTCCCGACCCGTTGCCCACAAATGATGCGCGACGCGGTGTGCCTGCAAGGAAGCAAAGCCTTTGTAATAGAGGAATGGCTGCAGATAGGTGCGGCAGGCAGGGTCACGCGCTTTGATGACGCGCACATCGGCTTGGGCGCTGCGCACAATTGCCGGATCTTCCTTGAAGGCCTGCATGCAGACTTCGCGCATCTGCAGCGCATTCATATCCGCCCCACCCAATTTCTGGGCCAAGAGATACGCGAGCGCATCATCAAAATTGGTATGGTTGAGGATAGTCGCGTTCAAAAGGCTCGCCAACAGCGGCTCTTCAGCAGCAGCTGTCGCCGCTTCAATGCGCAAATGGGTCCAGACGTTGGTTAAGCCAGCAGCCATGCCGCCAACAAGTTCTAAGCTTGCACCTGCCATAGTCACTCTCCGTCTGGGTGGGCCAACATCATCTTGGTCAGCGCATCTGGCAATTGGTTCGTGTGTGCTAAATGGTACGTCCGATAGACAGTTGCAACCGTCAGCGCATCACGAATTTTTCCAGCTTCGACTTCGGCCAATAATTGAGTGAAATGAAGCTGCTTAATGGTCAAAACTTCTGTTCCTTCCGGGGCCAAATTGCCGCGCGATAAACCATACGCCACAAAGCAAATGGCGGTTTCATCACTTACCGAATTAGACAAATCCATGTCGAGGACCTTGATCAAAGTTTCAGCCCTGATGCCAACCTCCTCTTCAAGTTCACGCAGGGCACCAGCCTCTAGGTCCTCTTCATAGGGCACACCCCCTTCCGGCATTTCCCAAGACCAAGCTTCTACTGGCCGGCGATATTGTCCAACCATCCAGACGTAACCTGTCTCGTCAATCGGCAGGACGCCAACAGCACGATTTGCAAAACGAACGATGCCATAAATGCCGGGCTTTCCGTCGGGGCGCAGCACGTCCTGATGTTCCACCGTGATCCACGGGTTATGGTAAGCAATATGGGACGCAAGGGTCTGGAAGGGATCATTTTCAGACATGAAGCAGAAAATCTTTCAAAAGGGCGATGCAAACGCGCTCACGATGCCTTATGTCTGAAAACAATGACAATTGCACCCTCAACCCTCCCGCCCTCGCCGGTCGAAAACGACGCTCTGCCTCAACAAGGCCCCGACGCCGCCTTTCTTGCGCGATTGGCGCTGCGCAGATCTACCAAGGTCGCGCATCTAGCCTCGCCTGGCCCAGAGGGTGACACTTTGGATGCAATCCTGCGCCTTGGGGCCCGCGTGCCCGATCATGGCAAGTTGGGACCGTGGCGCTTTATCATCTTGTCTGGCGACAATCGACAAGCCTATGGCCAGAAGATTGCCTCGCTTTTGTTGGACCGCGGTTACGTAAACGACACAGAGCGGCTAGCGCAAGAAGAGGGCCGTTTCCTGCGTGCGCCACTGGTGATCGCGGTGGTGTTTTCGCCCGTTGAAAGCCCAAAGGTGCCAGAGTGGGAGCAAATGCTCTCGGCCGGCGCGGTGTGTTACAATTTACTGCTGGCGGCGAATGGGTTTGGCTATGGTGGCTGCTGGCTGAGCGAATGGGTCGCCTATGACCGGGACGCTTTGGCCCTCTTAGGCCTCTCCGCGACGGAGAAGCTTGCTGGCCTCGTTTATCTGGGTACACCAACGGAAGCACCGATTGAGAGACCGCGCCCTGCCGCTGCCTCTCGCGTGACACACTGGGCCCCTTAAGATTGCGGCGTCTCAGGAGCTAATGCCTCGCTAAGGGGCTCTGATGGCGCTGGCACACTTGGTACGGGGGGAGACTTGAGGCGCGGTGGCGGTTCCAGAGGCGCTTGGCTTTCAAACAATTTCCGCAGAAAGCCCGGGGCCAAGGCTGAAATTGGATTGGTTCGCAGCTTTGGATTGACCAGACTGCCTTGGGCCGTGAACGTCAAGCCGACGAGACCTTCGTCCTGCCCGCCGCCTAACAGGCCGCCAAACAAGGGCATCTCGCCCAAGGCCCGGTTTAGACCGCCGGGGGTCGCAACGCCACGTATATCCAGTTTTCCGTCTTCCAGATCAACATAGCCAGAGGCCTTAACCGTATAGGCAGCGCCATCGGCTTTCCCGTCACGCAGTGCGATGATGCCGCCATTCACCGTCATGGGCAGGCGCACCAAGTCAAACAAGATCGGATTTTGTTTTGACGGGGCATAGGAGACCCCCTTCACCTCAAGTGTCAACGTGCCAGCACTGTCAGCACCAACAACGGGCAACTCCCCTTCGATCGTACCAGTTCCGCCGGTTAGTGGTGCGCCGGGGTAAATTAGTCCAGCAAAGAAGCCAGCATCCGATAATGTGCCGACAATGTTGCGGCGACCATCTTGTTGCTGGCTCATCACGACTTGGGTTTGCCCGCTCGGCGAACTTCCCGTCATGGTGAGCGACCGCCAACCGTCCTGATCGCGCAAAATGCTGGCCTCAACATTGTCCAATGCAGCCGATTGTCCCGTCGCAAGCCGTTTAATAGAGGCAGACAAATTGAGGGGGCGATCTAACAGATCAACGGTCCGCTCTGTCACGTCACGCTTGATCAAAAACGGGCTAAGATCAAGGAACTCACCCTTTGCGCTAACCTTCAAGCCATTGGCATCTTCTGAAATCTGTAAAACCATGTCGGCTGCACGCGCGATGGCAATGCGGGAAAAATCAGCGGCCACCAAATCCAGCTTCTCAGAGAAGGCCAAATCACCGCGAACATCAGCACCTTTTGCATCAAAAGTTAGCTGATTGACGGCCCACCCACCGATATCTCGGGTCGTGATGCGTGCCGTAGCATGACCAGCTTCACCCTCAGGCTTGGTCCAGAGAGAACCGGGCAGCACCATTGTCGAGGTGTTGAAATCTGCGTCTAAATCTGCCCCAATCATTTTCACACCGTGCGATTGCGCGTCGAGCTTCAGCCGAACAGGACCTGTCGCGTAAGCGGTCACATCGACCCCGATCTGGATTAGACTTGCCAGATCAACCATCCCGTCAGCCATCAAGCGCGTGCCGGGCTTTAGGGCCGTTTCAGGCTCCGAGACCCAAGTAAAATCGAACGGGTTACCGGCAATCCAAGCTTGTCCGGTTACATCAACGCGGCCATTATCCACTGCCAGTGAAACCGTGCCATCATTAGCCTCTAGCCCGGCAAAGGCGTTCTGCAAGCTGGCTTGCTCAAACTGTCCGCGCGCACGGACCTTGATCGCATCTTGCTGAAGATGGTCAGACAGCGGCAGGCTTAAGTCTAATTCCAGACTGCCTTCCCCGTCTAATCTCGCAGGGTCGAATTGAGCTTTAGAGAGCAATCGCAAGGGTTCGCGGTCAGCTTCTTGCGCCATCAAGGCGACAGAGCCCGCCACTTTGGCATGCACAACGCCTTCTGAGTCTTTGGGTTGAAATTTGGGGATGGCAAAGGAAGATTCTGACAGGGTGAGCTCACCTAGTTTGCCTGTGTCGATGGCCACATGAAAGCTATCGCCGGTCAGATGGGCGCGGCCTGAAACTTCGGTTAAGGCGGTCATTTGCGGCAGATAAAGTACTGTCGCGTCTCGGATATCAAAGTCCAACGCGATGGAATCCCGCCCGCCGGGGTCCCCCTTCAATAGCCCAGCAGGAATGCGCAGCACCAAATGATCGGTTTCACCAACTCCTTCTTTGACCACATTGGCGATGGCATTGCGCGTCTCCGGCAAGAAGCCTCTGGGCCATGCCGCCATCAGCGTTTCGACGTCGATCTCGCCATCAATATCAGCATCTAAATTGACCATGGCAGAGCCCCGCCGCGCCAATGCAACCTCAACGTCCCCTTGCGCCGTGACACCGCGATGGCTCAGACGGAAGGCAAGTAACCGGACCCCGCGCGGAAAAACATCGCCCGCCAGATCGACGTCATTCGCCACAAAAGGTCGAGACAATTGTCTGGGGCTCGTTAGTGTCAAACTTGGCGTTTTCAGCCACGCGTCCTTTAAGCCATCTGAACTTACTTTGCCGGCGACCGCTACCGATCCCGTGGCAATTGACACAATAGGATTGTTGAAAGCAAAACTGTCAGCTTGGAAGCTTGTTAGGTCAAATGTGCCATCGCCGGTTCGTGTGGCTTCAACAGCAAGATTGGCTCCCGCAAGCCCCAGCCCACGTGCACCGGACTGGCTTGTGGTCATGGCGTCGACACGCGCCACCACTCGGCCCAAGCTGGATGAACCCGTGCCGTTCCATTGCAGTGCCAAGCCGCGCGCATTGGTTTGCGGTATGGCAATGCCCCGACCGGCCAATGTCAGATTGTTGAGGCTGGCCTGCGCGTTCCAAGAGCTGCTGGCCGAAGCGCGATCCAGCGTTATATCCACACCAGCGCCACCGCCAAATGTGCCTTGCCTATCTCCCAAGGACAGACGCGCCGACTTGGCCTTAACGCTGACTTTGCCACCGGCGAAGACACTTTGCGGATCGCCTTTGGCTTGGACGCCTCGGGGTCCGCTGGAAAGTATCGTTACGTCTGCTTCTAATAGCTTCGCACTTGTAGAGTTTGGATGCGATAGACCAAATGCTTGAGCAACCAGATCCGCCGAAATCAAATGCATATCTTCGGAGAGCTGGACTTTCCCACTCGCCCCTTCACCGGCAACCCCACCCGCATTCGGGGCATCCAAAGAAAAGGACTTCGCCACAAAATCCAAACGGCGTCGCCCGGCGCTAGCAGGATAGAATTGGCCACTGACGCCGCTTGCTTGGATACGGTCGCTGACAATATCGAGGCGATCTAATCGGATGATGCCGCTGCTTTGTGTCCATGCGCCAGTGCCTTCCGCTCGTTCAACTCCCACGCCGCCCGCGCGGCCGCGCCCGAGTTGCAGGGTACCTTGAACCGAGATTGGACTGCCCTCTGGCGTCAAATACACCAAGGCGCGACCAGTCAAAGGACTGGTCCAACTGGCCAGTTGCTGAAACCGCTCACCGCGCAGACTAAGCAGTAGTTGGGAAAAGCGCATATTCTGTAATTGTGCCACCAGTGCTAGCGCGCCATCCTCTGCAGGCGGGGCCGCAATTGCCACATTCATACTGCTGGTTGATTTCTCAACTTTGCCAGAGGCTTGCAAGGTCATGATGCCAGCCTCATTGCGAAACAGACCGGCGCGGGCCTGCTCTAAAACGAGGCGTTGGCCGCTGTCTGGATCAATCAATTGCAGGCGGGCATCTGTCAGCACGACTTGGGCCACACGGCCCGCCTGCCCTTTCGGATCCAATGCCTTACGAGTTGCCTTCAGGATACGCGCGAGGCCGCCGTCTTCACCCTTGATACGCGGCAGTGCCAAAACCTCTTCAGCCGAGCCAAACCCAAAGGCGGTGCGGCCTTGCCTGTCAACAACCAAAACTGCTTCAATGCCCGACAGCCGGGCTTGCTTGACCACGGCTCGACCAATCAGGAGCGATGGCGCATCCAGTTTGAGATCCACTTCACCAAGACGCAGAGGCGAGGTTCGCCGATCCGTCCGGGCTGTAACTTGGCTCGCCAGGACCACAAAATCACGCGCTTCTTGGTCCCAGCCTAAGCGTAAGGAGCCAATCTTGGTTTGCCCGCCAACAAGGCGACTGAGTGAGTCTTCGACAAAGGGCGTCGTGGCCGAGATCGAGACTGTGCCAATTGATAACCGCCAAGCTAAATAGCCAGCAAACATCCCAGATAACGCCAAAGCCACCGTAGCGCTTTCCATCCAAAACCTTGAATGCCGGGTTTGGCTTAGAGGCTTTTTTGTACGCTTGGCAATTACTGCCCCGCTGGGGGTTTCCTCCAACTCTGGAGCGATCTGTTTTGCGCGTTTCTTGTCACGCGATTGCCGCACTTTTGTGGAAGAAGCCTGTTGCCCACTAGCTGGCCCGTCCGCGGCTTGCAAGCCTGCGGCCTCAGGCTTATCAGCCTGAACACGGCGCTTTCGGCGCGAACGGATCGGATTTAGCACCATGAGCGAAATTGCAATTGGCCAATTGGCCCCTGACTTTGAGATGCCGATAGATGGCGGGGCAACCGTGGCCTTGTCTGGTTTAAAAGGAAAGAGTGTTGTCCTGTATTTTTATCCAAAAGACGACACCTCCGGCTGCACAAGCCAAGCAATCGCCTTCACCGAGAGCATTGACAAGTTTCGTGCCCTTTCATGCGAAGTCATTGGCGTCTCCAAGGATAAAGTCTCTAGCCATGATAAGTTTAAGGCAAAGTATGACCTAGATGTGACCTTAGCCTCAGATTTTGGCACAGAGGTCTGTGAAACCTATGGAGTCTGGGTTGAAAAGAGCATTTACGGGCGAAAATATTTTGGCATCGAACGCACGACCTTTCTGATCGATAAAAATGGAACGATCATAAACATTTGGCGGAAAGTAAAAGTTCCGGGTCATGATGAAACCGTTCTTAAGGCCGTGCAAGAATTGGTGTAATTCCCAGTGGAATACACACCAAACAGGATTTCGGGTGTTGCGTGCCACGCCTGCATGCGTAACAAGGGCGCGTTATCGCCAATCTAAGGGAACAAGACCATGGCCTTTTGGAATGCCAAATCCAAAGAATCCTATGTTGAAACCGAAACCGTTGTTGCACCTGTGCCACGGAATGACCCCCCGGCGATTGCCGTGGTGGCACCGAGCCCAAAGCCGGCTGCCACGGTGGTGGCTACTGGCGCTGTCGTCAGCGGCTCACTGTCCTCGCCCGGCGACGTACATATCGAGGGCATTGTGATTGGTGACGTGCGGTGTGACACCTTGGTGGTTGGCAAAAATGGCGAAGTCAAAGGCAATGTGATCAGCGAAATCGCGACCATCCGCGGTAGAGTTTCCGGTGACGTTCGGGCGCGCATGATCCAACTGGCGACCTCTGGCTCCATCGACGGCGATCTGACCCATGCAATTTTGATCATCGAAGAAGGTGGCCAGTTTGAAGGTCGCTCGAAGCGGTCTGCAGACCCATTGGCGGGTCCTTCGATCGAAACAAGCCATATCGAGGAAAAAGCCGATAGCGAACGTCCTGCCAAAAAAGCCAAGGCCTCGGCGGTAAAGGCGCAAACATCTGCAGAGCCGGAGGCCAAAGCTCCAGTTGAGAGCGAAGACGAGCCGCGTTCCAGCCTAGCGGATGCGTTGGGCGATGCCTTTGCTGAGAATGCCTAAAGCCTGTCGCTAACCCAAAAGGGCCTAAGCCGGCGCAGAAACAACAAGATAGCGTGCGCTAAGTTGTCCGGCGCGGACCGCTGCAGCACGTGCTTTCCAGGTGACAATCGAATGCAGGGCAAGGGTTGCCGCCTCTTGCCCACCAGCCTTGATCAAGGCCGCTTGGCGCTTATTGAAGTCTTTGCCGATCAAGGACCAGCATGAGCTGATCGCAGCCAAGAAGTTCAAATTGCACTCAGCTTCTGAAACGACGGTGAGGCCCGCGGCTTGGGCGGCTTGTTTAAACACCTCCACAGACGTAAACGCCCGATTCTCAATGCCCTTTGCGAGGTCTAGTGAGGCCTCACCTTCAGTGGAAAACAGATCAAACCAGATCGCCTGCCCGCCCGGCTTTAAGAGGCGCAGGATGGAGAATGCCCCACGCTCTGCCCGGTCTGCAGGACCGCCTTGAAACAACAACATCGCAAGATCTGCTTGCCGCTCGGCTAGGCCTGCCAATTGGCCATTGTAAGGTTTGGCGACATAATTTTTGCGCGCTTTGCTTTTTTTGACGGCCTTTTCAGCCAAGCTACGAATGGTAGGGTCGGCTTCGTACGCGGTCAGTTTGACGCTAAATTGTTCCAACAGTGTCCGGCTGATCAGGCCACTGCCTGCACCGATACACGCCAAGGTCGCGTCCTTTTTGGCGCCAACAGCGGCAGCCAATTGCGCGGTCAAGTCAAGTGATGTCGGAAAATTCCTGTCTGGCCCCCACATGATGTGACTTGCTGTAACATAGAGTTTTTTATGTTTCGCGCTGAGCTTGCCGGGGCCATCTTGTGCCTCAATTTCGGCCTTGATCGCCTCTAGGTCAGGCGGATCACCCCCGTCCCACCACGCCACCAATCGGGCACGGGTTTGCGCCAAAGTGACGGGGTCGAACTTCGGCAAAGCGGGTATTGGCAGAGCGATCTTCAAAGCCATAGCGAAAGATTTAGCAAAACAGGCTTAACGAGTTCCTTATTTTGCCGCGCTGCGGATTGGTCCAAGCTTTGAAGGCAAAGGCCCAGCTGGGTCGGTGATAAAGGCGGCGACATCGGCCCAAACCCGTTCAGCCTGTAAATCTCGGGTCAGCATATGATAGCCTTCAGGATACTCAATTGTGCGCACGCTGCTTGGAAGCTTGGCAACCGTGGCCGTCAAAGCCGGGCGCGGAATGATTTGGTCGCGTGCGCCATAGAGCACAAGCGTTTGGGGTGGCAGTCTATCAGCGGCCTTATAGGCCCTTTCCATCAGTCGGACCAACCCATAGACGGCATCTAAGCGTGTTGCGAAAATCATGTTGGGGTCGCGGCCCAATCGTCGCAGCATCTCAATATTGTCGGACGCCAGAATGGTGCGCGTCACCGTGCGCGGTGGGTCGAAGGGCTTACGCGAGACGGGCAAGTGCGCCGTGGTCCATAAGGAGACCCGGTACGCCAATGGCAAATTTGACCAACCCCAAACGGCAGGTGCGATTAGGACAAGGCGATCGGCTGCGATACCTTCCGCCTCCCCTGCCGCCGCCAGAATGGTCGCCGCCCCCATGCTCTCGCCCACCACAACGATGGGACTGCTTGGATGGGCTGCGCGTGCCACCTGTAAGGCCGTGCGCAAATCCTGAACCATCAAGGCCTCATTGCCCCAAACCCCCCGCTGAGGCGAACGACCAAAGCCGCGCGCATCATAGGCATAAGTCGTGATACCGCGTGCCGCCCAATAGGGGGCGGCGGTTTCGAAAGCACGGGCATAGTCATTCATGCCGTGAAGCGCGACTATCACCGCCCGGGTTTCTGGCGTCTCAGCCTGCCAAGTCGAAAGACCCAGCGCTGTGCCGTCGAAGCTGACAAACTGAGTCGGGGTAAAGCGCGGTCCAGAAAAGTCAGGCCCGGGAATCTGTGCGCTTTGGCGGACGGGCGTACAGGCAGCAAGCAAGACGCCCATTAGACCCAGACAAGCCTGGACCCATCGCTTCAAATGGTACCCGAATTTATTCAGCGACCACGCTCGCATCATCAAGCTCGACTTCTGCTGTGGGCGCAACGGGCACTTCGCCCGGTACACCCAAGCGATAGACGCCCTTAAAGCCATTGGGATCAATGACCTTGCCCTTTCGGTAAATGCTAATCTCGCCAGACCGCGCCAAATGGATGGCCGCTTGACGAACCGATGGCAGTCGCTTGCGCCAGCCCTCTGGATCCTCGCCGGTATAGACCGCACGCGCAGCTTCGGTCGGATCAATGGTGCGGCCTTTTTTGGAGGCAGCAATCAAAGCCAGAATGGCAACTTCTTCAGGGCTCATCGCCTTAGGTCCTCGCCGCTTTCATCATCTCACGCGCAATGACGATCTGCTGGATTTGGCTGGTGCCCTCATAAATGCGGAAGATGCGCACATCGCGGTAGAAGCGCTCAATGCCATAATCAGCAACATAACCCGCGCCACCAAAAATCTGCACAGCCCGATCTGCCACCCGACCAACCATTTCAGAGGCATAATATTTAGCGGCGGCTGCTTCCAGTGTGATAGATTGTCCGCCATCGCGCAGGCGCGCCGCATCCAACACCATCGACTTGGCGGCGTAAGCTTCCGTCTTGGAATCGGCCAACATGGCTTGGATCAATTGATGTTCGGCAATTGGTTTACCAAATTGCTGGCGCTCCATCGCATAGGCCAGACTATCGGCGATGAGGCGCTCTGCCACCCCAACACAGACTGAGGCAATATGCAGCCGCCCACGGTCGAGCACTTGCATCGCAACCTTAAAGCCCTCGCCCTCGCCGCCGAGGCGGTTTTCGACTGGCACTTTGACATTGTCGAAATAGACTTCGCAAATATGGGCGCCTTGCTGCCCCATCTTCTTTTCAGGCTTACCGATGCTGAGGCCCGGGCTATCACGCTCCACCAAGAAGGCGGTGACGCCCTTAGCCCCTTTTACGTCGGGGCTGGTGCGGGCCATCACGGTGAACAGGCCTGCCTTATTGGCATTTGTGATGTAGCGCTTTGAGCCGTTCATCACATAATGATCGCCTTCGAGGCGCGCTGATGTCTGCACGGCGGCAGAATCAGAGCCTGCTTCGGCCTCGGTCAAACAAAAGCTCGTGACGATCTCGCCAGACGCAATGCCTGGCAAATATTTTTGCTTCTGCGCCTCGGTACCAAACATGACGAGGCCTTGGGCGCCGATACCAACATTGGTGCCAAAGCAAGATCTGAACGCTGGGCTGGTCCGACCCAGCTCAAACGCCACGCGACATTCAGCCTCCATCGATAGCTCAAGACCGCCATATTCAGCCGGAATGGTCAAGCCGTAGAGGCCCAATTCCTTCATCTGAGCGACAATCGCGTCCGGCACGGCATCGTCCTCGGAGACTTGAGCCTCAATCGGACGCAGCTTCTCGGCGACAAAGCGAGCTACCAAGCTCACAAGCTCTTGGGTGGTCTCAGAATCATAAGCCAATGGCATCTCCTCAAGCGCGCATTCTTGTATTATTCGCCCAGCACTTTAAGACCCAACCCACCCTTCTGACGAGCCCTAAAAGAAAGCCTGTTACACATGAGCGAGAATACCCCATCCAAACCACAATTAGTCACCGAGGGTGAATTTGCTGGCTGGTCCACTTGGGGCAATGGCTCTGACCCGTTTGAGACGCTCACTGGCCCTTTCTATATGAAGCCGT
>Ga0247832_1006873_pt1 | contig 12219 bp, 10 predicted proteins | sample LaCruzMarch2015__10_FD_192407 | JGI IMG/M metagenome (GOLD analysis project Ga0247832, IMG submission 192407) | Freshwater microbial communities from meromictic Lake La Cruz, Castile-La Mancha, Spain - LaCruzMarch2015_4m | ecosystem: Environmental > Aquatic > Freshwater > Lake | place: Spain... | reverse complement strand
CCAGAATGACGACTGTGTTAATAGCAGCAGCGATGCTGCTGCGATTGCGACGAGAGTATCATCGTCAACTTCAGCAATGACTTCGTTTTGGGAGGAGGAGGAGGAGGAGGAGGAGGAGGAGGAGGAAAGTAGTCGACGATACAATGAACACAATGACGACAACGTCACAAACGAGGAGGGAAATAGTAGTGATGTGGAGGTAGTCGATATTGACGAGATACGTCATCGTCGAGCTGCCACCGCTCGACTACTCGCGGCAGCAACGACTGCCACGACCACGGCCGCTACTGCTTCATCAACAACAACAACTGCCGATGTTCGCAATCCAAATAATGGCAGCACCAACGACGGAAATAATGCCGATAGTGATGATGAGGAGTTGGTAATGATAGTTGGCACGACCAATGAACAACGACTACCGCATAACCGTCAAGATTGTTTGGAATATCGCTACGCTCCAATTAATAACAGCAGCAACAGCATCAGCAACAACAACAACAACAACAACAAAAACTACAACAGTAATGCACGATTTTGTAAATTATGTTATTGTTATATATGTGACAAACCTGCCATCGAATGTACTAATTGGTATTTGGGTAAGAAAGGACAATGCAGTTCATCATCATCATCATCATCATCATCATCACCAAGGAAAAATAGCGTAGAGAAGGAAGATGATGCTGACGGGAAGGAGAAGAACAATGATGGTTGTGGTGATGGTGCCACTACTGAAACTAATAGCAACAATGACAACAACAACAATAATGAGAATGATATGAATAATAATGATGATGATGGTGGTGGGAAGAAGAAATCATCAAACAATGATGACGATGAAGATGCTCCATATAATAATCATTGTCATGCCTCGAACAAGGGAACAAATAATGCATTATTATATAAAAATATGAGATTGGCCATGAAAGAAAATCGGGATACTAGTACATGTTCCTCGACGCGTGATGAATCTATAGCACCCACAATTGGTGGTATGGGTGGTGGTGGTGGTCATCAGCAGCAGTATGGGGGGTTGCCACCGGGGTTACAACAATATATGGCCAACTATGGCAATATACATTATCCACTATCACAAGCACGACGACAGCGATATCGTACCGCAGCCACAGCACGTGGTGGTGCTCGACAGGTCCGCGGCCCTAGAAATGATGAAGACTCGGCACGTGTTACTAACGCTGCCAATAACAATGTAGCAGCCGCGGCAGCCGCGGCAGCAGCTCCTGTAAGACGAACACGAAGTAATAAGCGTCCAGCACCGCATGATCATCAAGCGCGATTACGTACACAGCAAATGCTCGAGGACTTGTATGGATAAAATAAAATGTTTACTGTTTTGGGGGGGGGGAAGAGAAAGGGTTGCGGATTGTGATTGTGTAGAAGTAATATCAACTAAGAAAAAGAAACTAATTTATAAGCATTCAAAAACCATAATATGTTTGCTGACCTTGATTTTTAATTTTGTACACATTTTGGCAAACTTACATAACGTTTGTCAAGCACATCCGAACACGCAAGTATATATAATATCTGTAGGAGAGAAAGAATATCATCTCTCCCCTCGCGCGGTATAAAATCGTGTATATCCCCTTCCCCCCTCGCCCCCACCCCACCATCACTCAAATCTTCCTCTTAGTGGCCACCATGGTGTGTCGTCACCTTCTTCCCCTTGTTTATTTCTGGAGGAGGTGCATTGATGTAATAATTGGTAACTCTATACGTATATTCCAAAATCACGTACGATCCGAAGACTACCACGGCATATTTAAATCCGGGCAACGGGTCGACCCATAATCGCGCGAAGAGCGGATGACGACGCCATGCATCTTGTCCGTGAAATGGCATGATATATTATTAATAATATTATTCGTGTTATTTGTGTAGAAATAATATTTTTCCTAAGATAAAAAGAGGGGGGGGGGGTAAAAAGCGTGAGTGATGTTATATTATAGAGGCACTATACTCTCAAACCACGTAACATTATTCATTCATACAAAAAAAAGCGCGAACATATTATTTATTAGTTCGATTCAACGTCGTGCGTTCGGGGCCGGCGTGGAAAGTAGCATGTATAATCAGAAAATACACCACATGATAATTATAGCAGTAGTAGCAGCCAGCAGCAGCAGAGCTTCACACTCACCGTTTTGAGTGGGTCGTGATCGGTGTCGAGATGGCGATCTTTTGTCGAATTCGCTTGAAATTTAGGCGACATATGCACAGTTTCAACTCGAACATACTACTCGTCTTCGTCCATATTACAACAATGCCGCGACTGCACTTGGGCAGCAACACCGATCATCGTCGACGGTCGTCGTCGTCGTCGATCGGCGGTCGACCACTCTCTACTGCGTCGGCTTCGTCGTCGAATAACAACAGCAGCGACGGCAATGTCGCGGCGGAGGAGGCATTGGCATCGATGGACCGCCGTACCACTTCGTCGTCGTCATTGGTCGTCGGGAGGACCGACGAAACTGGCCCGAGGAGCGGTCTTGGGACCGGACGATGCGACGACATCAACGGCGATGTCGACGATGGAGAGGAAGGAGATGCCATGCACGATGCTCCTCCTCGTGGAGTGTTCGATTACAATTCTTCATCGGGGTCGGAGGACGACGACGATGACGAGTTCGACGAATCTGCAAACGACGATGAGAATTACAAACGTGGTAATCATCATCATCGCGGCCACGGCGGCAAACGTGATGTGCAATTTCAATCATCAACGTCCACGAAGACGACGAAAGCAGCGATGATGACAACATCATCAACGAAGAAAAAACCGCGTCGTGGCGAATTAGCGAATGCTACTACTGCTGCCATCAGCGGCAGCAGCGATGAACGATGGATGGATAATTTCAACCTGTTGCGTAAATGTTTGAACCGTAATGATGGTACGATTAACTATAATCTCCTCGAGAAGACGAGGGATGAGAAGAACGACTACAATGACTGCTGCAAAAATGATGATGATTGCGATGACAATGATGATGATGATGGAGTGATGAAGAAGAGACTACGGAATTTTGTGAAGGAACAACGACGACAATATTCCATCAGGTGCAATAATAGTGGTAGTAGCAGCGGTGGCGGTGGTGGACGAAATAGTAATAGCGGTGGGGAGGAGCGTATGCGTCTATTGACCGAGGTGGGGTTTAACTTTCGTCCGAGCGAAACAACAACTACCAAGGGTGAGTAATAATATCAAATGTGTTATTATTAACTTCCCTTTCGCATACCTACATATATGCATCAAAAATATGGCAAATCTCTCTCTCTGTCTCTCGCGGTCCAATGTCTCTAACAACGTATTTATGCACAGCTCATGCACAGGAGAAGAGACTGACAACGAAAGCAACAACAAAGAAGACGGTAGTTTCCAACAGTCATGGTGGTGGTAGTAGTAATGATGATACATGGATGAATGATATCGATGATGACTGTCTAGTAGACACCGATGACGAAGACGAAGGAGGGGGGGTGGTGTCGATGAAGCAACATCATATCAAGAAGTCGCCAGCATCGAAGAGCAATAATGGCAAAGGTGACAAGCTACAGACGATTGTCACGAAGAAGACGACGACGAAGGGCGAGTCTAAGAATGTTACAAAAAAGAGTGGTATGGCAACTAAAAAGAAATTTTTCATCTCTCTCAAGAAGGGGAACAGCAAAGACGACGATGATGATGGTTCTTCTTCATCACACTACTCCGTCGTTGGCGAGAATAACAAGGGGAGACAACAGAAGCATGTGCCAGTCCAACTAAAGCAAAATGTAAAGGAAGTCGTCGTACCCCCCCAGCGTGTACTCGCCATTGATAATCGTATATTACCATCTCCTACCCATGACGTTATGGCACGGTCATCGTTTTTGAAATATATCCCCCAATTGATATATGGTGGATTAGAACGGGGGGTACTATCCTCAGTTGGTACTACTGGTGATTCGGATACAAGCAACTCCACCATTATTGCATCATTCGAATATGACACAAAGACATCCTCCCGTCGTGATGATATGGGCGTGAGCGTGGTCCAACCAAGAGTGGCATATCTGTTCGAACAACAACAACGTGACGACACTGCTCAACAACAGCCGTGTATGCACGATAATGAGAATGAACTTTCAATGACTACCACCTGGTTGGCTGATATTCTACAACCCGTCAATCTTGGTGGGCGTTGCAATAACAACATGCTCCATGTGGCGGATGGTGTGGATGATATTGAGATGGATGATAATCGCGTGCTTCACCGTGGCATTATTCCACAAAATGTCTTTGCCGCGGTAGATAGCTGGAGGTACTTCGGCGATTTAGTCATTGCCGTAGTTGAGTCAAAGAAGCTATCCAAATTAACCAGCACTATTGCATCACGTACGATAGAACTGTTTACTACCGATGCCAACCTCTTCGCCGATGTTACATCAGCATCGCACATTCTTGGACTGGAAAGTTTCTGGAAACGTATTTGTTCAGTATTTGACAAAAGGAATTTAAAGTCGACAACAATCACAATCATTATTGTTGAAACAACGAGTGCAATTGAAAGGTTGAATACAATCAAAAAGTATCATACTTCTTCCGTCAGCCCATTTGATAATGAAACAACAACTCCGGCGGTGCATCGTCCCAGTCGACTTGATGTCATGCAATGTGTGAGTGACATTCGTCGACGGATCACGGAATTGAGCCGCCGAGATGCATCACAGTATAATATCCAACTTGACCTTGAATTTATCGAGGGTAATTCAATCTCATTCCAATTTTTGCTACAAACATGGGTGAAAGATAGCTTCGACCAAGTCTATTCGTCAACTTCCGCCGTTGACTCTGGCTCCTCCGGTGGTGTTCGAGGTCGTCTTACTTTCGATCTTCCCGAAACACTCGATGGTATTATGTGTAGTATATCGTTGGATCTACAGTATACTGTCCTTCCCAATTGTATTACCTCCCATGCAACACAGGGTCTTGTTGACGAAATGCGTCTCTTGTCAAAATTGCCATCATCATCATTATCTGCGGAGGTTGTACAAACGGTGGCATTATCGAGTGTGGATTCATCATTGGTATATGGTATTCCAATGTCAGCACGTTCGAGTTTGGACAATGACATACATCGCTGTAGTGAGATGAAGATGCTCACAAGACAACTTTGGACATACTTGAGTAAGAATGATGTGGCGCTAGTATTGCGAGTCCGACCTGGTGGATTGACAAATGTCTATCATCATGTCGAGGAACAATTATTTCTCCTTGTTTGTGAGGAGGTGGTACAAACACAGCCACAGGCGCTAGATCACGAATTGAATAATTTAGATCCCGAAGCATTCGAAATAGTACCTGCCAACAATTGTCTTCGGGGAAAATCTCCATGCAATGGTGTGTTGTACCGGTATGCCACGAAGAATCAAATGCTTCGTTTTGGAAACGAAGACACGAGGTATGATATGGTTGATGGAGAAGAAACAGATATGAGCGAGCATTACATTGACATTGTTGAACGTTCACTTGACACTCTCATTAAGACAGGATTGAATCCTCTCTTGATGGACCGAAACATGCATGGTTGATATTAGCTTTTTAGATTTGCAAATAGAATTCTTACATATACTCTCAAATATTTCTTACAACTTTGTTTATTTAGATACGAAGAAGACACCACCGGCACGACGTGACTGTGTCGAAGTTGGCAGTATTGACTTCCGGACTTTGAAGATCTTCTTCATCGGATTATCATCATCTACGACCCTCCGTAAAGTGACTGGATATTCTACACCATTCCGCGTTAGCATGACGGGATAATATTCGCCACCCGAAGAAGAAGAAGTAGATGGTGGTGCCACAACAACACAATACGTCATTACTGCTCGAGATGATCTTTGTTTCCCCATTCCACAACCAAACTTCTTGACCAGATTCGATAAGAAGAAGCGTTGGCTTGTTGGTATCTCGTTCTTGGACCAATATGGTGGTATCTACCCTCTATCTTACGACCAACCAACAGGATTAGTGAAAAGGAGAGCATTTGTTCGTGATTTGTATGATTCCTGTGTAGCTTTTTGAATTTTCCGTTCATAGATAACTGACTCACATAAAAATGATATCATACGAACTTCACCGCTGGTGGACAAACCCGTACCCTCCAACGGAAACATCTGAACAGCTAGAATAGTCAATCCTTAACAATCATACAATCATTCCATCATTCTTGAAAGCTAGGGCGTCTAAAAACCATGCTGAAATATTGCTTCTTCCCAGCCCAACTGCTGTTCGTGCTGCTTGCACTTCTTACATCCGTGCCTACTACCCACGCTGAAATACGAAACAACAATAGCAGTCCTAGTAACATTGCTGGAGGAAGTATTCGTGCTACTTCAAACCGTGAACGGTACCTACCAAAGGAGGAAGTAATTGCAGCTACTACTCCAGCACCAACTATTATCTCATCATGTCAAGGTCTGAAAGGTGAAGAGTATAAATTATGTATGGAGATGGAGGAGTTACTGACAACTCTGACAACGATAGCTCCTAAGCCAGCAGCTACGACAACCCCTACAAGTAGTGCTCCCACCATTTCGTCATTGCCATCTGCCACACCATCGTATTGGCCAACCTATCTAACCTATCTTCCAACGGTATCCGAAGGTATCGTCGGGGTGACAGTGTCACTACCCACGGAAATTGGTATGGAAAGTGACGGCGCCGCTCCTACCCCCACGACAACATCTGATGCAACCACTACTGCTGCTGCTGCTGCTGAGATATCTGAGATTGAAAATGAGATTACTGTTATTGAAAATGAAATTGCTGATATCGAAAACAGTGAGGAGAATGCAATAACGATCACGGATGTTGTGGGTGAAATAACACCTGGTGATACATCGGAGAGTATCAAGTTTGATGAAGAATCTATACTTATTGATGGTAAGTCGGTGTATGATTGTGTGTGGGTGACTTTATGAGCAAAATGTTTACACAGCGACGCTCAACAAATCCTCTAACACATTCACTTTTTTTCGTAGATATTCTATACATTGATATTGGCAAGTATGACTTACGACTAACAATCATCCCTGACGATTTTAACGATTTAAATGCACTTGAGACCAGTTACGAATCATCTTCTTACTTCACGCGTCAATATGAACTAGCCGCCGCTACCTATCATCTACGTGAGGTATATGAAGCAAAGTATAATAAAAAAGTTATTGCATTAAAATTAAACTTTACAGATGAGGGAGAGACTGTATTGTCTTCAAGCATTGTCCGGCATTCGACATTTGATGGGACTTTGGCATTTGATGACAATAGTCAGCCAGAGGAACTTGAGAGTGTGACACTGTTTGCATTCGCTGGACAGGATGATAAAGAGAACTTCCTTCAATTGTTTCATGGCTTCTATTCAGAAGGCACGAATCAAGTGGTAGAAGTGGATGATATTACTACCATGTATGATGTAGCAGTGACCAAGGCGCCTGAGGATGGTATAGTGGCATTAGTTAGTCCCAATACTGGTATTAGTGAATGGTTCGAAAAACATATCTACGGTAATTGGATGATCATTGGTGCAACAACATTTCTTGCCGTGGTCATGCTCGCTATATGTGCACTTATCATGAAGCGACGTCGTGATCGACAATCGAAGCAGTCAAAACTTGACATCATCCACAAATCTATGACGAATGTTGGTCCTACAAGTTTTGACAAAGGTGCACCCATACCCATGAATGATAAAGTTGAGGTAGAACTAAGTACTTCCAACGCTGGACAGTTAACAGCGTCGTTCGAAGAATTGGTCTCTCCCCAACAACACCGACCTGGCGATAAGATGCAGCAGTTATCACGATCTTTTGAATTACTCATCGCACCACAATCACCATCGAACGATTCAACATCCAGTGATAAGAGTTATGAAAAAGAGATGGAATCATCACTATCATCGGGTGATGAAGAGGACGGGAATGGTGATGAGTCCAAGTCATTTTCCATCATGGACATAACTTCCAAATCACCATATCAAATTAATATGAACAATATTGAAGAAGATCGTATGTTGTCCCGAGTGAATAAGCAATTCTTAAGTTCTGTCAAAAGTTCCTCGAATGGGAGTGTATGGAGCTTTGATGATGTGGGTTGTACTGAAGATGATAATACAAATGCCAATACTGACGCACCGTCGATTAGTAATTGGTCCATGGGTGGTGCCAGTGTTATTACTAGTACGACGTCTAATCGATTTGAAGACTCGTTGAAGAAAATTGATGCGTTGACTAGTATACTTGATACAACATTAGACACGGCGGCAATGTCAGATACATCATCAGAGAAGCAGTACGTAGGTCCTGTCGATTTAGATGATACTGATGATGATCGGGATGGTGGAGCATTCATCGAAGAGATTCTATCTCGAGATGACTACGTGTTAGAAGATGAGGTGTAAGGAGTAGAGGCATACCTTATCGTGTATAGATTTTCAATATATAACTGAACACGTTCGATTCTTTAGTTTTAATTACTCTTTGGAAGGTACTTGCCTGGATTCATTATACCATGTGGATCAAACGTATCTTTAATCTGTTGCATAACATCTAACGTAATACGTTCCTTGTATCGTCCCATAACCTCATTCTTACTCTGACCAAGACCATGTTCTGCCGATATTGATCCAAATCGATGTATGACACTGTCATATACTATCTCATCAATGATTGTAGCAAGTTTACCATCCTTGATATGTTGTCCAGGTGTGACAATATTTATATGTGCATTCCCATCATTCACATGACCCCAGACACATACAGTAAAGTCCAAATTACTACAATAATCATTGGTGCGTAACTTACTTTCAATCTCATATGTAATATCCATATACTCTTCTACGGGTATAGAAATATCAAATTTGTATACACACCCCGCCTTGGCAACACATGGATTACATGATTCACGTATAGACCACATTTCATTCACCTGATGAAGACTTTGAGCCGAGAATCCACTTGTGATAATTGACCTATCATGTAAATGCTCTAGAAAGGTATTCATCTTGGCAATATCATGTTCTATATTGGAACCCTGTGTTTCTACCAAGAGATATACTGGTCGCAATGTTGATGATGACGATGATGATGAGGGCAGTGGTAGTGCCTCTTCCGAGTCTTGTTGTATGTTGTATGATGGGTTCGACTGTAATAGTATGTCATGCAATAGTCGAGAACCACCACCACCATCATCACCTCCAGAGTGTCCATGTTTGTGAACGAAGTTTAATGTATTATCATCCATCAATTCCAATGCTGAAAGATCTCACCCAATACAACTTTAGCACATTGTAATACCTGCAATACATTCTCATACGATTTACAATCCAATATTACTACATTCTTTGTGCTTGGTGCAGGTGGACAAGCAATAGCCACCTTGGTTACTATACCCAATGTCCCTTCCGAACCAATGAATAAATGCTTTACATCGTATCCTGTATTATCCTTACGATGTGTGATGTACCTATTCATATTCGTCTTTGTATTCGTATGATCCTCATCATTGATGGTTGTGGGTGTTGATACATTTGTTTGTTGTTGCTCGCCTCCAACGGTTGTGTCAACATTACTACTACTATTACTACCATTCTCAACAATATCACTGTTGTTCCGCATGTTTAAATTCATAACTTCTCCAGTAGGCAAAACCACCTCCATCCCCACGACAGTGGAATGTAATCCGCCAAATCGATTAAAATATTGTCCACCGGCATTAGTTGCCACATTCCCACCTATTTGACATGAGCCTTTTGATCCAACATCTAATGGAAATATATATTCATGCTCGTGTGCATAGTCATGTAAACTTTGGAGTATGACGCCAGCATCACAAGTTAGTATACCACTATAAATATCAATGTTATATATGTTATTCATATATTCTAATGATAATATAATCTCATAATAACTACTACTGCTGCTGCTGCTATTGTTGTAGTTGTTGTTGTCATCGTCTTGGGGTGGTATGAGAGGTGTGGCACCACCGCATAATCCCGTATTTCCACCGTGTGGTACTATTGGTATATAATTAGTATGACAATAGTGTAATATAGATGATATTTCGTGAGTGGATGATGGACGTAATACTAGTTTCGAAGAACCATGATATTGATTGGTCCAATCTGTATTGTATCTTGTCAAATTCTCTTCGGCGTTAGCGTCGTTGTCGGTGTTGGTGGTTGTATTTTCATAAGAGGTTGAATTCTTGGAACTGTTGTTATCGTTGTCAGGTTTCAAGGTTGTTAGTATGCTCTTATGTGGATTGGACAATATCGATTGAAAGTAGATCACGTCTTGAAATGTCGGTTTCCGCAGTTTTTGTCGTTGCTGTTGTTCTACACTTGACGACGAGGAAGTTTTCAATGACGACAATGCTCGTCGAGGCAAATCACAATACGACAGTGAGGAAGAAGCTGCAATATTATAAGTCTGATCGCGGCGTATAGTCTTGTTCCTACATCTCTGCAGTATCATACTTTGTCGACTCACGACTGTTGTACGAGGCTGAACTCTTCGTAACTCGGCTACGCTCCTAGACCACACGTTACTTCTCCACGTCGAGTATTGAGAAGACTGAATGACAGTAAGAGACCGAGTGACAGAAATGCAATCAATGCCATGATTGTTGTTGTTGTTGAATGCTGTTATCAGATGCGTGTGCTTCGAGCGGTGGAAGAATAGTGATCTCATCACAGTAGGAGTGGTAACGCAGTGTACACGATCGACGACCAGTCATAGTTGCAAAATAATGGCGACCATCAACTGTATCGTGGATAGAAGGCCGAATCAGTACTGCCTACACACGACTACCTCATCTTTGTGCGTGCCTTTGTCCCGCGAGAGTGTTCGGGTCGCCCTCTTTTAAATTTGAGGTCAAACTAGCTGAACGTCTGTGCAAAAAATAACTCATGCACTGAACGCTATTGCGCTTGAGATCAAAGCCATAATATCAGCACGGAATGATGAAGCTATTATCGCTATATGGCATCATCAGCAGCTCAGCAGCAACAGCCACCGCGGCCGAAGATTCTCGTCATGATAACGGAGTTAGTAGAAGGATGACAACAATGACAACGATGGAGTTGGAACAGGAAACGAAACGATTCATACGGGCGAATAATATAGGACAACGGGCAACACCAGCAGTTCCACGTGCAAAGGGTGACAAACATCGCACATTGCGACATCACACATCAATGAATGACGACACAGTCATGCAGCAGCAACAACAACAACGGAGTGGCAAGTCTGGAAAGGGCGGCAATGACGAACTATTCTATCTGCTCCCGGCTGCATGTCCCAACAATTGCATTAGTTCCTACACTAATGAATATGACGAGATGAAAGATTCTGTCAAGATCTGTGAACACGCCGAGCCCTCCCAACAATGGCTCGTGCGCTCCGATGGATCGTACATTATGATCGAATCATACGACTATCCAGGAATGTGTATCTCATTTGATTATCAACGTGGTGATAATGATGTGACCGTGTCGCAATTATGTGAAGATGGAGTGCTCGTACTGCGTGACTGTAACTCGGTCTATGGTACGGAATGGTACTTTACCGGAGGGAATTTAATCAGCTCGTTATGTTGGGCCGCCGGACTGCCCTCCATGATGACCGTGGCCGTTGCCGATGCTACCAGGTATGAATGTTCGACGGATGTATCCATATTTGGTAAGATGGGCGAGGCAGTATTAAAGGCGGATACATTCATGTTCGTGAATCGATTGCCCATGGCACCATTCTTTATTACCGATGTGAGTGCTGCATTAGAGGGTGAGGCGCAATCATTAGAGCCATACAATGATGAGAAGCCATTGAAGCCAGGTGATGATGAGAAGCCATTGAAACCAGAGAAAGAACCACGGTCGGTGGGTGTTATTAGTCACTTTGATGACCTGAACTAAAATGTTGTTGGGGACTAGAGGGGTATGACGTGTTGCATATTTCATAAGTTCTTTAGTTATTATATTTGTACACACGCGATCACACTGGAATCATTTAGCTACGAATATACACTACACTTAAATCTAATCTATCCACTGATCACACAAAAAACATGTATTAAAACACTGCCTCTACTCTCCACACTGCTCTTTATTTTATCACTCTGATAAAGTGACTATACTATTTAACCTTTACACCTCCTACTGA
>Ga0247832_1006872_pt1 | contig 12220 bp, 7 predicted proteins | sample LaCruzMarch2015__10_FD_192407 | JGI IMG/M metagenome (GOLD analysis project Ga0247832, IMG submission 192407) | Freshwater microbial communities from meromictic Lake La Cruz, Castile-La Mancha, Spain - LaCruzMarch2015_4m | ecosystem: Environmental > Aquatic > Freshwater > Lake | place: Spain... | reverse complement strand
TGTTCGTCGAGTCGGCATTTTGTAATACTTGAAGTGCGAAGGTCTTGAGTGGACGACCGCGAAAAATCAAGGCAAAAAGCGCGCCATTTACCCCCTGTCGTCATTCCCTTGCCTTGAGTAAAGGATTCGTGTCAATCGCATTGTTGGAGATTGTTGGTGCATGAACCTCAGAAAAACCGAGCGCTGTCCTACCTTCACTACCGTCGCCTTGTCGCTATGAAGTTCTTCACGAATGCCACTTTTATGGTGCTAATGATAGCAGCATCGTCTTCTGATGTTGTTACTGGTCAATTATTTTGGGACGGGCCACGGCCTGGCCCCAATCGTCCACCCGAACCACCCGGACCACCCCCTACGGAGTGTCAACGTAATTGTGCGGCCGCACTTTACGATTGCATTTCTTCTCATGATGCGCCACCCTTTGATGAAACGTCATGCTTCAATGAGTTTTCCGATTGTAATCGCGGCTGTCCCTTTCTTGAAGAAAAAGTCCCCGGGCTCCGTGGTGGCCACTTCATCAAGCGAGTTGTGGCAGATTATTCTTCGGAGTTACTTGGAAACTAGCCGAGAGTAGTTGAAGATTGCCAAAAAACGCATCAATATTATCTGGATTTTTCAACCGATGGGTTATCGTATCTAATCTCATTGTTTATTTAATAAGACAAATCTTGGCACTCGTTCGATCTAGTTATTATTGTCATCTAATTTACATTTATGAGCCCATCTTAATGTTTCACTTGCTCTTTGCTCTGCAATAATGTAATTTCGTATTGTTTTTAACAGCAATGTTGAGAAATATCTTTCCCACTAACTTCACTCATTACATTTGAGATTCATCCACACGTTCGGTAAATGCCAAGATTACATGCTTGACGATAGTTGATGATAGATGTTAATGAGATGGCCACGTAGCCCAAATACATCATTTTTATTGACGCGATCGTTGTTGTAGCCATCATCAGTTCGTCGACACGCATCCCAGCATTCATTGTTTTTGTTATTGCATATTTGAAACAAGGTGCGATCCCCTTGGGAAAATTCCGCATAGCAGCTGTCGGCTTTATCTTTCCGGCAACAAGTATTAAATGCTATGACGCAATCATCAATACACTGCGTCGGAGCTGGACGATTCAAGAAGAAGAAGGAGAATAATAATAAGAAGATTTATTAGCTGACGGTGAATTATCATTTCATCATAGAATGATGAATGATCACTAAACAATAGAGATCTTACCATTGGCAACACGAGTCGCTGCCATTACAAGGACCAAACGCGCCGCTTTCATGCTAGGGTGATGGTGGTCGTCGTGTCGAGTAGATACGGATACCAAATATCCTTAATATTTGAGTCTACTGCCTAAGGATAGGCGCAAGCCTGAAGGCATGAGGGAGAACATAGCACATCTTCGTACCCCATCTTCTGCCTAGTCATGAACTTCTTCGCAAAAGTGTGGTTCCTTGTGGTGGCAGTGACTCAATATGCCAATGGTAAGAATGTTATTGACTAGTGATCATTCATCTGTTATGATGATCTTTCTCCCCTCCCCTTCTTTTTGATGTGGATGCCTGTTCAACCATTGCTGCTGCCATCTAAAATTATAGTCGTCTTCGTTCCTTGGATCTTCCAGCCCAGAATACATGCCTTGATAACTGCTACACAGCTTCGTACACCTGCTGTGATGAAGACTGCATGGCAAAAGCGATGGGAGGGGATCGCAGCTTGTACAGCAGATGCAAAACCGAAAAAACATCATGTATAAATGCGTGTCCACCAGTTGACGACAAGACCCGCGAGGCCATACAAAACCAAGTAAATGAATTGAAGAAGACGATGTCTGATTATGTAGAATCAGGGCTCCTCGACAATCTCATCAAGCCTAAAAATAATGGCCAAGATGAGTTGTGACTCGAGTATGGTTATATCGTACGAGATTTTTCCATAGTAAAGTTGAAATTTGATCAGGTTATATTTTAGCTGTGACGATAATTTAACATTGTTGGATGATGAGTTTGTGATTGAGGTTCTTGAGTACTTGTTTACATAATTATAAGAGAAACCGTCACTCGTCTAGTATTATGAGCTCTATTTGTTATTTGAATGAACCATGTAGTGAGTTTCATCGCTAGAGAATGTTTCACTCGCAGTGTATCATTTGTTTACTATCGGATTATTCTCGAATTATATTATCTATGCCTTAGCAATACAATCAAAAGCACCTGTACCATGACGGATGGGATGGCCCATGACAATGTTGGCACTTGGACTCATCATTGGATCATTCCTCTTGTGCATAGCTGCATCGACCATGAACACTGAAGTTGACTCAAAGCTCATTTGAAGGAAGGTTGAACTGATATCCAACATCCCATTTCGATTCATCGGTTTGTAATCGCCATCATACGTCATAAAATCTGCGATTAATGATAAATGACGAGGATCGGTAGCAATACCATAAACAGCAAAGACACCTCGAATTTGATCCGCGATGCTCATTCGTGCAGCCTCAACGCCGTACGCACATCTAATACCCCATATATGATTTGAAACCAACTGATTGTGATCAACAACATTCTCTGACAGTCTCCATACTTCTTCAAAGTTACACCCAGCCAGCTGTAAACACCGTCCACGACCTTCTTCGTTAGTTACAAACCCTTCAGTTATCTTTGGTCTAGCTCGTACAATTGTGACTTCAGCCGCACGTTCTACCAATCCTACCATTAGCAGAGGACAAGTTGATGGATCGACACGAAGCGGATCTAATATCAATGTATTCCTACTCTTGCTAATTCTTACTGAGTTTGCAGACTTGGAGTCGTATTCTCCATCACTCTCGGCTTCTGAGATCACTGCCAGCTCTACATCACTTTCATCATCGCCAGGAGTTTCTTCGATGTGCTCTTTTGCCATCTTCTTCTCGTCGTCATCCATATCACCGTAAGATGTCATTTCTTTCTTGTGCCCAAACCGTGAGCCCGACACACCATCTTCATCATTTGCCACTTCATCGTCGTATTCTTGATCATCTTTTTGCTTCTTCGTGCTGGACTTTCTTGTCTCATTCTCGAAATCATCTGACTTATCAGAGCTGAGAAAATCAGAGGATGCTCCACCAATGACGTCAATTGATGACGTGTTATCACTTGTTGCACTACGTTTCATTTCTGCCTTCATCACCGCGGCAAGTCTGGGAATGAAAGTCTTTGTTACCACAGACGCAATATCTTCCAATGAAAGTCGAAATGCTTCCTTTATACGCTCTGCCGGGTGAAGTTTGAGTGTTACGTAGTAGCATCGATCCCAGTTGGAACCTGCACTTGCTTCCAGTGTTTCTTGCACTGTAATCCCTTCATGACTGGCAAGAAGTTCCATAAGGGAAACTTTTGTGAATTCTCGCGTGAGTCGGAGGGCATCACGATCAGACACAGTCGATCGTAAGGGTGCTGACATCGTCGGTGTCTTTAGCTCTCTTGATGCGGCCATGATGATTTCTCTTAATCGGGGGATACCTAGCGTGACATTAGCGGTCGCTGCTCCAGCAAGGTGAAAGGTATTGAGTGTCATTTGGGTAGAAGGTTCCCCGACTGATTGAGCTGCGATAGAACCCACTGCCTCTCCGGGGGCTGCAAGAGCGGAACTATATTTAGACGCAACCAGTGCGCTAAAACCTGCGTTGGACAGTCCTGAGTTTTCAATGGCTGTCCTCACCCCCGAATGTGTCATAGCTTCTGATGCGAGACCAGCTACGCGCTCTGATACACACGCCCCAGATGATCCTATACGATGCTTCCCGTTCTCACGAGTTATGTCTGATATTATTGGATCAGGAACACCTGGTAGAATGATGTCACAGTGGAACGAGTCAGCAGGCGTTACTCTTGACCCACAGTAATTAAAGTTCACGAATCTCGGCACGTTCTTCAAAGTCCGGCCATCGTGGATGTACATGATATCATAGTGCAGTCCATCCTTGTGTTTCTTAACTATTTTTGCATCGAACCATCCCTCGACTAATGCCCCACGGACCCATTCATTTATCAAACGTGATTTTCTAGCTCTGACGAAACTTCCCTTCGCAAAAAGATCACTCGAACCATTTTTGACATCATTTGATCTTCTGACATCAGCAATGGCAACATCAATTGTAGAACCAGGGAGAGCAGGGTACTTTTTCTTGAGAGAATTGTGATTGCGAGCGAGGAACTCGAAAGTTCGTGTTTCACAGTCCAAGTGAGGTGCTTTTGTAGGATCCACTCCATCTTCTCCGTATAAAAACTGAACAACTCCACCTTCACCATCCCGAACAGTATGATCATAAGATACTTTCAACTCCTCCAAGTGTTTGACAAGACATCGCTGTAAGTAGCCCGAACGGGAAGTCTTGACTGCAGTATCCACGAGACCTTCGCGACCAGCCATACAATGGAAATAGTACTCCTGTGGCCGGACCCCAGTTAGGAACCTGTCAGCGATAAATCCATCCGCACGTGGATTTGGGTCATAAGGTGCAAATGACGGTAGTGTTCTACCGCTGCTCAACCTTGGTACACGCCTACCCTCAAGTGCCTGCTGACCGAGAGAGCAGCATACTTGCGATTGATTCACCATCGAGCCCTTCGCCCCTGTGGTAGTCATAAGACCAAATGTATTCTCAGGGAATGGCACAACCAGACCATCAGGCAGGCAAAGTTTGATAATACTAGAGGCTAACGGGTTAACTTGCGATTGCATGAATCCATCAAGTGCGGCTGCATTCTGCTTGCCATCACCGCCTGAGAGAAGTTCAGCTATTTTGGCGGCAGTAGCTGCATTCTCGTGGGGTTTGAGAGGTACTCTCGACTTTGGTAGTTGTGCCACATCGGGTATGTCAACCTTTCCTCCATCGGAGTCGGCCCAAGCCTTCGCGGCATGGCTGCCAATGCTATACGCTTCCTGCACCACTTGACGCCGTTTCTTGTCAGCTTCTCGAGTTAGAATTAAGTCTTCCATTCTGCAAGAATGACCTGCATAGTATTGTATATAGGCAATGAAAAGCCGCCCTAACGCGTTTAACAGCAAACCTGCCCTGCTTGGACCATAAGCCTCGTATACCGCATGGACTAGGGAAAATTCAGAGGCACCGAAAGCATTCTTGTCAAGTACACCCTGAAGTAGATCTCCATCCCTTACAATCACATTATGCTCATTGTAGGACGATCCGAATGCAGTGGCTGGAGTTTTGGCCTTATGTTCCACCGAAAGTCCACAAAAGTTAAACGATGGATCCTCATCACGGTCATTGCCCTTACGCAAATGATTCAACAGAGTTGAAATGACTTGCTTCCCGGTCCAAAGCTCCTTTGGTTTACGAATTGCCGGTGGAAGTAGCTCAATATCAGCATCAGATCGAATGAGCTCCAACCCGGGCAAACTTCCCAGGGCGGCAAAGAGGAGTTGCTGATACTCCTCTCTTTCAATGAATGTATTCATCTGCGTTAGCTTCACGCCCGCGTCGACAGAATCCTGTATCAAGCCCCGTAAAACACCGCCATCTGTCGGTACTATGAATTGATCATCAGTCGATGCGATGAAATGAGACTCCGCCATGGCCAGATAGCTCTGTGGGAAGTGACAATTCATTTCGTCCCCGTCGTAGTCTGCGTTGTAGGTATTACAATCTGGAGAGGAAGAATCACAAAACAAGAGATGAAGATTGGTTAGTTCAATTATTATCTCAAAGGCAATACGAAAAAAGTATGGATGATTGCAACTCACTTGCGTAATGCATCCGAAGGGTGTTCTGCGTGGGACTGAAGAGAACTCGCACTCTGTGGGCCATGATACCTGGTTTATGAAGAGTAGGCTAAATAGGAGCAGAACCAGGATAATGAATGGGTTAGAAAAACACGTAGTATGTTAACAATGATACAAACAACACCTGCGTGTAATGTCAGTGTGTTTCCTCTGTACGAGCAGCATAATGCTCTGGATCAAGCAAGATGAGCATTTTTCAACGCCCATCAAAACCAACGAATCCAAAGATTATTCACCCGATATATTTGTGTCATAATCTTACATCTTGTATTCAGAGTGGTGCATGACTAAAATATCTCATCATTGGATATACATTTCCTTCTCAATCTCATCCACAAACAAGTGCACAATGAGGACTCTCTCTTACCTGACGATTCATCAACACCATATCTCCATCCCTCAACTGTCTCCCCACCTTCACGACTCCCATCCCACCACCACTACCACCGCTTGTACTCAATAATCGAGCCGCGATGGCATTCCGTCCTCGTTCCTTCATCTTACTCAAATCGACACGTTGACCAGTTGGGAACTCAACCCAACCAGCACCAGGATAATCCGCGGGTCCACGTCGGACGAGCTCACGCATCTCGGCTACATTTAAATTGGTTACCGGTGTGGGGAATGTCAACGTTCGTGCAAAGTGCAACGGTAAACCAATTTCATTCGTCCCTATATACGGATCTGGAGAAATAACACTCCGACATGCAAAGTTGACACGTTTGCCCATCATGTGCTTACGGAATATCCCCTCCTTCTTTTCAAGTAATTGACGTATACCATTGGGGGCCAGTCCCGACGTACCCTTGGGATCACGTGTCGAGTCCATATAACAATTAATTGCTGTTTGCAAATCAACCCAAAGTCGGATAGAGTTGGCTTGTGTCCGTTCTCTTTCATCACGGACTTTACGTAATTGCTTATTACTACTGCTATCAATTCCAGCATTACTAGTCCCTAATTTGAGTCCACTTTCCTCCCGTGTTAGTTCAAGCGTAACATTAAACAAGATCCGCAATTGGGCATTAATTTCAATAACCTTTGACAAATAATAATTCTGTGAATGTTCAATTGTCATACTCCCCATAACCACCGGAGGTCGGAATCGACTTGGTGGGACTGGTATTACCCGTATAAAGAAGATGGTATATCCATGTCCACTACTACTACTATTGCCTAATGCACGTTGTTCAGCGTTAGATGTTGTTGAGTTAGACCGTGGTCTACCGCCACTCCTACAGAGATGCTGCTCGTTGTTCATGATTTCATCATCGTCGACGTCGACGTCGTCGTCGTCGCTAATATATGCCCGATCGACATCTGAGCGAGTATTACTGCTTCTGCTACCAATAATGTCGGGAGCGTGAGCACTACCAAAGAATTTGGAACATAGGAATGATTGCTTTTCCCATGTTAGCCGACATTGTGCCTCAACTTCAAGTGTATTCATAAATTCATCTTGCTTCTTCTTAGTCGTCTTATTATTAGTATCCTTGGTTGTAGACATCCCCTCCCTGGCCTCGTCATCGACAACTCCATCATCATCATCATCATCGTGATCATTATCATCTATTTCGTCTTCAGAATCTGGCATCGCCTCCTCCTTATCCTCTTCGTCGTCATCATCATCATCATCATCTCCAATCCCCAATGTCCGACAGGCACTACTAATGCGCACCCCCTCTGTAATATTCGACCTTTTATTACGTATACTCAATGGCACTTGAAAAATTTTATTGAATTGATCGTGTCGTATCTTGGGACTGAATCCGGAACAATTGGCACATTTGATCGTTTTGGCACATGACGATTGAAATTCTTTTAATATCTGTCGTCGTATCGATCGTTCGTGTGATGTTAGAATAATACTAGCAGCAGCAATGTTATTGCCGCCGTCGTCGTTGCCGTTTTCGGTAGTATTGATGCCCAATCCCAGCTTGGCATCGAGTACAATATCCATCGCTCTCGCCTGCGCGATGATCATTTCTCTCTTTTTATCCTTTCGTCGTTCATCATCATTATTTTCTCCTTCCGCATCATCGTCAATAGCAGCAGCACTGCGTGCGGCACCCAATTCATTCTCCAACCGCAACGCCTCCATCGCGCGTCCGACGTCGACCAGGTGTAACTTGGCGGCAAAAATCCGACATTGCCGGCGTCCCAATCGAAAATCGTGACAACACAGGCACTTCGACCGCAACAGCGTCAACAGTCGCGGGAAGAACAGCGGGTGCATGATCGGGACGCACAATTCGACGTGTCCGAAGTGTCCCGGACACGAACTCCGGATTTGGCCGCACGTCGCGCAGCGGCTGGACGCGCACTCGCCGCCGCTCGCGGGGCCGAGGAGCGGATCGTACAATCCGCGCGGCAGCGGCGTGCGGAGCGCGTCGTACGCGACGCTCGACGTTATTTCGCATACCGAACGCCGACGCACCTCGGCGTCGGTGTATATCCCGAACGAGACGGAGGTGGGCGCGTGACGGAGGATGGATTGATTCAAGTTGGCCGGGTTGACGAATGACATGCTCTACACTCTTCTTTTTGCCGCCCCGCGTGCGTCGTGCCTCGTGCCAACTAGAGATTTTTTCGTGGATATGAGTTTTTTGTTGTGTGGGGAGGTGGGAGGATTCGAAGGATACCATATTATTCTATCCCTTTCCAAAGGGGGTATGGGAAGCTCCTCTTCCACGAGGTCCTCCTCCTCTGGAGCACCACATAAGGAAGACGAAAACATGACTGTTGGAATGGCGAAAAAACGAGAGCAGGCAATATGACTATCTAGAGTGTGAGTAGCATGTGATCTTCTAATGATAAATAGCTCTGAAATGAGAACATTGCAGATGAAGGCAAATGAAGGAACAGTGAAGAACAAGGACTTTCTCCTTCTTTTGAGTTGACCCATCACTCAGCAGAAAGAAGGGGGTTTATCAGCAATACATTCATATTAGTTAGTTAGGTGGATGAACTGACTGAAGACCAAATAATGATAATGAAACTTGATGGAAAAGTTTCCTTGCTTTATGATTTTGATTATTCTTGCAAATCATCACGATACAGGTCATTGATACTTACTAAAGTGAGTTTCTGGCATTGTCAAGAAATTGGACATTTCGTGGGCCTAGTGTGGCTGACATCAGTCTAATCATCAATGGTACTCTAGAATTGAATAGGAACACTGGACGGATCGAATCGATCAGAGGCCAAGCCAAGACTGACAAAGATTTCCTTGCCGCTACGGGCACATGAAAAATATATATGAGCCAGCGCAAAAGCACGATTTTCAGCTCTGTAACATACAACAAATAAATCTAGTACTTACTCAACCAACTCTTGAACAATCATGCCCGTGGCCCCAATCATGGCAAGGCGTCCATTCTGTAACTCCTTGGTTTGGATGAGAGCAAATTCTTCTGGATCACTAGGCTTCAAACCCAAAGGATCAAACCTAACGTCACCGGGGTAGTAATTCTCATTCAATTGCTGGAATGCAAACGAGCCTTCAGGCTTACTAATGGAACAGGAGGTGCAGACAATCACAACATTAGGAGATAAGTGCAATAGAGCGAGTTAAATGCACCTGACACATGCATACTCACGCGAATCCAACAAGGGCACGATTCCATTCCACACTTCCAATGCCGATCGTGAGGAACGTCAAGAAGAACGGAGACACTGCATCGACCTCGTCGAGATGACGGATCGCAGGTCCAATGTCCTTGTTGAATGCCTCGAAGAGGGGGTGGAATTCAAGTGGTTCCTCCGTCACCAAAATGCCTACGGCAGCGAGCATTGCCACGCGTCCGTGGTTGACCTCTGCTTCGCGCCATTGCTTCATAGTACCAAGAGGTGTGCCCGTGGCTAGACCGAGGGGGTCGAACCCATCCTCGAATGGAGCGATCGCACCGGGCAGGCCCCAAGCGAACTTCGATTCGTCCGGTGTCCACCCGTTTAGGGTATCGCGAACAGCGGTGGAAACGCGACCTGTTGGAGCCGGTGCGAAGGCAATGGCAGAGCCAACCAGGATGGATATGACGGCAAACTTCATTGATTCTGTATTGTGAATGACAAGTATCTAGTGACAAATAAATAGAAAGGAAGCATTTTTTTTGGAGATGTAGACGTAAATTCAAGATTTGAACTTCAACACAAGATACGAGTCAAAAACCATTTCCGATACATAACACCTTTCTTTACATCTCTGGGTACCGCCCATTATTTTTTAGCGGCTGTGGTTTGTTCAAAGATGAGGATAGCATGTCTGTGCAATATTCACCGCCATCGCTTGGATACCTCATTTAATTGTTGATTCACAAAGCACAACGCGACAGTTCTTCTCTTCGCTCAAAATTGTTTTCATTACATAGCATGATGACTATTAATCCATCTTACAATGACGTCTTACTTTTTATTACAACAAAACGTTCATTATGTCATGTTAAGTAGCTCGTCATTGCATTTCGAACCGGTTTTTGCATTACTTCATATATGCACTAGATAGAGACAAAAACATTCATTAATGATGCTTAATACTTATACGTAATATTACTCCTTTCAAGTTTGGTTTATATCTCATTGTTACAATTTCTATTGTCTCACATCTCATCGATTGTCGATTGCCGACTTATTGTAACAACATCACTCCCTGCATCTCTGTTTGCTTTCGCTGCCGTTGCGGCAAATTAATGCATGTATATCCTTCATGTATCCGTGGTTTCTACGTCTCCACGGCAAGGTGAGGCAATAACAATCAATTTTCGTTAAACATCGAGGGGGTGCACCACGACATGGATTCTTTACCCATTAGTTTCATGATTTGCCGCATTTCCCACTATGACAACGTTGATGTATAATGAATAAACGCACTCACAAAATTATTGAGCAGTGGTCATGATTTATAATCTACCACATCCACACACTGTAGATATTATGGTAGAATAAACATTGCCAATGCACGTAATATTAAGAAACCAATAGAACTACCAAATATCCCATCAACTACTATCATTTCTACACCTGGACCTGTAATAGCAGAGGCAGTAGCAGCAGCAGCTGCGGTAGTGGCAGTCGTCACAGCAGCACCAGTAGGTCCAAAAACCAATACCTTGAGTAACCATTGTACTATGACACTAGTACCAAGTCCAGCCATGATAGAATACCCTTGACGTAGTATCATAGCACGACGTATTGATATGCTATACTTCATTTCTAAATATACCGGTCGACGATCATTATCATCCCGATTGATGTCACTATCATTATTATTAGTATGTATCATTATTGCTTTCGCGGCGTTAATGATAGTATTACCAACACCACCCCCACCACCACCTTGAATCAATAATGCTATACTACCGTCATCCTGCTGGTGCTGCCGCTGCTTGGCGGTGGTGGTGATATCATTACCTACCCCAACATTTGACAATGCTATAGCAACACGTGATGTAAGTCGTCCAGTACACCAAGTTAATTCTTCTTCAATATTGCTCATCAGGCTTCGTTCGATCTGTAAGTTTTCATTCATTTCATCACACGTACTATAACATTGTTCAATATCAATCATATCTTTATACCATTTACTATTGGTATTATTAATTTGTGTTTGTATATCAATGATATCATGATTTAATATATAATCAGTACGACCAGTTTCGAAACGAATTTTACCTTGTACTAAATGTAATGCATTTTCTAAATGTGATTTTTGATGTTGTAATTCTGTTATAGTTTGTAATGTAATAGTAGTAGCACTGCTGCGTTCGTTAGTATTGGATATAGCTACTTGATTGGTACGGTAGGATTGATGTCGTATTTCGATTATTGTACCAATAATTACAAGACTTGCAATGTATATAACGCCAAATAGCCGTAAACGTAATTTACGCTTACGATGTAATACTTTCATACGACGTTCCATACCCTGTAATTCTGTAATACTTGATACTAATGCCTCCATTTCACTTTCATGTTCTTCGATAATTCTTGTTAATGTACTATCCTTGGTATGCATAACCGTTGTTATTTCATCATTTGTAAACATTTTTTTAGCACTATTACTGGGTGATGACGATGATGACATTCTCCCCCTCCTTCGTCCTCCTGCCGAGGCTGCCGCTGATGGAGATGAGAATGATGTTGCATTATTATTTGGCAGTAGTAGTAGTAGTTTTGAATTAGTAGTAGTAGTAGTGAATGATAATGTGGGATTACCAAAGGCACGTATCATCTCCATAGTACGTTCCTTGATTCGTTGTAATACAATATTATTTGTATTGTTCATACTAGTGATGCTACTGATGCTACTATCATCATCCCTTTTAACCGTCGTCGTTGCCGTTGTTGCTGCTGTTGCTGCTGCTGCTGACGACGGTGGTGTGGTGGTGGTAGTGGCTGTACCACTATGTTGCTGTAAACATTGCATCCCCG
>Ga0247832_1006869_pt1 | contig 12224 bp, 9 predicted proteins | sample LaCruzMarch2015__10_FD_192407 | JGI IMG/M metagenome (GOLD analysis project Ga0247832, IMG submission 192407) | Freshwater microbial communities from meromictic Lake La Cruz, Castile-La Mancha, Spain - LaCruzMarch2015_4m | ecosystem: Environmental > Aquatic > Freshwater > Lake | place: Spain... | reverse complement strand
GCGGCGCGTTCGGCGATTTCAACTATGGCCGCGTCTTCGTGCGGGCCGACACCGGTGCCTTCGGTCCGTGGGGCACCACCGCCTATGCGACCTATTCGCAGACCGGCTATGACAAGTTCAAGGGCCCCGGCGAGCTCGAGAAGCAGCAGTTCAACGGCCGCCTCTACCAGAACATGGGCGACGGTGACTTCGCCAGCCTGTCCTACCACTTCAACCGTAACCGCAACGATTTCTACAACAACTTCGTGAACCAGGCGCAGTTCGCCTCGGGCACCTATCTCGAGAACGACATCGCCTGCATCCGGCCTGCCGGCGGCAACGGCACCGTCCAGAACGAGAGCACCGGCTCCACCATCGTCCGGTCCGACGGGACCACGGCGACGGGCAGCTGCTCCAACTATCACGGCATCCGGATCAACCCGTCGAACACGGGCAACATCCGCGGCGCCTTCAGCTACGGCCTGACCGACAGCCTGCGCTTTACTTTCGATCCGTCCTACCAGTTCGTCATGGCCAACGGCGGCGGCTTCAGCACCATTTCCGAGCGTGACGACCGTCTCGACCTGGGTGGCCTCATCGGGACCGACCTGAACGGCGACACCGACACCCTCGACACCGTCCAGCTGTACACGCCGTCCAACACCAACACGAACCGGTACGGCGTGCTCAGCTCGCTGATCTGGGATGCGAACGAAGATCACCGCTTCCGCCTGTCCTACACCTATGACTACGGCCGCCACCGCCAGACCGGTGAAGCCACCCGCGTTGACGCCAACGGCAACCCGGGCAACGTCTTCGGCGGCCAGCGCCTGTACGGCTCGCCGGAATCGCGTGTCTTCGCCTTCAACGGCCTGTCCTGGTACCGCACCCGCGACCGCGCCTCGATCGCCGAACTGAACCAGGTCTCGGCCGAATGGCGTGGCCAGTTCTTCGACGACTCGCTGACCATCCAGCTCGGCGTTCGCGCGCCGTTCTTCCGTCGCGAGCTGAACCAGAACTGCTTCTCGCAGAACGGTTCGTCGAGCGTGCTCTGCACCGCCCAGACCCCGAACGCCCCGCTCGCCAACGGTAACCTGACCTTCGGCACCAGCACGACCCAGTATATCGCTCCCTACCAGGCTGAGCTGGAATACGAAGACATTCTGCCGAACCTCGGTGCGACCTGGCGCTTCGCCGACTCGCAGACGGTCTACATCAGCTACGCTGAAAGCCTCTCGGCCCCGCGCACGGACAACCTCTATCAGCCGGTCCGCAACGCGGCCAACCAGGTCGACTTCTCCCAAGTCCAGCCGGAAACCACCAAGGCGTGGGACCTCGGCTATCGCTTCAACAACGGTGACGTGATCGCCTCGGCCGCCGTCTGGTACAACGAGTACAGCAACCGCATCGTCTCGTCCTTCGATGCCGATCCGTCCTCGCCCTTCTTCGGCCAGTCGATCGACCGCAACGTCGGCGCTGTCGAGCTGATGGGCTTTGACGGTGCTGTTGGCTGGCAGGCCACCGATCGTCTGTCGCTCTATGTCTCGGCCGCCTACAACCAGAGCGAAATCCTGGAAGACCTGCGCCTGGGCAACTTCACCTGCACCACGGCCAGCCAGCGTCCGGGTTCGACCCCGGCCTGCCCGGTCGCCCCGGCCTCGCTCCTGATCCCGACCTTCCTGCCGACCGCCGGCAAGGAACTGGTCGAGACCCCGGAGTGGACCTTCGCGGGCCGTGCTGACTACGACGTCACCGAGGACCTCAGCATCGGTCTGCAGGCCAAATACACCGGCGAGCGTTTCGCCACGGACGTGAACGACGAAGTCTTCGACGCCTTCACCATCGTGGACTTCGACGCCCGCTACGACCTGACCAACTCCTTCGGCGTGCGGAACGCCTTTGTTCAGCTGAACGTGACCAACCTGCTGGACGAAGAGTACCAGGCCAACATCTCGACCGGCACCAATGCGCTGGCCGTGGCCCAGAGCACCGATCCGCGCGTTCCTGACCGTACCGGTTCGGTCCGCACGGCCTCGATCGGTGCGCCGCGCACCTGGCTGATCAGCTTCGGTGCCCGCTTCTAGGACGCTGAACGACGCCAACGAACGAGGGCGGCCCTTCCGGGGGCCGCCCTTTTTCATGCCCGGTCGGGGCGTCTGCGCGTTGAAACCCGACCCCGCGCCGTCTATCTGGCCCCATCGGTCATTCGCCGGGAAGAGGCCCCATGTATCCGTTCAACATCCCCGCCGAATGGTCGCCGCATCGTGCCATGTGGGTTGGCTGGCCCAGCCATGGCGAGCTTTGGGAGGACAATCTCGAGCCGGCACAGGCCGAGGTCGAGGCCCTGGTCCGCGCCCTCGCAGGACCGGGCCGTGAACATGTGAAGCTGATGGTCGGCAAGGCCGAGGCCCTTGACGATGCCCGAACCCGCTTCGCCGGGGTCGCCGATGTCGAGGTCGTGAACGGCCGGTTCGGCGACATCTGGTTGCGCGATACCGGGCCGATCTTCGGGGCGGGTTCGGCCAAGGCCGCCGCCTTCCGCTTCAACGGCTGGGGCGGCAAATACGAACTCGAGCACGACGACACGGTCGCCGACCAGATCGGACGGGCCTCCGGTGTGCCGCTGGAACGTCACGACTTCATTCTGGAAGGCGGGGCGCTGGACCACGACGGGCAGGGGACCATCGTCACCACCCGCCAGTGCCTGCTGAATCCCAACCGCAACCCCGGCTGGACCGAGGCGGAGGCCGAGGCTGCGCTCATGGCGTCACTGGGCGCGCGCAAGGTGCTGTGGCTCGGCGACGGCCTGCTGAATGACCACACCGACGGCCATGTCGATAATCTGGCCCGTTTCGTTGCCCCTGGCGTCATTGCCTGCCCCATCGCCTGGGGGCGGAACGATCCGAATGACGCCGTCTATGACGCGATTGCCCGGACATTGTCGGAAATGACCGATGCGACCGGCGCGCGGCTGAAACTCCTGCGCCTTCCGTCGCCCGGCTTCATCGGCGACGAGGACGAAAAGCCCATTCCGGCCAGCCACATGAATTTTCTCATCGCCAATGGTGCGGTGATCGTGCCGGACTACGGCAATGCGCGCGCCGTCGACCTGGTGTGTCAGGGCCTGAAGACGGTCTTCCCCGAGCGCGAGATCATCCCCCTGTCGTCCATCGCCATCCTGTCCGGCGGCGGATCCTTCCACTGCATCTCCCAGCAGGAGCCTGCCTGATGGCCCGCACGATCTCCGTCGCCGCCCTGCAGACCTCGTACGGCGAGGACCTTCAGGCCAATATCGACAAGACGATAAATCTCGTGCGGCAGGCCGCCGCGAAAGGCGCGCAGGTCATCCTGCCCAGCGAGCTCTTCCAGGGCCCCTATTTCTGCGTATCGCAGGAGGAGCGCTGGTTCGCGACCGCCCATCCGTGGCGCGAACACCCTTGCGTGACCGCACTCCAGCCCGTGGCGGCTGAACTGGGCGTTGCCATCCCCGTCTCGATCTTCGAGCGCGAAGGGCCGCACTATTTCAACTCCATGGTCATGCTGGACGCCGACGGATCGGCGCTCGGCGTCTATCGCAAGAGCCACATCCCCGACGGCCCCGGCTATCAGGAGAAATACTATTTCCGGCCGGGCGATACCGGTTTCAGGGTCTGGAACACCCGCCACGGCCGGATCGGCGTCGGCATCTGCTGGGACCAGTGGTACCCCGAGACGGCGCGGGCGATGATGCTGCAGGGGGCCGAGGTGCTGATGTATCCGACCGCCATCGGCTCGGAGCCGCACGACAAGGAGCTGGACACCGCCGAGCCCTGGCGGCGCGCCATGCAGGGCCACGCCGTCTCGAACGTGGTTCCGGTCGTCGGTGCCAATCGCATCGGCCATGAACAGGTCAATGAGGCCGGGCAGGTCTTCTACGGCTCGTCCTTCATCGCCGACCATCGCGGCGATCTGGTGGAAAGCTTCGGCCGGGAGGAGGAGGGGGCGCTGGTGCACACGTTCGACCTCGACTTCATCGACCGCCACCGCGCGGCCTGGGGCTTCTTCCGCGACCGGCGGACCGATCTGTACGGCGCGCTGGTCAGCCCTCGTCCAGCCTGACTGCCCCCGGTGCCAGCGCCCGGCGTTCTGCTGCGCAGCCGGGATTGGTCAGGCCCTCGGCGCGTGCGGCGACAATTTCCGCTCGCGCCGCGTCCAGATCGACGAGGAAGTCGGGTGCCTCCGTCGCGCTGACATAGACGCGTCTGCCGACCCGATGACCGTCCTCGACGTCCGTCGACCAGTTCATGCGGCAGATGGAACGGCTGCGACCGATGTCGCGGCCACGTTCCTTCAGGGCTTCGGCCTGATCGGGGGCGAGCGCTGCGAACATCTCGCCAAAGACGGCCCCCGCGACGGCCCCGGCCGCCGGCCAGGATGGACTTTCGCGGGTGGCGGCGTCAGCCCTCTGGCAGGTCTCCAGGCCGGGATGGACGGCCATGGGCCTCGGGCGCGGGTGGAGCTCGCCCAGACGCCGGGTCACGGCCTCCGAATCCGCGAGCAGGCGCGTCATCAGCCGGGTCAGGGCCGGACGCGGCCTCCCCGCCAGCCGCGTGCCCAGAATGCAGTCGAAATGCTGGCCGGCCTCTGGCGGGCGCAGTTCGGCCTGGGCGGTGGCCAGCCACCAGCGGTCCTTGCCCTCGACCGCCGGCTGGAGATCGCCCGGCCAGAAGGAGGGGGCAGGCGGCGGTGCCCTGACCCCGGCGACGACAGCATCGAGGGCCTCGGTTTCGAGATAGCCGCCCAATGGCGTGGGCGAACCGACCGGGACGCTGGCCGTGGCGCACCCGCTCAGAAGGAGGCAGGCGGCCAGGGCGACGGCCGGCTTCACCGGCCGTTGGTCCAGTCCAGCTGAACGCTGGTCGGGCCGCCCTCGACCGGAGCTGCAACGACGTGCAGCAGCTTGCCGCTCCCGTCCCCCGCGGCGGCCCCATAAGCGCGGGCCTCGCCGGTGTTCATGGCCATGACGGAGGCCAGTCCGGCTGCCTCGGCGCGCTGGCGGTAGAAGGCGACGACGGCGTCCGGGGTCGCCTCGGTGGTGAAGCTCAGTATACCGCCCGGCCCGTCCGGGCCCCGGGCGACGGTGACCGGCCCTTGGGCGGTGCCGCCCGGATAGACGACCGCGAAGGCCGGGGCGTCCGGGGCCGCCGGAGTCGCAACGGCGGCGGGCGATTCAGCCGGCGCGGCGGCGGCCGGGGGCGCGGCCTCCGGAGCGGTCTCCGCAGCGGCCTTCGCAGCGGCCGGCGCGGCTTCCCCGGCGGGCGGGCTGCAGCCGGCCGAGGCCATGGCCGCCACCAGTGCGGTCGCCGCGAGCGTGCGCTTCATCCCGTATCGTTCCTGAAATGACTGTCGTTGAGAGGCCGCACCGTGGCCCAAGCATGCGGCGGCGGCAAGGCAGGTTCGCGCCTTCGCCAAGGCACGGATGACGCAGGCCTCATCGGGTCCGCGGTGTCGGCCGCTGAACGGTCGAGGGCGGCCCGCCGATGGGGCAGGCCGCCTTCTTCAACGGTTGCGGGGCTGTCCCGTCACTTGCCGAACAGCTTGTTCCAGCGGCGCTTCTCGCGGTTCTTCCAGGTTCCGCGGTGATAGGCGTCGGAGCCGATCAGCGGCACCACCGTGGTGGCCTCGGCGAAGACCATCTGCTCATGCGTGGTCTGGACCTTGCCCCAGGAGGCGGCCTCCTTCAGCGTCGAGGACGAACAGGCCCCGTCGCGCACGTCGGCGACCGTGATCTGGACCGCATAGCGGTGCATCTCGGCCTCGACGCCCAGGATTTCGGCGCAGACGACCGTGTCCTGGGCAAAATTCTTGGGCACGCCGCCGCCGACCATGAACAGGCCGGTCACGCCCGCCGCGATCTTGACGTCGGTCAGTTCGCGGAAATCCGCCACGGCGTCGATCATCAGATAGGGCTTGCCCTCGGCCATCCGCTCCTTCTGGTGCTTGACCAGGCCGAAACCGGCCGAGGAATCGACGAAGGCCGGGCAGAAGATGGGCACGCCCTCCTCATAGGCGGTCTGGATCAGCGAGCCGGGCTTCTTCGCATTGCCCTCGCTCAGCCATTTGCCCATCTCCCAGATGAACTCGCGCGAGGAATAGCCGCGCGGCTCCAGCTGGTTGCAGATCTCCAGGATGGTGTGATCGCAGGCCTGGAGCTCTTCCTCGTCGATATAGGTGTCGTAGATCCGGTCGATGTAGTTGTCGCGCAAGACGTTGTCGTCAACCTCGCCGGCGGCCTGGTAGTGTTTGAAGCCCAGAGCCTCGAAGAAATCCATGTCGACGATGGAGGCCCCGGTGGCGACCACGGCGTCGATCATGCCGAATTTCACCATGTCGCGGTACACATGCATGCAGCCGCCGGCCGAGGTCGAACCGGCCAGGATCAGCCAGGGCGAGCACGAACTGTCTTCCAGGGCCATGTTGAAGATGTCGGCGGCCCGGGCCGTGTCGCGGCTCGAGAACGACATCTTGCGCATGCTGTCGATGATCGGGCGGGCGTCGAAGGAGGTGATGTCGACGTGCTCCACCGTGTTCTGGAGCAGCTGGGCCTTCTGGTTGGTCTGAACGGGAGCGTTCATTGCAAGGGTTTCCCTTTGGTTTGAGCGCCCGTCGTCAAAAGAAACAGCGGCCCGGACGGAGCGACGGGCCGCTGCTGATTACAGTGCGAAAGCGACGGTTTAGCGCCGCTGCTTCTTCCGCTGACCGGCCTTGCCCTTGGGGCGTGACAGGCGAACCACCTTGCGGGCCTGCTCTTCCGCCGAGGTGCGAACCGTCGGGATGGAGCGGGGGGCCAGGCCGTAGAGCGAGGCCATCGGGGCATCCTCGACGCCGGCGATGTCGTGTTCGCCATAGCCGTTGAAGCCGGTCGACATGGCCACGCCATAGGCACCCAGCATGCCGATCTCGATGAAGTCACCTTCCTGCATATCGGCCGGCAGCCAGAAGGGTCCCGGCATGTGGTCGATGGAGTCGCAGGTCGGGCCGTAGAAACGGAACGGCTTGAGGTCGCCCGAAGCGGCACCGTCCCGGACCAGCTTGGTCGGGAAGGGCCAACGCGAGTGGGTGGCGTCAAACAGCGAGCCGTAGGAACCGTCGTTCAGATACAGGGCGTCGCCCTTGCGCAGATCGACCCGGCACAGCACCGACGAGGCCTCGGCAACGAGGGCCCGGCCGGGCTCGCACCACAGCTCGGTCGTTTCCGACACCGGCATCTCGTTGAAGCCGCGATGAATGGCGTCGGCATATTCCTGCATGTCCGGCGGGACCATGCCCGGATAGACCGACGGGAAGCCGCCGCCGACATCGACGATGTCCACAAACACGCCCGCGCGCGATATGGCACGGCCGACCTGGGCCATGGCGGCCTCATAGGCGGACGGGCGCATGCATTGCGAACCGACGTGGAAACAGACGCCCATCAGCCCGTCCTTGACCGCCTGGCGCGTGGCCAGCAGCAGGGAGGGGGCCTGGTCCAGCGTGACGCCGAACTTGCCCGATAGCGAATAGGCCGCGCCGTCCGCCGACACCGCCATACGGACCAGCAGATTCAGGTCCCTGGCGTTGCCGGTGGCATCGATGATCTTGGCCAGCTCGTCATGGCTGTCGAGCGAGAAGGTGCGGACGCCGTAGTCGAAATAGGCCCGGGTGATCGCACCACGGCTCTTGACCGGGTGCATGAAGGCCAGACGTGCATCGGCGCTGACCGAACGAACCAGTTCGATCTCTGCCAGTGAGGCGACGTCAAAGCCGGTGACTCCCGCCTCCACGAGGGTCTCGATGACCCACCGCGAGGGATTGGCCTTCACCGCATAGAAGACGTCGGCGTTCAGATTGTCCTGGAACCAGCGCGCCGCTACGGAAACCGAACGCGGCCGCACGAGTGCGACAGGACGTTCAGGGGACCGCTCGCGGACCAGGTCCAGGGGAAATTGATACGTGCGCAATTCACGTAAACCCCTGTAATTGTTAAACCCAGCCGGCGTTAGCAGCGCAACGTGAAGACCTACGGGGTCCGCCGGAAGCCGCGATGTAGGGTCACGCGTCTGTCATGTAAAGCGGTTTTTTTCATGCGGGTGTTGAGTTTGCACGGGATTTGTCCGGGCGCGGATCGACCCGCGGCGACACCGTGGCTCGTGCCGCCGCCGGTACCGGTCTGCGGAGCAGGCGGTCGCGGCCGTCGCAGGGTCGCCCGTGGCCGGTTACGCTGGACGAAATCGCCGGTGACGTGCCATTAAGACTTGCCTCGCAGGCCTGATCAGGCGATGCGGCGCGCCCTTGCAACCGCTTCCAGCGTGTCCATGACCCCAGCTGCCGCCGCCGTCGCGCCCAGTGCCGGACCCAGTGTCGTATCGGCCCGGGACGTGTCCAAGACTTTCGGCACCCGAAAAGCCCTGAACGGCGTGTCTGTTGAGGTCGCGGCCGGAGAAATGGTCGCTCTCATCGGCCCCTCGGGGTCGGGCAAGTCGACGCTGCTGCGTTCGATCACCGGCCTTCAGACGATCGACCCCGGCAAGGGTACGATCAGTGTCTTCGGCGAGGTCGTGCAAAAGAACGGCCGCACCACCGGCGCCACCCGCGCCGCGCGACAGAAGCTGGGCATGATCTTCCAGCAGTTCAATCTGGTCGGCCGGCTGTCGCTGTTCGCCAATGTCATGCTGGGCGCGCTCGGCCGCATCCCTGGCTGGAAGGGTCTGCTGGGGGCCTGGCCCACCGCCGACAAGAAGCTGGCCATGGCGGCCCTGCACCGTGTCGGCGTCTCCGACTATGCCGCCCAGCGCGCCAACACCCTTTCCGGCGGCCAGCAGCAGCGCGGGGCCATCGCCCGGGCCCTGGTCCAGGGCGCAAAGGCCATCCTCGCCGACGAGCCTGTAGCCTCGCTGGACCCGGTCTCGGCCCGCAAGGTCATGGAGCTGCTGGTCGAGCTGAACCGGCGTGACGGCTTCGGCGTGATCGTCACCCTGCACCAGGTCGACTACGCCATCCGCTATTGTGACCGCGTGATCGCCCTGAAAGCCGGCGAGGTCGTCTATGACGGCCCGTCCACCGGCCTCGATACGAAGCAACTGATCGACATCTACGGTCCTGAATTCGAGGACGCGTTCTGGGAAGCCAAGGCATGAACCTGCCCTCCTTTACCCGCCGTCTGGCGCTCGCCGCCGTTCTCGTCCTCGGAGTCGCCTCGTGCGGCGGCGGTGATGACAGCAAGGCCGGTAGCGCGCCGACCGAGATCACCTTCTCCATCCTGTCGGCCGAGGGTCAGAACTCGTCCGGACCGCTCTGGGAGCCGCTGCTCGAGGACATGTCGAAGGCTATCGGCGTGCCGGTGAAGACGCATTTCGGCTCAAACTATACGGTGCTGGTGGAGGCCATGCGGGCCAACCAGACCCAGGTGGCCTGGTTCTCGGCCAAGCCGGCGCTGGAGGCTATCGACCGCTCGGAGGGCGAGGTCATTGCCCGCACCGTCGATCTGGAGGGCCTGGACAGCTACCGCTCGACCCTGATCGTCCGCGTCGATTCCGGCATTACGCTTGATCAGGTCATGGCCTGCGGCAAGCGGTTCGACTTCGGGATCGGCGACGCCCAGTCGACTTCGGGCACCCTTGCGCCGCTGACCTTCCTGTTCAACCCGCGGAACATCAACCCGGCCCAATGTTTCAAGACCGTGCGGTCTGCCAACCATCAGGCCAATGCGCTGTCTGTCGTCACGGGCGTGGTGGATATCGCCACCTCCAACACCGTCAATACGGTCTTCCTGACCCGGCAGAACCCCCGGGCTGCGGCCCAGATTCGGGAAATCTGGCAGTCGCCGCCGATCCCCGAGAGCGGGATCGTGATCCGCGAGGATCTGGACCCGGCCCTGAAGGAGAAGATCCGCAGCTTCTTCCTGACCTATGGCCAGGGTGAAGGCGCCGAGGCGGAGCGCCAGCGCCGGGTGCTGGCAGGCCTCAACTATTCGCAGTTCCGCGCGGCCGATGACAGCTACCTGAACCCCGTGCGGGAAATGGTCGCCGATCGCCAGCTCAGTGAAGCCCGTGCCGCCGGCGATGCCGCCGGGGTGGCCGCCGCCGAGAAGGAGCTGCAGCGGCTGCGCAGCCTGCGAGAGGTCCAGCCTTGACTGACGCCGCCGTCTCAAACGCGGTCGCCGCCTCCCCGGTCCCCAAGCCCCCGACCAAGTCGCTGGGGTCATGGGCGCTCGACGTCCTGATCTGGGGCGGCGTTGCCGTGATCCTGCTGATCAGCATCGACGCGGTCGATCTGAAGAACATCTCGGCCGTGGTGGCCAATTCGGATCGCATCGAACTGTTCGCGGGCGACCTTCTTCGTCCCGACTTCACCAAATGGCAGCTGTTCGTCGCCAAGATGTGGGAGACGGTCCAGATCGCCCTATGGGGCACCTTTCTGGCCGTGTTCCTCGGCGTTCCCCTGGGTCTGGCCGCCGCCCGCAACATCGCCCCGTTCTGGGTCGTGACGCCCGTCCGCTGGCTGATGAACCTGCTCCGCTCGATCCCTGATCTGGTCATGGGCCTGCTGTTCGTCGTGGCCGTCGGCCTCGGCCCCCTGGCCGGTGTTCTGGCCATTGCTCTGAACACGGCAGGCGTACTGGCCAAACTGTTTTCCGAGGCGGTCGAGTCGATCGACAAGGGTCCTGTCGAGGGCGTGCGCGCCACCGGTGCCTCGCAGCTGCATGAGATCGTGTGGGGGGTCATCCCGCAGGTCGCGCCGCTATGGACCTCCTTTGCACTCTACCGGTTCGAGTCCAACAGCCGTTCGGCGACGGTGCTGGGTCTGATCGGGGCCGGTGGCATCGGCCAGGTCCTGTTCGAGAGCATGAACGGTTTCGAGTTCCGCGACGTCTCGGCCATCGTCATCATCGTGGTCATCGCCGTGACCCTGATCGACATGCTGTCCCAGGCCATGCGCAAGCGGCTGCTGTAGTCGCCGCAAGCCGGACAAGGAAAAGCCCGCCTCCGCTTTCGCAGGGGCGGGCTTCTTTCATTCCGGTCCGGATCAGGCCGGGCGCAGATCCGGCGGCGTAGCCTCTTCCGTCAGGATGCGGATGGCCTCGTCCAGTGACACCAGTTCCTGGGCCTGTGAGCCCAGACGGCGGATCGCCACCGTGCCCGCCTCGGCCTCGTTCTTGCCGACCACGGCAATGACCGGGACCTTGCCGACAGAGTGTTCGCGCACCTTGTAGCCGACCTTCTCGTTACGCAGGTCCAGCTCGGCGCGCAGGCCCACGGCCTTGAGCCGTTCGACTACGTCGCGGGCATAGTCATCGGCTTCGGAGACGATGGTCGCCACCACGATCTGGGTCGGGGCCAGCCAGAGCGGGAAGGCCCCGGCGTAGTTCTCGATCATGATGCCGATAAACCGCTCGAACGAGCCGAGAATGGCCCGGTGCAGCATGACCGGCCGGTGCTTCTGGCCGTCCTCGCCGATATATTCCGCGTTCAGACGTTCCGGCAGGACATAGTCGAGCTGCAGCGTGCCGCATGTCCAGGTCCGGCCGATGGCGTCCTTGACGATGAAGTCCAGCTTGGGCGCGTAGAAGGCACCGTCGCCTTCCGCGATGACCGGGTCGACCCCGGCCAGGCGGGCAGCCTCGCCCAGCATGGCCTCGGCCTTGTCCCAGAACTCATCCGTGCCGGCGCGCACCTCCGGCCGGGTGGCCAGGGCGATCTCGTGGGTGGTCATGCCTAGGTCGGCGTGGATCACCTGGGTCAGGCGGATGAACCGTTCCGTCTCCTCGACGATCTGGTCCTCGCGGCAGAAGATGTGGGCGTCGTCCTGGGTGAAGCCGCGCACCCGCATCAGGCCGTGCAGGGCTCCCGACGGTTCATAGCGGTGGCAGGCCCCGAACTCGGCCATGCGTAGCGGCAGCTCGCGATAGGAACGCTGGCCCTGATCGAAGATCTGCACATGGCCGGGGCAGTTCATCGGCTTGAGGGAGAGGGTTTCGCCCTCCACCGTCTCGCAGACGAACATGTTGGGGCGGTATTTCTCCCAGTGACCCGACTTCTCCCAGAAGGTCCGGTCCAGCACCTGGGGCGTCTTGACCTCGACATAGCCGGCGGCGTCCAGCCGGCGGCGCATATAGGCCTCCAGCACCCGCCACAGGATCCAGCCCTTCGGGTGCCAGAAGACCATGCCCCGGCCTTCTTCCTGCATGTGGAACAGGCCCATGGCCTTGCCGATGCGGCGGTGGTCGC
>Ga0247832_1006868_pt1 | contig 12226 bp, 8 predicted proteins | sample LaCruzMarch2015__10_FD_192407 | JGI IMG/M metagenome (GOLD analysis project Ga0247832, IMG submission 192407) | Freshwater microbial communities from meromictic Lake La Cruz, Castile-La Mancha, Spain - LaCruzMarch2015_4m | ecosystem: Environmental > Aquatic > Freshwater > Lake | place: Spain... | reverse complement strand
GTTTTTCATGTCGGATGGTTGGTTGTGTTCTCTTTCAAGACCGCTCCAACCTGTCGTTGGAGCGCCAACCATCCGCACTTATGTTTTAACGATCACACGGACACTTCCTTAATATCCCATTGATTAAAACCCAGATGGTTATCATCCATCGGTAGGCTATCACTTTCGGTAGGGTCGTGGGGGATAGAAGCTAAATTAAGCAGTAGGTTTAATTCAGTCTGCTAGGAAATTGCTTTTGAGGGGTGCGCGTCGAGTTGGCCCTAGACGTGGAGCGGGGACGGGGTGTGAGGGGGTCTGTCAATAAAATGCTGCGCCTTGGTCTCTGGCGAGGTCGGTTGCGATTCGCAATCGAGCTACGGCACCAACCACTCCAGATTGAAGCGCGCACAGTCGATGGACGTGTCGGCTTCATACAGACAGAGCACCGTGCCATCCGGCAGCACGGCGAGGTCCGAGTAGGCTGCTTTGCCGGGGTCGAGGACTTTGTTCACGGGCCAGGTCTTGCCGTCATCGCGGCTGAGTTTGATGCAGAGATTCTCGCGCTTGCCGCGCCCTGCGGGGACTTCTTTGCCGTCCTTGTCGAGCGGGAGGCGATGCGGATTAGAGAAGATCAGCGTGCCGGGCTTGGACGGATGCGAGGCGATGCTGGCCATGCAGACCGGCTCCCAAAGCTGCTCGTGAAACTGCGGCTTCGTCCAGCCCGTGGCTCCATTGGCGCTGGTCGTGATGATCTTGCGGCTCGCCTGCGAGATGCTGCGTGAGACGAGCATCACGCGACCATCCGACAACTCGGTAAGCATGGTTTCATTCGGATTGCCGAAGTCGCCTTCGTTCGGCAGGCAGAGGTCGCCCGCCTTCCAGGTCTTGCCATGAACGTCGCTGTAGATCGTGGCGGCAGCGGAGGGTTTGTGATCACCCTCCTTGCCATAGGCCAGCCAGATCGGCACCACGAGTCGCCCGCTTTTCATCTGAATGCCATGTCCCGGCCCGGTGGCGATGACCTTCCAGTCGTAGTGCTTCCGAAACGGCTCAAACGTCGCCGTGATGTCCACTGGCGTGCTCCAGGTGAGTCCGTCATCGGTGCTGCGGATAGCGTAGCAGCGGGCGTAGTTGATGCAGTAGAGAAACTCGATGGTTCCCGTCTCGCGATCCACGATGGCGACAGGATTGTTCACCGTCTGCTCGCGCTCGCCGCCTTCTTTCTTGTGCGGATTGCCTTCCAGCCGTGCGCCGTGGTGTGCGATGTGTTTCCCCGCCTCCCAAGTCTTCCCGCCATCCGTGGAGCGCCGCAGATGTATCTCGATCTCGCCCCAGTCAGCGCTATTGTTCTTCCGCGCCTCCGAATACGCCAGCACCGTTCCCTTCGTGGTGACCACGATCCCCGGAATGCGATACCGCGCGATGCCGTTCATGCCGGGCGGGAAGACGGTGGACTTTTCCAAGAACGGTTCGGTGGCATGGAGTGCGCTGAAGAAGAAGGCACAGAGAAGAAGATGAAGTTTCATGGGATATGGGTTCGGCGTGTGGTTGTTCGGCTTCGATTGCCAATGGAAGCTACTCCTCCGGCTCTGGTGTGATTTTCAGTGCGAGGCTGCGGAAGTTTTTCACGCGATGGAAGGTGGCGTGATCGGCATCGTGTTGGTTCGGGGCGTTGATGCTGCTGCGGGCGATGATTGCCAAGTCATCACCGTCGATGACGGGACGCGCATACATGAAGGACTGCAAAATCTTACCTGCCTGCGCCACGCAGCCCGCCTGAAACCAGTTCAGGCCATAGACGCTGTATTGCAGCATCAGGAAGCGGCGGTCATTGCCGCCCAGACCGCTGGCGTAGCGGACATTGCCGCGCTTCTCGCCCTCGCGGAACCAATCGAACGCGCCCTGCCCATCGACGACCAGGTTCGCCGTGGCCCAGAACATCTTCGACTTCTCATCCCAGATGACGCAGAATTTCAACTGACCGCCGGGCATGGGATGGAATTGCGTGAACTTCAAATCGAGCGGGCCGCCCTTGTCCTCAAAGTCCAGAACCGCGCAGAGGCTTGCCGTGGACTGGCGCTTGGGTTTCACGGTCATGAGCACGCGCAGCTTTCCGCGCACGTCGATGACGTTTGGCTCCAGATACTGGCTCGTGAGTTTGTCGAATTGCGGATTCGTCATCGCCTCCGGCACACCGGGAAACGGCACGGGTTCGGACATGCACCACGCTTTCGGATTCATCGGATCGACGCTCAAATCGCCCGCGATGACACGCGGTCCGCGCAACTTGCCGAGCGAAAGATCGTCCATGGCCCAGTAGAGACGATCGGTGTGCTGCACCATGCCCGTGTGGCAGTTCCAGAAGTGGCCCGTGAACAACGTCACCGGCTCCGACCACGTTTTGCCGCCATCAGTGCTCTTGAGCAGCAGCAGATCGTCGTTGCGCGATTTCGTGCCGCCTTTGTTGGTGAAGAGATAAAGCGCTCCGCCATGCAAAAAGGGTGCTGCGGAATAGTAGGGCAGTTGTGCCGCAGGCTGCCACGTCTGACCGCCATCGCTGCTGCGCAGAATGTGCGTGACACTTTGCGTAGCCCGCCGCTCAGCACTGAACTCTTCTCGCGGAACCACGGGCACCACCGCGACGAGCGTGCCGTCATTCAGCCGCACGAGTCCGGGGCCTTCGACATAGCGCTCACGATCTGGATTGTGGAACACGATGCGGTAATCCTGCGCGAGCGGTTTTGCCTGCGCATGTGACGTTCCGGCCAATGCATTGAGGCATGCCAGCAGCATTATGAAAACACGGTGCAGCTGGTTTGTCATGGGCTGTCGGATTTCTTCATCACGACATTGCCGGTCAGCACGTTGTCCATGCCGTGGTCGGTCATGGGAGCGGTGGTCACGTTGTCGCGGATGATGTTTGCGTTGGCACCTGCGGCGACTTCGAGAGTGCCGTTCACATGGGTGTTGCCGGTCCAGATCCAGTGGCTCGCACTCAGCGTCACGTTACCGGCCTGGCGCAGCATGTTGCCCCGCACCAGCACATGGCTGGATACCATCGTGCCGCGTGGTTCGGAAAGCACGCCGCCTTCGCAGACATTGTCAGCAAACACGATGTCCCGGATCGTTGTATGGGCGGGCGACATTTTGTCGAAGAAATGTACGTCGCCATCAAACACGTTGCCGGTGAGGGTGATGCCTTCATAGACGCATGAAAGCGCTTCTTTTCGTGTCACGAAACGGACCGTGCATTGGGACCGGGTGGTCCGGTTGCGGAAGATGTTGCCGGTGACCACAACATCCGAGATTTTCGAGTCGAGCGGGTGCGGTTCGGTGCGGAAGATCAGGCATGGGCCCACTGCTCCTGGGTTGATGTCCGGCATAGGCTCGACGTGGTTGCCACTGACGCGGATGTGATGGGAGCCTTCGGTGACGTTGATACCGGTGGATGTGAAATAGACGATGTTGTCGCGAATCTGCACGTTGCGGCTGCCGAAGATCACCTGCGGGCCGTCGGCGACATTGACGATATGATTGTCCGCGATGAGACCGCCGTTGCACGCGGCCAGCTCGACCGCCTTGTTGCCGCAGGTATCGATGAAGTTGCGATGCACCTGCCAGTTCTTGAACTGCGCGGCCAGCCGGTCGGCATCCATGTAGCGCGCGGCGGGTTTCGAACAGCCGACCGCCTGCTTCGCGTCATGTATCCAGCAATCGCGGATGGTGATGTTGTCACAAGACAACAACAGCGACTCAGGCGCGTCCAGACGCGCGTTGAACCCCATGATGGAGCCGCCGCCGATGGCCTGATCATTGCCGGTGTAGCGCAGGTCCTCGATTACGACGTTGTGGGCCGGCACTGCGTCCGTGCCGATGCGCACAGGGTAGTAGCGCTGCGGATTCGGTGGCGTTGTCGGATCAAAGTAAAGGTGCGTGGCGTAACCCTGGCCGCGCAAGGTCACGCCACTCTTGATCACGACAGTTTCTTCCCCCTGCTTGCGGGAGAGCTTGAAATCCCCCACACCGAGCAGCACCACACCGCCGCCTGCGGACGCTGCCTGATCAATGGCCTGCTGAAGGATCTCGTCGGCGATGGCGTCTGGTCCGGGTGCCGGGACCAGCACTTCAAATCCGCTCGCAGCATGCGCCATGGTTTTGCGGGGGGCCGTGGGATCGGCCGCCAGTGCATGGCCGACGGTGAAAACGAGGTGCGCGATGAGGACAAGGTCGTGCTTCATGACTTACTTTGCGTTTAGGCTATTCCACATCGTCAGCAACGCTGCACCGCGTGTTTCGTTCGTGTTTGGTGATTGCTTCACTTCGGCAGCGTGAACGGCCTTGGAGAGTTCCATCGGTTCAAGAGCGCCACTTTTGAGTTTCACGATCCCGTCCTGCCACACCACTTTCACACTCTCAGTGAGCGGGGCTTCGAGCTTTGCATCGTAACTCGCAAAGAAGCCCTTCGCGCCAAAATACTGCGCGGCGGCGATGTGCGGATCATCGGCCGTGACATCGACATCATTGAAGAAGCTGATCATCATGCGGCTGGAAGCGAGTTTGCGGATCAACACATCGGGATCGAGCTTTCCAGGCGTTGTTTGGCCTTTCACCGCGAGCGCGGCGGCGTGGCCAGCGCTTTCGCCGAGCTGCATCCAGGTGGGTTCGAGACGGATGCTGCCCCAGCCGACGTGGGAGGCGCTGATGGCGACGGGGACGAGGAGGTTTTCGACTTCGTTGGTGAGGATGCTGCGATACGGCACTTGGGCGGGGCGGGATTCTTCGCCGAGAAAGAGGATGCCATCGGTGTTGCCGCCCGGAGCCTTGCGCGGCAGGCAGGCGACAGAATCGACCGGCCAGTCGGTCATGACGATGCTGTCGGCGTGGATCGGTGTGCGGGCGATCCCTTCGGCGATGACGTTGTCCTGCTCTTTGAAGACGTAGCGCCCGACGAGTCGCCGCGCCTCGCGGACATAGATCTCGTAAGGCGCGTGGTTGTTGTCAGGGAACTCATCGGCGGCGAGGCCGTAGCTCTCGAACTGCTTGCGATCTTTCTCCGGCGCTTCGGGATCGTTTTGCACCCACCACAGGCGCATGAGCATGCCTTCGAGGTAGCGCTTTGAAATGGCCTCGCGCGCGGACCAGTCGGCGCCGGGATAGTCGTTCTGCGGGCCGATGAGGCGTCCGCCGTTCCACGCGACCTTCTTGTTCGGCAGATTCGGGACGAAGCCGCCACCACCGGCGGCTTTGGCGATGGCGACATCGTAGTTCGCGGGCTTCGTGACCATGATCTTGTTCGCCGGATCACGCGTGAGCACGAGGCGGTAGTTGTAGGCCATCACGCTGCCATCGGCCTCGCCACTTTGCGGGCCTTCGACGATGTCGGCGGTGGCGTGGCTGTTGTAACGGATGTTCAGCGTGCCTTCATCGGCAGCCTTCGGGAAGCCACGCTGGCCGAGTTCTTTGTGGCGTTCCTGTGTGTAAATGACGCCCGCGTGCTTCTCGCCGTATTGCGCACGCGATTCGCGGCCGATCTGCGTCTTCACACCTGCGGCGGCCATGAGATCGCCTTCATACATGCCGTCGGCGAAGACCTTGCCACTCACCGTGATCGTGCGGTCGCCATGCATCGGCTTGAGCCTCACGCTTTCGATCAAAGCGCCATCGCGCGCCGCCTTCGTGACGATGTGGCCGAGCAGCACGGTCAGCGTCTTCTCCTTCTCGACCATCTCATTGAAAAGCATCTCCGCAATGCGCGGCTCGATTTTCGGTCGGTCGATGTGCGCCCGACTTGTCTTGCTCGGCATCGAGAGGATGTGCTGAGGCGATTCCTCGCCGTAAGTCTTCGCGTAATAATGTGCCGCGCCGGTGATCATCTCGCCATAGATCGGCGAGCGCAGGCCGTCATACGGTGCTTCCCAACCGCCCGCGCCGCTGGTGACGAAGCCACCGAGATGCTGCGTGTGATTCACCAGCAGCACGCTCAAGCCCTCGCGTGCCGCACGCACCGCACAGGCGATGCCGCCGGGCGTGCCGCCAATGACTACGAGGTCATACGACTTGCCATCGACCTCCTGCGGCTTCGCGGCGCTCTGCAAAAGCATCGGCGGCGGGATTTTCACCGGGACAGGCGCGGCGCTAGTCTTGATGGGAAAACCAGCGTCGGCACGCGTGTTGCGCTCTGCGATGGCCTCGGCCTCCGGCACGAGTTGCAGACCATCGACGACGACATAACCGTCCGCGCCGGCGTTTGAGATCTCGATGCTGTCCGATTTGCCCTTCGCGAAGGCAAACACGCCGAGCGAACGCGGAATGCCATCTTCCAAACAGGCTTCACGTTGGTTTTGCGTGACTACTTTTTCGCCATCAGCACTGCGGATGGTGATCTGTGCTTTCTGCGCGCGATTAGAGGCATGAATGTAAAGCAGCCGCAGCTCGTAGTTGCCATCTGCCGGAATCTCAGGTGTGAACTTCGCCGCCGCGTCCGACTTCTTCGCGCGATCATCGTGGCGATACGATGAGCCTACGAGCGACGGCAGTTTGTCAGCCATCTTCCACGCGCCGGTGAACTCCGCCGCGTCGTCATCGAGCACGATGCCGGCCGTTTTGCCTTCCACAGTCGAGCTGGTTGTCCTTTCCGCCTTGTCCGTCTCCGCGAGCGTGAAGCGCGTGCTCACCACCGAGTTCTGCTCCGCGCCGGGGCGATACTTGATGTAGGTGGTGGCGACGATGGTGCCGTCCGGCAGCAGTTCGAGGCCCGGATAGCCGCAATCGCTGCCTTTGTGGCTCTGCAGCAGCTTGATTTTGTATTCGCCGTCCTTGCCGCTGACGATGTCCTCATAGCGACCAACCCAGGCGACGAAATGTGCGCGCGTGGGGCTGTTCTTGCCCATGTCGCGGAAGGCGATGACGAGCCTGCCATCGGGCAGATAGACGTGCTTGTGCCGGTCGCCATGCAAGCCCGGCGGCAGCGCCTTCACCTCCGACCACGTCTTGCCCTCGTCATCGCTCGTGATGAAATGCGCGGGCTGGCTGCGGATGTTTTCGCGAATGAGGCAGAGCAATTGCTTCCCATCTGGTGAGCGCACCACCTCCGGCTCGCAGGGCTTCAAATCGCCGAGATCCACAAGCACGCGCCAAGGACTCCACGTCAGCCCGCCGTCGGTCGATTCGCTCTGCGTGACAATGTTCGACTTCGTGTCTTTTGTTTCACCGGGACGTCGGATGTTGGAGAGTCCGATGAGCTTCTTGCCACCCTCCACCGGCATGATCGTGCAAAAAGGCATCACGCACTTCAAGCCGTTGCTTTGCATCGGCGACCACGTTTTGCCCTCATCGGTGGAAACGGACTGCTGCATCGTGCCATCCGGCCCTTGCCCGGCATAAACAATGAGCCGCGCCACGCCCTGCGGATCGGTGAGACGGTAGATCGCAGGGCAGTTTTTTACTTTCCACCAGTTCTCCGGCACCGGCAGTTCCTCGCTCCACGTCTTGCCACCATCATCGCTCCTCTTCAACGGCCCCGCCGTGCCTCCATGCCCGTGTGTCCACACGCAGAACATCGTTTTGCCATCGGGCATCAATAGCGTCGTCGGATGGCCTTGATAGACCTTCTCCGTTCCTTCCGCGATGATGACGTGGCGTGCGGAGTCTTGGGAAAGATCGACGACGGGAAGTGATGCGGCTTGGAGAAAACCACATAGGGCACAGAGCAACACAGAGACTGGAAGGAAGCGACGATTCATGAGCTTGGTTGGAGGGGGGATTCGATTAGCCATCGAATTTACTGGGGCGGCCAGGTGAGGACTTGCTTGTGCTTGATCAAGGCAGCCTTGAGTGCCGCGTAGTCCACGTCTTGAACGGCTTGATTGGCATCCATTGCGATCACGGCTGCAGCTGCGGCGCTTTGGCTGGAGCACATGAAGACTGGCTCCATGCGGATGCTGGCAAAGGCGACGTGGCTGCTGCTGAGGGCAAAGGTGACGAACAAGTTTTCACACTCGCTCCGCTTTGGCACGATGGCGTTATAACCGACGGCATACGGCGGCGCACCATCGCGCCCTCCGGCGACCTTGCCCTCGCGAGCAACCACGCCGTCCTTCATGATGCGGCGGATTTCATGCACGTCGGTGCCGTAGCTGCCGAGTCCGATGGACTTCGGCAAAGGCTGACGACCAAAGGTGTGATTTTCGGTCATCACGAGGTCGCTGACCATTCGCCGCGCCTCGCGCACATAGATTTGATGCGGCCAGCCGCCGTTGTCGGTGAACTCATCCTTCGGCAAACCGAAGCGCTGCATGTCCTTGCGCACCTTCTCCGGCACGCGTGGGTCGGTCGCGAGGAAGTGCAGCAGGCCGCGATGATAGTTCTCATGCTCCTTCGCGATCTTTTCGCGGTCAGCATAACTCGCCTCTGGCCATGCATGAGATGCACCGGGCAGATTGCCGCCGAAGGTGGCCGTATTAAAATCCCACTTGTCGTTCGGCAGCGGATCATGCTTCGAGAACCAGCGCAGGTCCATGTCATCGCCGATGGCGAGGCAGGCTTCGATGAAGCGCGCGACGATCTCGTAGCGCTTTGGATCGTAATCCGGCGGCGGTGTGAGCGGGATCATGTTCGCCGGATTCGTCGTCAGGCAAAGTCTGAAGCAATAGGCCTGCACGCCCGGTGCGGGATCGCCCTGCTTGCCGGGATCGCCTTCGCTGATGAGCGGCAGCAGTCCGCTTTTCGGATCGCCTTTCACCACATACGGATCGAGCGGAAAATCGCGATCCCACACGCCCTGACCGCCCGGCACACGGCCGTGCGGCCCCGGTTTAAGATGGTTCGTGCGTGGGATGTATTTCTCCGTGTAATGAATGCCGTTGAGCGTCTCGCCATACTTCGCGTTCCCTTCGCGCATCAACGTATAAGTCACGCCAGACTTCGCCATCAGATCGCCCTCGTAACTCGTGTCGATGAACACCTTGGCACGAAACACATCGCCATTCTCCATGACGAGTTCGGTGATGCGCGCACCGTCCTTCTTCACCGAGGCCAGCCGTGCACCGAAATGTACTTTCACGCCCGCTTCCTTCGCCATGTCGGTGAAGACCTGCTCCGCCTTGTGCGGCTCGATAGCATACGCGCCACCCGTGGCCGGACCACCTCCGCCATCGCCATTGAAAGCCTTGTCCCAGGCCAGCGTGACACCCACCGTCGCCGCCAGCTTCGTGAAATACTCCCGTGCGATGCCGCCCACCGAACGCGGATCACCAATGTCCACCGCGCTCAGCCCACCGCTCGTCATGCCACCGAGATGCTTGCCCGGCTCCGCAATCACGACCGACTTGCCCATTCGTGCGCCCTGCACCGCAGCCGCCACCCCACCGCTGGTGCCGCCATAGACGCATAGATCGGATTCTATCACCGAGGCCAGACTAGCCGATGAAACAAGCGTGAATGCGAGGAGGAGGGTCTTCATGGTTGTCTAAACGCAGACGAAGCAATCCTGTCTGCTAGGAAATTGCTTTTGAGGGGTGCGCGTCGAGTTGGCCCTAGACGTGGAGCGGGGACGGGGTGTGAGGGGGTCTGATTTCGCCCGCGCCATCCGAACAGGGGACGCGCGGCACGGGGCCGGTGACGCCACGAATGCCGAGGACGTTCATGAGATCCCGGTAGTTCAGGCAGCAGGCGCGGATGCGGACGAGCACCTCACCGGGCTGTGGCAGGGGATCAGGGAGGGTGACCTGCTGCAATGAAGCGAGTCCGTCGGTGCCGGTGATCTGGTAGGCTTTCATGCGCTGCTCATACTCGGGGAGTGGGGGATGACAAGGCTCAGACAGGCCATCGTGCTCATCCTGCCCGAGCGGAGCGAGACAGCCAAGATAGTGCCAGCATAAGCCTAGCGATGAGAGCCCACCGGACAGATCGAAGAATGGCTGGAGCCAGACGAAAGGCTGCCTCACATTGCTTCTGTGTCTGTGGAGGTTTCATTCCGGGGAGAACGGGGCTGCAACTGTCTGACAAATAAAGAGAGGCCACTGTTTTGATGCATTCAGTCAAGCAGTTGCAGCCTGCCCCCGTTCTCCCAGGTTTTTCTTGCCATTACTGAAGAGGTCTGGGGCAAGGCGTTCTCTCGCAATGTCACAGAACTCAGGCGAAATATCACAGGCGAGGTAATGGCGGTTCGTATTCCTTGCTGCAACTGCGGTCGTTCCGCTCCCACAAAAAGGGTCTAACACAATCTGCCCTGGCTGTGTCGTCAGCTCTATCAGTGCTTGCATCAAGAGAACTGGCTTTTGAGTGGGATGGAGTCCGCTCTCTCCACTTGTAAACCCCATATCAAGGACGTTGTTCGGTTCCTCAGTATACTTCAGGAACGCTTCTTGATTGAATCCTCCGACTTCATGCTTCAATGCATTATCAGCGATTGTCGTACCGACAGCATATGGCTTCGTGAACCAAATGACAGGTTCAAAGACGGGCCTCAAATTGCCCAGCCTCCAGCCTTCCCATTTGGATGCCATTCCAGAATCTCCACGGCGCTCAAACACTACACTCATCCTCTGCGCCCGGTGGGGAGCACGCTGGCGCATCCACGCCAAAATATCCTTCAGTGTGAATCCTGAATCTTCGAATGCAGCGATGCAACGGTGAGCAAGCCGTCTTCCAGCAAAGATCACGACTGTTCCTCCAGGTTTGAGAACGCGCAAAGCCTCGGGAACCCAGGTCATGCACCAATCATAATACTCCTTCGGAATGGCTTTATCGGCCTCAGACCACCCATTGAGTGGCTTTCCGCGATTCTTGAAAACCGCTCCAGCACGCTCTTGGGCTGGGCTTGAACCGAGCAGTGCTGAATTGGTGTTGTTGTGCAAAACGTCCCAGTCCTCAGCACCAATGCCATATGGAATGTCACTGATGAGCGCATGAATCGAATCATTCGGAAGGCTCTTCAGAAGGCTCTCGGCCGCCTGGTTTATGATCCGGTCAACTTCCATAAACTAAGTGAGGTTGAAGATTCCGGTGTCGGCGACACGGCGAATAACGCTCTCTCGATTATCGAGATTCGACTTCCTGATGAGTTCGAGGACTGCCTGATCTTTAGACAACCTCATAATCCGTTCACGTTCCGCTGCGAGTTCAGTTAAAGCCTCTTCTTTTGCAATTGAGATCGCTTCCAATGACGCGATTTTTTCATCTTTCCAAAGCTGTGCAACAGCCGGGTGACTTTGAAGGATGGCGTTATTGATGGCCTTCCAATACGCCTGTGAATCCTTGGTTGGGTTCAGAGTTGAAACAGCCGATAGGACGGCAGTCAGGGCTTTTACTGCGTGACTGTTTCCCTCATTTTCTGCCAGCATCAGCAAGACCGAAAGGTGTGAATATGAGAAGAGGCACACATCCCTGCTGATTGCCTGTTGGTAAATCTGACTCGTTTTTGTCGGAAGTTGATAAATCGGACAAACGACAACGGCATACGGTTTTCCACGCTTCCAGCCATCCATGGCCTGAACCTTGAAGTCCTTTGCGTTTTTCGCCGTTCTACTCAAGCGAAATGCCTTGGCGTCCGCAACAAAGCTGTAATTTTCCGCCACGCATTCGACGTCGGCAGCGTCAGCGCGCTCAGTCAAAACTAGACTCTTGATTCCCATGAACGAGAACGCCTCAGCAAGAAGTGCATCAGTATATTTCGAGTAGAGCTTTTCCTCGCTGCTATCGTGACCGTACCGCTCGGGGATTGCCCCGCATAGCCGAAGATGAGCAAGCAAACTGTCTTTTCCGAACTTCTTCACCTCCCCTGAAAGCTCAGCACTGAGCCGTTCAAAGTCATTTGTGAACTTCCCGCTAAGTTTCTCGATTTCAGCCACCCAATAGTTTCGGCGCTTAATTTGATCTGCGGTTACGACTGTATAGGACGACATCTATTTGGCTTCTGATTTCAATTTTTTGAACTGCTTTCCCCAAGATCTAGGCGGACACTTGCAGATGTCGTCGTTCCGAACGAATGCGCAAATTTTTGGCGCTCGATTCTTGGCGCATATGTCTGGGTTTGAATGACGGCAACCGACAGTCTGATCTTCGGAATCGAGCATTTTTAATGGGGCATGGAATGCTTCACTGTTCCTCATGACAGGTATTCTGCCCAAAGACATTCAATAGTCGATTCTTTTCACCGTCGCGTGATGCCTGATCTCGAATGCTTCGACGATGTGAATGCCCGGCTCCAGGCTGCCGAGGAACCCACGAGAAGCATGGGTTTTTCTGC
>Ga0247832_1006861_pt1 | contig 12237 bp, 8 predicted proteins | sample LaCruzMarch2015__10_FD_192407 | JGI IMG/M metagenome (GOLD analysis project Ga0247832, IMG submission 192407) | Freshwater microbial communities from meromictic Lake La Cruz, Castile-La Mancha, Spain - LaCruzMarch2015_4m | ecosystem: Environmental > Aquatic > Freshwater > Lake | place: Spain... | reverse complement strand
GTATAATCGTAGCGAATAGGATTTCCACGATGATGGTCTGGTCGCCTGTCTCAGATGAAAGTTGCAATTTCACGATTAACGGTTTCTTAAAGCCATAATGAATCATCCGATCCACATACGTTGTTGCGAAACAGTATGTGAAAGTGAAGTATTTCTTCTCGTACAGCTATACCATCTTTATTACGCGCTGATGATCTCGGTGCCTGGGTCGTTTATAGTAGCGGAGATCTCCTGACGACAAGAATTTCCTTTGCATCGTTGCAGTTGTTTGATCTTGTGTTGCAACATTTGTAGCAGCACTTCGACCAATCAATGAATGAGTAAATCAAACTAAAACAGTCAACAAAATGATTGCATGTTCCTTGAATCAATACTCACCGGGTGACACATGAGGGATCAAGTTTTGTAACTCATACGGGTCACGTTCCAGGTCAAATAGTTCTTGCTCCAACAATGGCTGTACTGCAGTCCAGTCCACTCGTGAATCTCGATACTCGATATACTTTACATCTCGCAGGGTAATGTTTGGACCTGAATTGTCAAACATGTTGTAGGACCAATGATCAATAATGGAAAAGTCATTCTTGGACTGTGGTTGTTGAATGATAGTTCGAAGTGCTAAGAAACTATGATTGTAGTAATCCATCGTGTGATTGTATCGTGTTACATTTCCCAGACTCGAGTATTCAACAAGGACTGATGACGAGGTAGAAGAAGAATTGCAGTCGTCACCAACATTTTCTTCACCAACAAGGATACAACTCGCTAAATTGCGTCCATCCATGGTTGCTGGAATGTTCGTTTGCCCCGCAAGCCCAAGCAATGTAGGCATTAAATCAACATGAGTTGCCAACATAGTTGATGTAGTATTTGGCTGTACACCTGGACCTCGAATCATCATTGCTAGACGAATGTCGTCTTCATATGCCTGCCACTTCCCACCCGGTAAACGAAACTGTCCTAGATGAAATCCATTATCACTAGTGAATACGACATAGGTATCATCCACGATGTCCTTGTCTTTAAGGACTTGGAACAAATCGTCGACCAAATCATCAACGCTTATCAGTGCCTTCAAACGAGAGACAAGTAATGTATCAGCCTCCTCTGCTTCTCTGTTAGTCATGGGCAGTTGATTCCGTATTAGCCAATGGTGATTGTCAGTTGAGCAGTTGTAATTGGGTGTCCGTATTGCTTTCGATTCGTTTATTGCAGTGTTTATGTACCATGGAGCAGGTACTGCCTTCTCAAATGCGACAGCTTCATTATCTTCAATGTGTGGTGCTTTCAAGGCGATGAATGCGAAAAACGGCTTCCTCTTTTCTTCATTGTCATCATCCGCCACTGCCGCTGCGATGTGCCGTTGAATCCAGGACAAGCTAGCATTGCCAATAATAGATGTTGAATAACAAGGCATATCTGTGGTGAATGTACAGTTGTTAAATACAACTTCACGGACGCGAGTCTTGTCATTGCCAATTGTAAATTTAGGGTCCAAGTAAGTTCCTCCATCATTGATTAACATTTCATCTACTCCCATTGGACGAAAAGTTGTGGGCAATTCACTATTAAGGAGTTTTCCAAAGTATCCTACGGTATAGCCCAGCTCCTTAAAATACCCGGCAAAGAAATCACGTTGGTAAAATGGATGTGCGATGTTATCTGCCACATCAATGTTCATGCAACCTTGACCAGCTTTGCCTGGTTGTTGTTTGGTCAAAAAACCGACGATTGAGATTGCGATGATGATCAGGACAGAAAGTGATCCAATGATCAACACTGTAAGTTTTTGGTTACGCCGAAGGCAGGGGCCAACAGTTGCAGTATTCTCGTCATTCAATCCTTGTCGACCATGCGAAAGTAGAGGCTCTGACAAGGTAGTCGAACGATTCCATCCACACCAGACCTTTAACTTCTCTTCAAGGATGTTAAAGTACGGGCTGTTCGCAGAGAAGAACGCCAGGAGGGGAACAAAAAGGAGGATTAATACTCCAATAAATAATACTAACACTGCAGTAATCCAACCTCTGTGTGTCTCCAACGGGGGAGGATCGAGGTAATTACTCATCGAGCCAAATCTGTCTCCCAACCGTAAATTATGAAACATTTTCCCAGTCAACAATTCAGCACGACTATCACAGCATACCGGCGACTGTGCGAACCAATTTGACATTGTTATACCCTGCTTGCCGATATGGTCACGTGTACGGGATAAGGTCGATGCATCGAGCCCACCAAGGTTCTTGTCAAGGTCGTCCACTAGTATGAGTACGAAATTTGGTCGTGAACGAATGACAGGACCGACTGGACCGGTTTGTCCACTATAATCGAGTGAAGATATGGCTGTTGTGGAAGCAGTTGACAACGTCGTCATCAGCATGACAGCCAAACACCCAACAAGAGCGGTGAATGGTGCGGAAAGATGCGAAGGTGGTGTGCGAAGGTGAGTGGTTGCGAAGGCCGAAAAGACACCCGTCCCACAAAATTTTGAGTGAAATTTTGGAATGAGGATTCATTTATCTGGGATGGGCATGGGGAGCTTAAGCTATTCGTTGGTAGGGTATATAAAGCATGAATTGAAACACAATGATACCAGGCTACTTCCCCCAGACGAATCCACGACAAGGTACTCCGACAGAGCTTCATGGAGTCAAGTATGCAAGATCTATTCCTCCACGAAATAAATCACTGACCAAGGAATTATCCACTTGCTCTTCGATTACATGTGACCTTCCAGATATAGATACCATAATAATCCAAAAGTTACGCAAACGTTCCTACCATCTACCAGGGAATAACTTCTATCAGGACTTGTGTATGTATATGAAAAACAACAATTTAGTGTTTGGGCTATGTTGTCATCATCCATTACATCCAGTGACATTACGACATCGATTGGTGATACTTATGGGTTCATTGGCATTTGGCTTGTCAGCGACCAATGTTGTTTATTTGTATTACCTGTATGGAAGAATGGATGATGTGAAGAGTACAGATGTTGCAATTTCGTTCACGTTGGGATTGGGTGGTAGTGGAGAAGGAGGAGGAGAAGAGGAGGGTGCTACTATTACTACCAACTACCAGTGGGTGAACAATACACTAACTATTGACATTAGTCATGGTATGGCAATGCTATGGACTGTGGGCGCAGCTGCTCATTCCATGTTTGATTATGTCGTTTGGCATATGGTCGCATGCGCTTATACCGATAGGAAATGTTGTCAATACTTTGGTTGGAGTTTGGCTGTTTCGATTGTCATGTTATTTGTGGCACTAGCAAGCTTTGTTACGCTCTTAAGAGCAACATCTTCAAATGGAGACGAGTCGGATGCTACGACGCTAACAATGCCAGGATTGGATGATATTCAACATGTCGTCGGTGGGCTTTGGAATTGTGACGATTCACCTTGGTACTTCTCGAATGAAAGCAAGTGCACAAATGACAGATTGCACACTGATACACAGGTGTTGTTTGACAAAATGCAATACTGTTGTGAAGATCATTTTGGTGGAAGTGCAAGTTGTGCATACAAAGATGTTTGTATTGATGAATCTACTTCTTCTTCCTTCACCTCACCAGAGGATGAATTAGAGGTATCCGACTTTCGATATATGTATGGCTGTCTACTGGAGCTAGCAATATCTCTGTTTGTATATACGCCAATGATGCAATTGATTCTTTTCTCTGGTGTATTGGGCTGTGGAATTTTACCAGTCTTTGGTGGGAGATTTTATACCATGAGACACGAGCAAAGCGTGTCTTATACTGAATCCTGAGAGAGAGGAACGATAATGATTCAACAAAGGTATGAATGAATATAAAGCTGAAAATATTCAAACATGAAAAAGTAAACAAGTGATCATCGGCGTGATGTATAATTGTATGCTTCTAATAATTAAGTATTGTGATGATCTACTACATTTATCACTCTAAGTCCCTCTAATGACAACCACTCTAATGGCAACCGTTTGGTGGGCAAGCCGGCGCACAGGGATTGGTGTCCATCAACATCGGCTCTAACCACCAATTAGGTTTTGCAGCGTTCTTATATTTTGCCATGTTGCAATTCCCGGGCGCACTATAGCGACAAACCTGAGTGTGGCACATTTTATTCGTTCCCATGCTTTTGGTTGCCTCGGCACACCCTACGTACTTTGTGGATCGCCACAAGACCTGCGTTAGGTGACCATTTTGTGGTGGTTGCCAACCCTGCTCCCTCTCCACGAAACGATACACAACCTCGTCGGTCGTCTTCATCTTTCCCCAACTACCCGAGCCAGTATTCGCGGATGCACACTCGCCGTACACAAGGGCTGGATCATGATACACGCCCTTACCACAATTGCCCAGCAAATGTTCAGCCCAAACCTTGGCACCTGCCTTGAGTGAGTTGTCCCATTTGAGAGGAACGTACGTCTTTCCATGTTTTGTATGCCAGTCCTTCCTCCGTTTGTTATGGCTTAATAGATAATCCTTATCGCGTTGTGTCATGGTCTGAACTATTGCCCGAGCGGTTTCATTGAAAGGAAGTTGGATTGATGTGGGAGCCGCAATGAACCAAACGGTTTCGTCCACCTTCTCCTCCTCAACAACCTCCACATACATAGCTGCCTCCGCCGTTGCGATGGTATTGTTGAACACCACCACAGTCGGGAGTTGCAATTCAGTCTTGTTTTGTGCCTTAGGTGGAGCTTTGCGCAACATGGCCCTTATAGGGAGGAGGACCTCCTGAGCAGTCGCGAATGGCGTGATGACAGCGAGGGTATGGATGATAAGCTTCATTTTGTTGCTGATGACGAGATGTGAAAATGTGAGCTTGTGTGTGTCTAACGTTAAAATCGTTAAATCGTTGCTCCCACGAGACGTTTTATTTTTTCTCATTTTTTTTGGTATCTTTCGTAAGTATTTACGTCGCTGCGCCAAAGACACTTGAACTTTCTTATTGTTAATATATTCTCTGTCAAGCCGTGCTTTGCCATTATGTATCAAATGCCACAAATACATCGCTGATACTCTAAAACCCAAGCTCTATCGCGATGAGATTATTCGTCTTCAATATTTACTGGATTTTACAGTTTCGAGGCAGTCGTCGTCGTATTGACCAGCCCGGAATATACTCGATCTAAATAGAGTTGAAAATCAATATCGCTTGGGAAATTTTCTACATACATGCTCTCTCTATCTCTCCTAATTTCAACAAACGATGTCAAGGATGACGATAGTAACGTCTGCAATGTCTTCTTGCCAATACCCAATCTGCCCCTGAATAAAGTATCGACAATGTTAGAAAGAATCGATTGGATATTTCTGAAGATTGGCAACGTCTTTCCATCGTTCCCGAACGATAGATCGTACAGTGCCAATCCCTCTGGAACTGCTCTCTTTGAGTAGGCGGATACGCTTTGATGGAGCAATTCTCGTTTTGCAATACTCACATCTTCATCAACCACCGAGGATGATACAGTGGATGGTGGTACGTAACACTGAATGAGACATTCAGCTAATACAGTCGTGTCCATGAGTGCACTGTTTGCGCCCTGTCCTGATACACCTCCAGTAGCATGTGCGGCATCACCGCAGATGGCAACGGGAGTTACGTCCGAGTTTGAATTGTATGTGTTGCATTTAACAGAAGTCGCCACGCTCGTTCGTTGGGATAGCAATTGCTGTACTATGTCATCCAACCCTGGCATGCCGTCCAGGAGAGGAAACTGCTCTATGATAAGCTTGGTCATCGTTGCAATGTTTGGTTGCGATGACGCACTATCTTGTACATGACTTACATCAGGATTCGGAAAGAGGAAGGAACTGAGATCGACATCTTTATCATCACTTTCTGTTACTGTACTAGCCAACCTTCCAGCGAATAGGATACATGCCCCACCCGCAATCGTAGGCTCGACGAAGGCAGTTACACCTAGAGACTTCTTTTCCGGCAATATCAAAGCCACACTGCCTGGATCGAGCAATGGAGGCATCCTATCTGCCCGGGCCACCTTAAAGCATCCGGGAAGTAGCTGTCGTTGCGTGAAGGAGAAGGTATTTGGTGGAGAGTATGCATAGATTGCATCACGTACAATCGAATTTGCACCGTCACAGCCGACAATTAGGTCATATGGTCCCTTCTTTACGTTGTTCGCGTCAACCCCATCTCGTTCTCCCAAGGTAAGTGTGGATGATGCAAGATTAATATCAGCAATCGTCGTATCGAAATGAAGGCTTACAACATCTTCATAATATGCACGTCTTTCTAGCTCATCGAGCAGTGCGGAACAAAGATCAGTCTGATATATCAATATACTCGGCACACTCGAATCTTTGCCATCACGTAATTTGATATTAATATTCGATGTTAGGTGCAATCGGAATCGTTCACACTCCAAACCTCTACGCTTTACGGCAGTTAATAATTCATTATCCACGGCTCGTATGGCAGTTTGACCACGTATACCTAATCCCAGTGCATATGCTCCTCGACCGGAAGATCTTCGTGTAGCATCACTACGTGGATCGGATCTATATTCATAAATGTCTATTTGATTTAAAGGGAGTTTTGAACTTGCCAAACGATGTGCAAGTAGTATGCCTGATGGACCAGCCCCAACTATCGCAATCTTAAGACCCCACGGAGTACTACTTCTAAGGGAGTACGAAGACGAGGCCACCAGAAGGGTGAGTAGAAGCAACGTAGTAACAAATGTTCGTCGATAATGCATAACGAGAAAAAAATAATGATTAGTCGAGTTGCAAACGAGGATAGGAGATCCGCGTTGACGGTCCCCGCCAGCAATCACAATCAACAATCACACACATCCACGAAGATGGTCAGCGGCTCGATGATGCACCGACGGCATCACTGCTCCTCTGTTGCTTGGTCGTCATCGTTATCATGCCATGAGAAGAAGAAATGCCGCATCAGCAACAACAACGCTCGGAAAAGAAAACTCTGTCTATGTTTCTTCATGCTGTGTCAAGCAGGTCAATCATTGGCGCTGGTGAATAACCACCTTTTGGCATGTCATTCACAGCATCACAGAGAGACGACATCGTATCGATTTATGAGCTTCACGACCCTGAACTCCACATCAAAAGGCATACCATCGGAAGTGAATGATGAGGTTGATGATGGTGATGATGATGATGTCACTAATATTGATGAAGATATATATAAAGACTTTATGCCGGAGGATTACTCCGCTGAGGCAAAGACTAGCGGTAGTGACGACGTAGATGATATTGATACGGATACATACTTTGCAAAGTTCATATCTGACGCGCTTAAGGAAGAAGAGACGATTAATATTCGAGTGGAGTCGAAGAATAATGAATTGAAATCATCATTCAGCGGCCAACAAAAAGTTAACAATGATGTTCATGATGATGGAGATGATATCAGACGCATGATAATGCAACAGCAGCAGCAAATTGATATGCTAATGAATTTGGTCGAACAGCAGGGTCGGCAACAACTGCCATCACAACAATTATCAAAGAAAGCTAGGATAGAAACAAAATTTACCACCACCACCACCAACAACAACTCGGCAATAACGAAAAATGTAACACCACTAAAGGCCATGCTCTTCATCGATGGGACATGGTTATACTATTCATTAAATTCACGCAATCCAAAGAAGGATGCAATAATAACTAAATTCGGACAAGGATGGCAAAACAATTACAAGGTCGATTGGCAGGCATTACCGCGATTAATTTGTTCGCAAATTGAAAAGCAACGAAACAATAAATCATCTAGCAGCAGCAGCAGCAGCAGCACAACAGCAACAGCAACATCATTTAGTAGCGGATCATCGGACCGATCGCTAGACATTTCGCGCGTCATGGTATTCACGTCCGCCAAAAAAGAAACTGATCCTAATTCCATACGCATGAGAATGTTCCGCGAGATGACGTATGCCAATTATGACGTATTTATGATGGAAACTATCGGTCAAGGCGAGAAGTGCGTTGATATACAATTGGCCGTGGAAATGTTACATTATGCCACAGTCCCGAATGCGTATGATGTGGCTATATTGCTAAGCGGGGATAAAGACTTCGTGCCGGCGTTAGTCCGGACGCGACAAAAGGGCAAACAGGTTTGTATTGCCAGTATGAGAGCGGGGTGTAATCGTATGTTATATGAAAGTTATCCACATATACGTGATTATGACGTAGTTTGGTTGGAGAATTGCTTAAATGAGCTTATCGTGCCAATAACCGACGATGAACGTTCTCGTCGTGATAGAGCGGGATATGCCTCATCCTTTACTATGATGCGAGTTGTACGAGACTTTGTGGCAGGTGCTGCCCCCAACTATGAATGGGTAAGCTCACGTGATATTGGAAAGTATTTGAAATATATAGAAATTGGTGATTCGAACATGTTAGAAGAGCTTAAGCAGGTACATGGTGGACTACGGACCTTTCTTATGGAAAGAGGATGTAATTTGTTTGATGTGAAATTCCCAGATGCCAAGGCAATACGTGGTAGGGGGGAGTTTAGTTTTTGGGTACAAGTGAAAGGTGATTCAGATGCTAGTCTGTTAAATGAATTCAAGCGTACACAATACTTCACGAAGGAAGAGAAGGAGTTTTTAGAGAATTACAGGAAGGAAAAGTTCATTGCTGACGACTCGTACGAGCATACAAGTACAATTTCACACATTGTAGACCCCAATTTGATTAGCGATGCCGAAGATGAAACAGAAGACGACGAAGAATTATGGCGCATTGGTGACCCTCCACTCGAGGAATCGGGGTTGGATCCTTCTGTTTATTACTCATCTCCACCAATTGACTATTCTCAACTTACTGTTAACAGTCTGAAAGAAATCTGTCGTGAGAAAGGATTAAAGGTTACTGGGACCAAGGATGTATTGATAGAACGCTTGGTACAAGATGCAATACTGGAGTATGACATCATCGAGAATCGTCGTAATGAATATAAACAATTAAAGGAGAGAGCTGCTGTCACGGCAAAGAAGATTCGTCCGAAAGCAATTATATCAACTAAATCTCCTCCTCAACACCAAACACACTTGATGCCAGTAGGAGGGAACATATATGCATCCACATTACCTCAAATGGACATGATAAGAACGGCAAGGAATCCTCTTTCTCGTGGTGGTAGCAGTAGTACGAAGATTGATTCGGATAGTGCCGCATCTCCTCATCTCGAAGCTTTGATAAAAGAATACCTAACAGCATCGGGAGGAAAAGCCGGATCGAGAGATATTGGTAGATATTTAGCAGCAAATAGTGATTCCCGAAAAGGAGGTAATAACCGATCGGCATTAACCGAACTGAAGGAGAATTTCGGGTCATTGCTGGCATTCATTATGTCACGAGAGGATGTTTTTACTGTCCTGGATAAGCAAGGGAATGGCGATGACACCGGCTTTCCAATACAACTGAAGCATACGACGAGATAAGATTAAAAGATTTTACACTATAAAAAGTCTTTGGATGATTTTGGTGTTAGTGCCCCCCCCATCAATCGTGACCATGCCCATTGTACCGGCGATGATGACATTGTTCTCCCACTACCGCCACCATTTCCTCCTCCTCCTCCTCCTCCTCCTTCACTATTGTCATTGATGCTATTCGTACTGTAGCCAGCACGCACCGTCGATGCCGTTTCGATTGTTGACTTGCTACTACCACCTCTTCCCCCTTCTTTGTCAATTGCTGCATCTGCTGCTGCTGCTGCTGCTGATGCGGTTCCGATGTTGCCATAATTTCCATTACTAAAATCACCACCACCAGCAGCAGTATTATTATAATTAGTATTATTACTAGATTTATCACCCAAATGTCCCCGCACCTCTCCCCAGCCACGATCCATCCCTTCCATAGTCGTGGGCGGTTCGAATAAATTTATCCTATATTCGGTAATTGGATTCCATCCATCCATGGTAGCGAATGGCGGGCGTTTCTTCAAGAAGAATAATTTAGGTCGATGACATACTCGAGTAGTACTACTAATATTTTTGCATATTGTTGTTGTCGTCGTTGTTGTAGTTGTAGTACTGCCCATGAATAATGCATTATACTCTCGTGGTAAATTACTCGTACACTCCATGGTACTTTCGGCGGCACAATATTCACATTTGGTGGGACCCATGGGCGCAGCCGCCTCGCCATTGTAGGATGATAATGGATATGTCCGTCTCAGTAATGCCGCCGTCGCCTTTCCTCCTCCTCCTCGTCGTTCCTTCATCCTCGTTGATTCTGTTGTCGTTGTTGTCGTCTCCATCCCTCCCTCGTCCTTGTGCCGTTGCATCATCGACCCGCCACTTCCCACGCGCGTGAAGTAGTCGCCCATCACATAGCTCGGTCTGAATCGGAATAACTTCTCCAACGGTCCGTCGTCACGGTCGTGCGGTAATCCGCCTCCGCCCGCATTCGTCAAGCCCTGCACGCCGCCGCACGTGATTTGATCGACCGACGACAGCGTGGCGTGACAGAGGGGGTTCAGGATGGGATTGTCGAAGCACGGTCCGTTCGTCCCCCCCGCGCACGATGCGTCGTCGTGGCGCGGGGCATCGCAGAAAATGCCGCATACTTTACTCCGATCGTCGCCGCCATAGTCGACACCGCCGGCGTCATCGTTCGTACCGTTATTATTATTATCACTTTTGCGGAGGGCGTCGCCAGAATCATCGTAAATCGATGGCATTGTTATTGTCGTTGCGACGTTCGTTTTGTTTGGTTGTGGGCTATGTAGGTTTCTAGGCGGGGATGGCGCGCGGGGATCGGATCGGGCGGGGTGATTCGTGCCAAATATTTTTTTGCACACTTGTTATTCCCTTGGCACGACGGACAGCCATCATGAATAATTATATACGCAAAGTCAACATCGATATCGCCACCCTCTGTCTAATCGGCATCACTTCTTCCACGGTCCTAATCGAGGCAGCCACACGTAGCAATTTGCGCGATGCGCAAGGTGCCAAGGAATGTCGATATCCTCCATTAGCCTCCATAATTACCAAAGGTTAGTAGATGATGGTGAATTGTTATATATTACGTACTCTGCATTTTATTCCATATCCTCCGTAATTTATTATTTTATATATATATATATAAATTCCTTCTTCGTTTATAAACTAATTTTGTTTTTTATTTGCATTGTGCCATGTATCATACATCTATTTGGTGTGTGTGTATAACTGCATTATTATTTTCACACACAACACACACAAATAATGTATAGCACATATTCGTGAATTAGAAAAGAACAATGTAGTTATCATAGACAACGTCCTGCCCCCCTCGGTATTACATTATGCCAATCTCCAAGCGACTGAATTATCCATACACATGGAACGCTCGGATGGGAATGATGTAAATGTGCGTCGGGATGTACTATTATCGATAAAAGAATGCGACGACGCGTACGATCACGGAGATGCCATGTTACATTGCATTAAGTTATTACGCGGGATACCATATATATTGAACAAGTTCCATTATACGGCATGCGGTCCGGAATACGTAGTGCCGCGTCAATGTCAATTGGCATTATATAAACGAATAATACTCAAAGAAGAAGAAGACGGCGCTGCTCCTATTAGTAATACCGACAATAATCATTCGTCGTCAACTGCTCCTACTGCCAAGGCCGCGGAGGGATATGTACGACATTTAGATAGATGTACATTATCGATAAGTGAAATGGGACTATTGGGTTGGTTACGTGCGAGTGATTATCGGCATCGTGTCATTACTGCTATATTATATCTAAATAGTCCCACTTGGAATTCTGGTGGCGAATTACGTTTGTTTGATTATAACGACGCTGCTACTACTACTACTGCTCCTACTAGTATTGATAATGTCGGTGGCGGTAGTGATGCTGATGGTAATTATTCCGACATACTCCCGACGGGAGGGAAGTTAATATTATTTGATTCCTCCAAGGTTGAACATCAAGTACTTGCGTCACATGTTGGTGGGGAAGATCGGTATGCGTTAACATGTTGGTTTAATGGAGATTTAACACCTGAAAAAAAAGAAGTTACTGGAAATAAATGAAGCATTAAGGTAGCAGAGGGTGTGTTGAGAAATGTCACTCGACAATCAACCTGGAGGAAAATTGATATAGATATAGTCAACAAATCAAAAAAAAACTGAATGTCTTTTACATTAAGTTCATTTTTTTTCTTAGGACAAAAAATCAAACAATTAATACCAACATAATTCATAACACACACACACACACACACACACAA
>Ga0247832_1006859_pt1 | contig 12238 bp, 8 predicted proteins | sample LaCruzMarch2015__10_FD_192407 | JGI IMG/M metagenome (GOLD analysis project Ga0247832, IMG submission 192407) | Freshwater microbial communities from meromictic Lake La Cruz, Castile-La Mancha, Spain - LaCruzMarch2015_4m | ecosystem: Environmental > Aquatic > Freshwater > Lake | place: Spain... | reverse complement strand
CAACGCGGTTCAACCATATTGGTTACATGCATTACAGGGATATATTATGGCTCATTGTATACCGTCATTCATACTCGATGTGGGCGTGAAACGTATGCACGATGGTATACGTCAACGTGGGATGAAGAAGGATGCTACTGCCAAGTCCGAGGAGGTGGATAATAATAGTGGTGGAAAGAAGATGGAGTAAAAAACAAAACAAAAAAAAAGTTAAAACGCTTGTGTGCGTGAAAACCACCACCATGCGATACTACTTAATATTTCTAGAAAAAAAGGATACACATGGGGAATGAAAGATGGGGACGGACGGGGGGGCGGGAGCAAAGTAACGGATATCCTTCTGTATTTAGATATACCCAAGCTTGGTAGTATTATTTGGATTTGATGGGTCACACACCCTGTGAAAGAGCTTTGATTGAGAGGGAAGTATATTATAAATAATATAAACATGCTACTAAATATATTGAACGTCTCTGTAGATAGTAAAAATTAATTGATCAAATTCCAGAATATATTATTATTATTTGTATTAGGATTTTGACATAGTCTTTCAACAAAATATGATTACGATACAAAAGGTAAAACACAACAAACTTTGTTTAACTCCATATATTCTTTCTTAAAAAATCACAAATGGGGACATATTATTATCTACCTTGAGGAGGAGAAGGCGAACTCTTCGATATAAGCTGTCGTCTTGGAGTTAAATGTCGAATCTGCTTTGCAGCAGCAGTGTAGTAATTTGATCATGGCATTCGTTCCACTGTCCTTGTTCATTAGTGATGGCAGCAAGTCGAGCATAGCTTTCGTCAGCACGAAATTAAGCAGGATACTATCTTCGACGACACCTTGGACTTGTGCTGGATGGGAGGAATATGATGACGACGACACAGCTCAGACGACCGAGTCTTGTTCTAAACACATATTCGAAACTGCGCTTCACTTAGCTCACGCACTGCGCTCCACTAACTGCCCGCTACTTCATTTGTCAACATCAAAGGTTTGGAAAGTTGTCAGTTTTGGGCTTGTCATTATAGGAGGTGAGTATTGTCAGTTTTTCGGGCTCATCATCATCAGGAGGAGGGAGAGGACGTGCATGACACAGGCATTTGTTATAGCAGGCGTCGTTTTTTTTTGCCATTGCATTTGTCACACTCACAGCTTTTTGAATCTGTACATCGCATCACTCGTCCCAATTTTGTCTCAGGTTTGGTAAAAAAAAACTTGCAGGCATGATCATGCCATGCTTCAACTTCAACACAAATATTGCTCCCAATCGTCGATGCTCCTTCTTTGTCAACATTCAAAGTCAAAAAAAAAATGAAATTTGTTATTGGCCTCGTGGATCAGTGATCAGCAGCAAGAGGACTCACGACACTTCATCCGGTATGATTCTTTTGTTAGTTGTATGGTTTGTGTCAATTTTAAAATGACATTGCGCAAAAACTGCGGGACCCCCTCATTACATAGAATACCCTATGATATCGCACCGACCGACAGGTGAGATGATGACGAAACAGCCATGTCCGCAACGACTTCAACGAAGTCAACGACGTCATTCCTCCTCCGCGGAATTCCGTCCACGATTGCCACGGCGAGTTCTCGCGGCAGCAGCAGCAGCAGCAATAATCGGCCTCCTCAATGGCCACCACTCCTCCTCTAACAACAATCGTAATTCCAGCATGATATTATTTCCTCGCCCCTCTTCCTTTATTGGCGTCGGCGGCGTCGGAGCAATGCCCACGGCTTCGCCCACCGCCCGGCGGCGGCTGCAAGAATCAACGGCCGAGGACGACATCATGTTCCGTTGGCTGGAGGGTCGCGAGGGTCAATTGAACGAATTCGTCTTTCGGTCCAAGATCCATGCCATTCCGGGCAATGGCGGTGAGAACGACGACGCCAATAGCAGTAGCAGCGGCGAAGCCACGAGTACCTTTCCATCGTACTATTATCGATATGATGATTTTGTTGCCGCATTACGACTGGTATCGAATAATGGCACGAACGACAAACTCACCGGACTCGATAAACACGTCTTTTATATCGGTCGGCATGATATCACGGACGATGAATTCCAAGTGAATGAGTATCTACTCGCTCCTCCCGGCAAAAATGATGATGATGATGATGATGAAATTATTGGTCGAGGCAGGAGGAATAGGATTCTTCAAACAACAACGGACAATCCACAACAACAACAACAACAACAACAACAATCTAGCAATAGCAATAGCAATAATGATACACTCGAATATGGATTAGTTAATATAGCCGCATTCTTGGGACATGCCATGACGACGAGTATAATATATGATGTATGCGATGAATTTCATTGGGAAACTAGTAATGATTATAATCGTAATACTACTACTACTACTACTAGCTCGACGGCAACGAATGATGATTCATCCATGACTACTACATCGACTACAAATAATGCAATGGGCGTTCGATATGCCATTAGCAATAGCTGCGGACAGAATTATCAAAATTATCAAGACTTTCACTGTAGTGGCAGTAGCAGTGGCAGCGGCAGTACTACTTCGACTGCTGCTGCCGATGATGAATCATACATGGAATGTAAAGTAAATCCCAACATGATAATACAGGCCAGTACATCGTTGACATATATTAATGCCCCGCCCCCATTGACTTGTATGCCACGTTCGACTATGGATGTGCCATATACGGGATATTACGACGTCGACGAAGGGAAAGTGATGACCGATTATCCATATAAGAATACATATGGTCGGACCGATATCGAAGGATGTTGCTACTGGGGACGGGGGGCACTCATGGTACGTGGGATATGTACTTTGGGCAAACTGAATTATTACCTTGGCGTGGGTGGTCTCGCAGGAGGAGGAGGGAATACTACAACAACAACAACAACTACTACTGCAAATACACCACGATATCCCACGACAGATTTTTGTGCCAATCCTGAATCGATATGCACTGGTCCACAAAGTCGTGAAATGCGATGGGTAACTAGTTTCTTCGATTGGACGGACCGCGTCCAAAGTTACGACGACTCGGACGGGTCCGGTTGGAATTATATGAATGAATTGAAAAAGTTCGTTTTGGGGGGCATGATCGACGATTCGTTTATACATGCCACTAGTGCTATATTAACAAAGGGATGTCATTCGCCACCCTGTAGTAGTAGTAATAGTGCCAGTGCGAACGATGTAGAAGGAGGTAATAATGGTGGTTTTGGGACAGGTTCCACGATACACCTGGCCGAGGAACGTGTGACGAATTTTAATATTGCATTAGTCGCACTCGAGGCAGGACGGGGTGAATTGGCATTATTGCGTGGATTGATACAATACTTTACGGATAGAGAAGATATTATGGCCACACAAATATTACTGTCACAAACGCCTCAGGGTAAGCTATATCCATCGTACAGATATCAACTATCCGACTTTCTATCCGCATTAACATATATATCAGAACGGGGTGTGGGTGGACGTAAGTTCTACATGGGCGAATCAAATATACATCAGGGTGTGCGGTATGGTGTTGTAAATGCTGTACTATTCTTAGCCCAGGCATACAAGGAATCGATACAATATGATGCATGTGATGAGAATAATTGGGAACTTGTGAATGATTTATATCCATTGTCGAATGCATGTGGACAGCTGGGAATGAGTTATCAAGATATGGTTTGTCGTGAGGATGAGGCATATATGGAGTGCTCGGTCCAGGCTGATATGGAACAAGTTGCAATAACGAACGCTGGTTGGTTCCAGGCTCCGGCACCATTCAAGTGTGGACCGAAGTCGAAGGTGAGCTTTTATCATACATTCTCCTCTTTGTAATGGTCCAACTTCATTCTTAAATACGATAAATTATCTTTCTCCCTCTATTTGTTACCATGAAGTACCCGATCACGGGATATTGGGATTATGATATGGGCAGGGAGAATAATGCCGACGCGTATGCAAATGCTCGTGGTCGAGTCGATATTGAGGGTTGTTGCTTCTGGGGCAGGGGCGTTCTGCAAACTCGAGGGACATGTATGTATGGCAAGCTCAATTATTGGCTTGGGAAACGAGCCGCCGATGAAGGTCGAGATGCCTTGTATCCTAAGATAGATTTTTGTTCCTTCCCACAGGGTGTTTGCTCTAGCTCGGAAACATACGGAGGTCAATTGCAGTGGATGGTTGGGTTTTTTGAATGGTCAGACAGAATCCAGACCTACGATGTTGATGGTTGGAACTACATAGAGAAGCTTAAAGAATTCACTGATGGGGGATACAAAGACTTTTCATTCGTCGATTCAGTCAGTGGTATACTAAACATTGGTTGTCACAATCCACCATGTCGGGGGTTTAATGATGTTGCCACCGACCCTCACAACATGCGTGATCGGAATGATATCTTTCAACGATTTTTGAATCAACTTCAAGTAGAACGGACCTTTCGACCACCACCAAAGCCAACTCCAATGCCATCACCGGCTCCAACTGAGGGAGAGGAACCCACTACTAATGTACCGACCGAGCTTGAACCTCCTACGGAATCCCCAACTTCATCTGCAATGCCAACAGGACTGATGGGACGACCTCCCGCCGATGCAATCGATGCCATTTTTTCTAAGATTGAGGAGGTAATGCAGTCAATTTCAATTTCTTATGGGAATGTAACGAATCGATTTGCAGAGACTGTGTTTCAGAGTGAGCATCCATCTGGTGATATTTGGCCTTCATATCTTTACACGTGGCAAGGATTTTATTCGTCGTTGAAAAAAATGACGTCTGGTGAAGGACCGGGGGAAAAGAATTTCTTTTACATTGGTGATGGAATATCAGAGAATAGTCTGGAATATGGCATAGTCAACGTCGCAGCCTTCTTGGCTCAAGGTGTTGTTCGATCTATTTACACCGATACATGTGACGAAAATTCATATGACATGGTTGACTTTCGATATCCACTATCGAACTCTTGCGGCCAACAGGGTCTGTCATACCAAGATGAGATATGCGAAAAAGATGAGGACATCGGTCTAGAGTGTGAGGTGGATGAAGATATGGAAATTAATGGAGTAACAAACGCCCGTTGGCTTGGTGCCCCCCCTCCCATGTCTTGTGGAAATCGGCAGGTGGGTTACTGGGATCATACAACTGGTTTAGAAGAGAACGATATTCCATTTATGAACAAGGGAGGTAGAAATGATACGCAAGGCTGCTGCTGGTGGGGCCGGGGCGTCCTGCAAGTGAGAGGCGTCTGCTCCTACGGCAAATTGAATTATTGGCTCGGGGCAAAGGCGACCACTGAGAAGAGAAAAAGCCTTTATCCTGATATTGATTTCTGTAAGAACCCGGGAGCAATATGCTCCGACAAGCGATCTCCCGAACTTCGATGGATTACGGGTATGTTTCATTGGGTTCAAACTGTTCAGCGTAATAGTGGTGATTTTCAGTACTTCCAGACGTTGAAGGAGTTCGTTGATGGCGGCAATTACTCCGACGAAATCTTCATAAACATGGTCAACACAATGCTAGGAGGGTCAGTAGAGGACAGATCTAGAAGAAGTGACACGTTTTACAATATCCTGAGAGCATTTAACTTGATCAAAGTTGAAGGGCATTTCACAGGAACACCGACTTTCTGTGGTGTAGATTTGAATGACGCGGGGATTAAATGTCGGCCTTGTGATACAAATCTGAACTGCAGTGGAGCAGAATTCTGCTACGCCAATGTGACGACATGTATTGCCACCATCAATGATGATACCAGTGCTGAATCAACAAATATTATTGCCGTTCCGGTCGATGTTGACATTAATTCCGCAATAGAAGATGATTCAACGAATGTAACTGATGTTCCTATCGATGACGACAATTCCACATTATCTGGCGATGCTCCTACTGTTGATGACAAGATGACTAATAACTCAACAGCGAATATCACAACTGCAGTTACAACTAACAATTCGAGCACTAATGCAGCAGGAGCCGAATCTCCTATTGTACCAATGTCCCTTCTAATTTCCTCATCCACGAGTTTTTGTGGCGTAACATGGGGAGATGCATTAACAAAATGTGCTAAAAGATGTAAGTTATGTGTTGCAATTTGACAACTATTTCGTGGCGAATCTAATAATTTCCATTGTATCATTTTTATCTTGTGACTTGAGCAGGTCCTTCAGGCACAGACACGGAGTGTGATTCTACCGAATACTGTTTTATTGACATAACCATCTGCTCTAGCAAAGAAATTGGTCTTGACCAAAATCAGAAGGAGGTAAATGAACATAACAATTAGACCTCAGAATAGGGTTAAGACATACATTATATATATTGTTATAAAGGAATGGGCTTGGACGTACGATGTTGGTAAAACTTAAGCCAGAGCCAGTGTTATAATCGTAGTACAACTCTTTGCTGCCTCCTGTGTCCACTACCGCCACTGACCCCACCACACTGTTACTGGTATAATTCGCGATCAACGGACTTCTCGACCTTTTACTTCAGTCAGACAGTTCACTTTCCTTTACTCATCTTCGCAGGACGCCCTAAGGTATCCAACCAGAATTGTTCTAAGACTTAATCAACATTATTCGTTTATTATTTACGTCTACAAAAAGTCAATATCACCGCCTGTTATTGACTAGTTTCCTCAATCAGAATCAACCAGAATATTTCACGAGTTTTTGCCTTCACCTGACGAGAAGACACTCGCTATTATACTTCGTCAATACCTTTATCCATGACAACTGACTCTTCCCTGGTTCGGTGATGTATTACTGGCACCGGATTTGTGCCATTGCACTTGTATTTCGGAGTTAGGAAAATCTCCTCCCCATCTACAACTGCCATCCAGCCCTTCATTGGGGGGGCACCAGAGCAAGGATTAGTTTCATATGCGACATAAAAAACAAAGTGTCGCTCCTGATGTCCGTCAATAATTGTAGCGGTTATGTACCATTTCCTTGTTCCGTTGACACATTGCCATCTACTCAAGTGGAACATTGCTTCTCTGCCATGATATTCACCAATTTTGACATACTGAGGGACATCGTCGCGCAATCCAAGAGCTTGGTGATACCTTCCGTTTATATATTGTATTCCACACTCAGTCACATGTAAGTTGTATACATCAAATTTGTTGCCAATTTCAATTGAAGTACCTTGAAGCAAATTTGAACGGATGGCATTAGTTGATTCCAAACAATCGTCAGGATAATTTGCGGCAGCTGCTTGAAGTAGTTGTTCTGTCTGTTCATGAAGTTCGTATTTATCATAAAAGCTGGTCAACAATTCGAGAGCCAAACAAGCTTCGATTTGGACAAACGCGTCATGTGGATGAGCCGCAAGGGCGTAGACAAGGGATGTGAAGCCTCCTACGCATGCCACAACTGTAGCACTTTCTGAACCACCAGCTACAATGACGGATTGCAATGCTTTGCAGGCTTCTTCCTGGATAGTTGCATCATCAACGTGGGTTTTCATCGCAGTTACAATAGAAGCAATGGCGCCCGATGCAGCAAACGAAACCTCCCGTAATCCTTCTGCTGGTGACAGTGCACTGAGAGCAGAGCATGCCTTTCCTTGGACCGTGGGTTCATTTGGATGATTCCTCATTGCATTCACAACCGCGGTCAAACCTAGTAATGCAATTGATGCAATCTCTTTCGTCGACAACCCTGTGGCAGTCACTGCTAGTTCTAGTGCTGAACAACCCAGAATCTGAACAGCTTCATCTTCCTCATTAGCCCACATAGTAAAAACAATATCACGAACTGTTGCGTCAGGATTTTGAACAGCCTGCATCGATTGATGATATTCGTCCTTGCTAATCATTTTTCTCTGTTTTCTCTTGCGATATCTACCTCCACCGCCGTCAACTCCCATCGAATTGCATCCTTCTTGGTCGACTTGACTATCTAGTTCTTCAGGTATAACATGATCCTCAATTTGCTCTCTCATCGCGTACAAAAAAGCTTCATTAACATTTCGCTCTAGACCGTGAGGATGAGCCTCATAAAGACTAAGCATTCCAGTGCCAATCCAATCTTTCCTGCTTTCAATTGCTAAGTTGATTGGCAGGTCACCAGCCGCATTTGTCATGCCAGCTCCTGCGGGGAACGCATAAAGCAGTTCTGTAATGAAAAATTTTGACAACGATTCTGATGATTTTGTTGCCACGAGAGCGGCGTAGTGAAGCGGCAGATTGCCATTTGAGTCTGACTGTGCCACCATTTCCATGTTAGTTTCAATGATGAACCTCAATAAGTCGGGCGGACAGGACATATTTTTTACAGCATTGTGCAACAGATTACCTCCAGATTCATCATCACCTTTCTCAAGAATCATCTCAATAATGTTGAATGTATTCCTGGCGGCATACTTAAATCCTTGTCTATATTTTATGATTTCAGCTTGGGAATTGTCCCCGTTAAAACTTCTTTCACTCTGTTCAAACTGCCTGACGAATCGACGGTACAATAATGTTAATACATCATCGTCCATCGTTTCAGAAAATGAATCAGAATTGGTTCCTTCGCTCAAAACTTGTTTGACGGCTTCAACAGTGGGTCCTGATGGCGTATCAAAGTCATCGGGTAAGGATTCAACGATTTGATAAAGCAGACTTTTGTTACCATCTTCATTGGACATTAAAGAGTTGGAACGCGATAGTGTTGTGTGTGAGGTATCGGTCATCGCAGCAGTTGTGTCAGTTTCTGACAACTCTCGAAAATTTACATCCCCTCCACTACTAACGAGAAGCTTGACAAAGTCGTCCGATTCGACTATTTGACGAAGAACCTTGTCTATCTCTTCGTTGGGTATAATACCTTTGTTTACAGTGACCGCAGATCCATTTCCCTCTTTTTGCATAAGGTGCTGAATTAGCTCTTCGGGCAGTGATTGCACAATGTGATGAAGAGTTCTGTCGACCACTTCAGTCGAATTTACACTGTGCGATATGTCATCCACTATTGCGTGTTCCACAGTCTCCACAGGCAAGCCTGGCACGGCTGTCCTTGATCCTTCAGTACTTGTACTAGCGTACAATGTACTCTTAATCGTCATTCGCAACGCTTCTAGATTCTCCTTAGCCTCGTACAATTCTTTCTTGGCCGAATATATTACTTGTTTTGGGGAACATTCTGAGACATCGTCCGCCCTCTTCATTGCCTTCATTAACCTCAATTCCGCAAATTCGATGGTGCTCGCAAATATCGGCGCCTCATCCTCCGACGAAATTGTCAGTTCGGAAATACGGCGGGTTGACGATCCGGACGATGTTTGTAATGGGCTCACAGCGTCAGCAAGTTCTGATCCATACGACGAGGAAGTGCATGTGGAATTGTCGTCATCGAGTAAAGGTGGTCGTCCGAAGTCGGATCCAAGAGACTCATCTTCGGACTCATAGTTATTTTCAGTATCTGATCCACTCGAATAGCTCGCATCATATCTTTCAATGGCTACAACACCAACGGCGGTTCTATTGCCAATGTCCTTTCTAGAATAGAAAGCCTCACTTCCTTCCTTTCTAGAAGAGAAAACCTTACTTCCTTCGCCATCATCATTCCCTCTCTCCAAATCTTCGACTGGTTGCAAGTCGTATTGAACGGATCTGGGCGTAATTTGACTGTCGTGACCGTCCTTCAATGTGGTGTTGTCTTCAACGATAGATTTGTCTGAACTCGCATTATACCGCTGTTTACGATGGTAAACAAAGAGACCAATAATCCCAACCATCAGAGCTAACGCACCTATCCCCGCTGTGATATAGACTTTGTTGGGTCTTCCATATTCATTTTCTACCATTAAATCATCGTCGTCCATCTCCCCGGCGTAATCAAATACGTGTAAGCTACTTAGTGGTGTTTCCAATCCGATGTCGCCAAAAGGCTGAAGATATTTAACTTTAGCAGGAGGAATTGTGGATTCAATCAAGTGAGGCGAGTAAATAGACCTAATCTCTCGCTTAATAAAGAGCGGAACAACGCTGTGGAATTCTGGATCCTCAAGTTCGAGCATGAATTTGTCCTCAACGAAGTTGATTATATCCGTTTTATTTGTGTTGGGAGGCTTGTCTTTTAAGGAAATAGTGACATTTGTCGCCACTTCTACGCAGTGATCGGAGTTGTGGAGCGCTAGCTTTTTGGTTTCTCCCTCGATATAACAACCACACTCAATTCTGGCCTTGATGCTGTCGCTGCATTCTGCGTGCGTATTATGCAAGATAGGCGTAAACATCATGAGTATCGAAGAATAAAGAAAGTAATTGATGCCATCGAATCTAATGCTCGCTCGTACTCACCAACGTCAATTACCTTTATCGAAGAAATTCCATCCTCCTCTATTAATCGTCGATGATAGATCGGCAAGTCCCAATCCATAGCATCTGTCGGTGTTTGCTTTCTCAATCTTCTCAAAGTGAACATGGGGTTCTTCTTACTCTTCATGCGTTTGAAATCACTCACCGTCTCCGTTGCCCACATTGATATCGACTCAAGCAGCTCCACTTGGTATATGGAATCCGGATCATTCAATATCGCCGAGGTGATGTTGTCAGAAACCACTGCACGGTACGTGAGCACAATCTCTGCTGTACCATCTACCGTGGGAGCAGTGCTGGGTGTTGCCGTGGGGGCAGTGCTGGGTTTTGCCGTGGGGGCAGTACTGGGGGTGGCCGTAGGAGTAGTGCTGGGCGTTGTAGAGGGAGATTTTGTTGGAGCATTCGTTTTTGGGCCATCGATTAGACTTCCGTTTGGACTTTTTTGTAACATGAACATCGACATGCTCAGAGACATGGACATAGACATCGACGTGCTCATAGACATGGACATAGACATCGACGTGCTCATAGACATCGACGTGCTCGTAAACATGCTCGTCATGAAGTATTCAAAATCGGGAGGTTCCATCATTATTGACATTGAAAGTGGAATCTCGACGCGTGACTCGACAATCGACATGGACGTATCAGTCTTCCAAACGTTACCAAAAATTATATTCCTGCCACCGATATTTCTGCGTACTACTGATGGGCCAGCGGCAAGATCATCGGACTTGTCGTCGTCAAAGGCACCTCTGAATGAGTTACTAGCATCGGCGCAGAATCTGACGGCGCGGGACGCGAGTAGGAGGAAGCAGAGGGTCCTCATCTCGTTGCTCTCCTTTAAGATATCGATTATCGATTATCGAATGGTTCTTGGGCGGGAGATGAAAGAATCTTCGTGTGTAGAAGCTTCCGAGAAAATCTTTCTCACTTCGATAACCCCACTAAGCCCTAATCGGTTGTGTGTTGTACCATACCTTGCAATTCAATAGAGAACGTCGAGCCAGACGTGACCCCAATGCGGACGGTAGAGCCTACTAAATTTGCCGGACGATTAGCCACCACCACACAGCTGAACCACCAAAAAATGCCATATCGCCGACGCAGTAGTATTAGATGAGAAAATAAGGAGGAGGAGCATCAGGCCATCACCACCGTCGAATTGAAGACTTCGTTGAAATTTTTACCAGAGAGAGGGAGTATGCACACTAAATTTAGCCAATCATGCCGCCAACGCTGCCATGAATACTGCTAGAATACAGAATACAGCTTGTACATTACAAACAAGGTGTAGTCGATGCATGTGGTCTTAGTGAATAGACTACAACATAGGCAAAAGCAGTGAACAAAACCAATATCCCTGAATATAATTCTGATGTGAACTGGGGTCAATGTGGAGCATGTTGCACGCCACAAAGTAAAGGGTTGGGGATGTCAACCAACATCCATATAACAATCGTTACATCATCATACTTATCATTATCAATGTTTGAATTACACGAGAAGAGAAGAATAAAACATTGTTTATCGATTTTTTTAGATTAACTTCATAACAATGATGATAAAATAAAGCCATATCATACATAGAAAGTAGATTGGTGAGATGATAATGCTGACTTTCCGTTTCTCTTTCACAAGAGTTGTAATATAATCTCCAAACAGACATTAGGCTACTCACGGTGATGCTACTGCTGCTGCTGCTGCTCTACCCGAGGAAAGCAGAGGACCAATGATGATTTAATGAAGAAGATGATATTATAAAGAGACCACAAAGCAGCCTAAGTATTAAAAGGGGCGGCGCAAAAGTCTGGCGTCGGTCCGTGTGAGATTGATTTGAGGACGAATGGTGGTGGAAAGTTGGCACTACCTAGGTAGTCTGAAATGATGTGAGGGTGGGGAAAGATGAAAGATACGAGGAAATACAATG
>Ga0247832_1006855_pt1 | contig 12242 bp, 13 predicted proteins | sample LaCruzMarch2015__10_FD_192407 | JGI IMG/M metagenome (GOLD analysis project Ga0247832, IMG submission 192407) | Freshwater microbial communities from meromictic Lake La Cruz, Castile-La Mancha, Spain - LaCruzMarch2015_4m | ecosystem: Environmental > Aquatic > Freshwater > Lake | place: Spain... | reverse complement strand
CCAGCCAAATCCTCCGCAATCGCCGCGACGGCTCGCTGGAGATGCGGATCGGAACCTCCGGGCACAAGGAACTCGTCCGCTGGGTGCTCTCGTGGGTGCCAGATGTCGAGGTGCTTTCATCGGCAGAAAATGTGGCAGCATTCTGCCGCAAAACGCAATCACAATGCTTGATCCGATGGCCGCTTTATGCTCCTTTGGTGAGGCAGCAGAAAAAACACCATTGAACGCCGCCCCCCAATCATCAACTGAGATTTCCTCACAATCGCCCGAAACCACCTTTTTGCCGCTACTCCTTTCACCATTGGCTGAAGCCGAAAGCCACCAGTAACTTATGAAAAAACAAATAATGTCGATACTTTGTATAACAACCCTTGTCCTTTCCGGGTGCGGAGGTCGAGAAGGGGCTGCAAAGAAGTTATACGGTGAAGGATTGAAGATCGAGCAGAAGGACTCCGATCAAGCGGCGAAGATCTACCTTCAAGTGATTGACACTTATCTTGACACAACTGCCGCAACGAGCGCACGCCAACGAATTGATGCCCTCAAAGCAGACCTGCAAAATCGGGCCAACTCTCTATTGAATTAGTGGTAGGAGGTCATCCTGAGGGTGTCTCCCAGGAAGATGAAGTCCTTTTTGTCGTATCTGAAATGATTTCCGATGCCCGGTTTCGTGTTTAGTTTATCCGCCGCAACGGTGATAGAGTTCGGACCCGTGAACACAAGGATCTGGTTGTCGGGTTGCCAGCTTGGACCTGATACAGCAACCTCTTTGTGGCTTTTCCCGACAAACTCGAGAGCGTCATCGAGGTAAACGGTCAATACCCCATCCACGAGCAGCAACTCGCCTGTCTTCGGCAGGACTTTCACTTCAGTCCCTTTGTCCGAAGCAATCTTGAGATCCCTGCGATCAAAAACAAAAAGCTTTTTCCCGGACTTTGTATTTTCCTTTGCAATCGAAACAAATCGCACATCGTCATTGGCCGTGGTGGTTGGCTGTGTCGTAATTGTGCCGACTATTCCACTCGGGGTTGGAGTGGGAGGGGGCGGTGGAGGTGGAGGTGGAGTGGGATGGAGCAAAGGCGGAAAGATGTTAATTATCCATTTTATGGGATTATGCGGTGATGGACTCGGAGAAGGACTTGGTATTGGCGGTGGAGGTGGCGTAGGGGACGCCACAGTTGGGTGCGGGACTGGTGGTGGCGGTGTCGGTGAGAATTTCGGTATAGGGACAGCAGGAACAGGTGGGGAGTTGGAGCACACCCGTTCATCTGAACCCAGAGAAAGAAGGATGCCAAAAAGAAAAATCCGGACTTCCATGAAAAGCCTCCTGTGAACAACTGAAATAGGAATAATATTAGCGCAATGATCCAGATAAATTGCAATATTCCCAGAAGCATGTGATGCCCTTTTGCAAGAAACTGAAACCAGTCTTGCGATAGTCGAGACATAAGGCTTGGCATAATATCAACCTTAATACTGGATTGCCAGCATCACGCCGAAGAGGCCAGCAGTCATTTGTCTATTAATTGAGAGCGCACATAATAAACTCCTGGCGCAGAGTCGCGTCCGATAAGAATGAGAGGGGCACTTCGTGAGACAGAGAAAGGACGATAGTCCCTAATAAGTAAAACGACTCCGGGATTATCTCTTACCCCGTCATTGGTAATGGTGAACTTTCTTGGAAAAGGGTTCATGCGGTCAGATTGTGCGATCAGTTGCAAGCGTCCCTGCATATCGGTTCCCACGAGGAGAAAGTCACCGGCGACTCCTTTTCCTGCGATGTCCTGCGGGAGTTTATCGGTTGGGGAATAAATCACGCTTGGCACCTTGACGGAGGGCTTCCCCGGCTCGTTTTGCATTGCGGTCTGTGGCATGGATGACATCACTTGCCTTGCGGCTATAAGAAGCAGCTTGTTTGCGCCTTCGATTTCTGTGAACCCGGTTTCGATGTCGCTCGAGGAGATTGCCGGGGCCGGCCGATACCATTTAAACTGGGAAAATTGCTTTTGGATGTCCTTGTCTTTGAATGTCAGCCCATGGCGGGCATACATTTCGTTCAATGCGTAGCGGACCTTTGCGAGAGTCCAGTTTTGAACATCTGCCGGGGTCAACTGGCGGAGGCGGGTCTCGGGGAACTTCTCCCCTGGGAGTCCACTGGAATCAGGAAAGACTGTCTTCGAGGGGGGATTTTCAGATGGAGTGGTGGGCGTGAAGGTTGCGAAGTCATCCAAAGAGGCAATAGGCTTCAATTTCTTCGCGGAGGAGTCCGGTTGGGGATCTGGAGTTGGCGGGGCATCTGAAATTTCCGCAGGCGGCAATGATTCAGGTGAACCGGCGTTAGAATGGCTGGGTTCCGGTGCTTGTTGTGGATTTAGTGGGGCAGGGGCAGTAGCTTCGGCATTTTGCGAGGGTAATTCCGAGACATCGGTAAAAGCAGGCGAAACCTTGATTGGGGTTTTTGGCTTTTCCGCTGCGGGTGCGGGCTCGGGATTGCTCTCTGGAGTTTGAGTTTTGGAAAGCACCAATGGAACAAGGGCGATGATTTTTCCCCCAGTTGCATTCTCGATCTTTGAACCGATTGGCATCCATGTCATCTGGTCCTGTCCATCAACAAGGGACATTTTGAGGACAAAATCGTCCTGGGACACCTTCTCTTCGCGAGCGGAACCCGGTTTATCCGAACCGGGCCCTTGGAGTTGTTTCCCCTGAAAAAACCACCTCTTCTGTTTCGCCGTAATTTCAAGACCCGCACTTGTGGATTTCCAAGTCCCTGTGAAATCCATATCCTCCTTTATCTCGCTGACGCCAATTCCGCTGATAATGCTTTCCTCGCTGAGGCGGCCCGAGCAGGCTCCATCTGCTGCGAAGTTGATTTTCAGGGTGAAATGTGTTTGGTCCACCATCCGCTCATGCGCCTGTCCTTCCCAACGTCCTGCTATCAGTTTAAGTTTTCTGCTGTTTTGTTCATTGAGCTTGGATCTCAGTGCGTCAGCCTGTGTGCTCAATTGCGAGGCAAACTCCTTCTGAAAAGTCGAAACGAATGCGGCGGAGTCTGCATAGACTTTCGCATCTTGTGGTAGGCTCGCTACAGACTTCTTGATTTCTTCGCTCTTGCTGCCCCAATCAATTTTCGGGTCAACAATCCTCTCAAAGCGGACGCTTTCACCGGAACGCCGCCCGTCGATGCCCGGGTAGGTTATGTGAATGGTGTAACCTTCCGGAGCCACTTGAACAAACGCTGGGCTCACGGTTGAAGTGACCGTCCTCACAAACGATTCGAATTCGCCTTGAGGGATGACAAGCTCGGCGGATTTGCCGGAAGCGGTGGCGGCAAAGTCCTTCTCCAGGCCGTTACGAATATCGTTTGCAACCGCCAGTTCAGGATCGATTGGCTGATACAGCTTGGGAAGAGCGACGACCACTTCCGCCTTGCTGGTGAATTCGAGCCCGGATTGAGCGGTCACAGAGGCTGATACATTCTTCACCGAGGATCCGGCAGGCAGCAACTTCAGGGGTTCGTTTTGAATCTCCTTGGAAATGAGCTTCTCGATCCGGGACTTTTCGGATGTGCATCCTGCCAGGAGGACTGCGGCAGACAGCATAAGTGTCCACCAAAGGCTTGATTGTTTCCGCCGCATTCCTGTCTGCATGGTCTGTCTTTTACTCTTTATGAAACAGGTCCTTTGACGTGATGGTCCGAGGGGTCATATCTGAAGGCCCTCTGACTTTGAGCGTTAACTTCATCTTTCCGTAGTTCCAGCCCGTTACAGGCAATGGTTGACTTGAAGCAACAAATGTAAGCAGAGTCAGAGGATAGAAACCTGGGTCAAGCTGCACCTCTGCTGAGTCAGAGAATGATATGGGATTACGAGATGCGTAACCAAGCCCCGGGGCGCCTTTCAATATGCTTTGCTGATCAATAGAAAGCTCAGCGGTCCAAAATGCTGACTCACCCCCCCGCACGACGCTCTCTTCTGGTTTAGACCACTCAACAGTGAAAACGTGAGGCCCCGCTTCCTTCGCCTTATAAAATCCGGACCAGCGAAGTGCGATGCGATTGGTTTGCTGGTTCGCCAGACTTGGTTCATCAGTAAAGTTCGTCAGGGTAAAGTAGTCCCCCTGATCAATCAATCCGCCGATCGAGCGTCCGGTGGGGGCATCCCCGGAAAAATCCGGTTTCAGCAGCCAAAGTTCAAGGATCGCCCCGGGTTTGAGTGATGCGGTTTGCGCGGCGGGCGCCTTCGCTGCCTGCTGCGCCAGAGGAGTGGACGGGCTCTGGGTGGAAGCTGATGGTGAAGCAGGGGCCTGCGACGGTGCCGCCGGCTGTGTTTGTTGGCTTTTTAGAATCTGAAGGATTTGCCCGATGTCGCCCTCCAGTTTTTCAACCCTCTTGTCCAAAGGTGGAGCGGCGGGATCTGGAGTAGGCTGCTGAGCGCCTGCTGTGAATAGGCCTGCTGATGCCAGCGCAATCAGGAGGATGCCGGATTTGATGGTGCTATTTTTTTTCATAGGATTATGGACCATTGCTTTCTTGGTAGGCTGGCCGAGGCCCCTTTTTCTTCCCCGTGTAGGTGAATGGGTCTGAAGCGTCTGCCTTGGGACCATCGACTTGAACATCGCTTTCCTTCATGGCCGGCGCGACTTTGATCGGAGCTACGGGAACGGTGCTGATAACGTTCCCCCCGCCAGCCTGTTGCTTGATGGCATTTAATTGGGCCTGCGAGACTGTTGGATTTCCAGGTGCCGCAGGCGCGGAGGCTGTTGGCGGGGGATTGTAGGAAGCGGCGGGGGCCGAGGGTGAACCGCCGCCAGAACCGGCGCTCCCCCCAAACAGCGACATTCCCATCATGAGAATAAACCCGATGCCCCCGATTTCCATGGCATAGCGGCAGCGCTTGTCGCTCCGGTGCAGCAGCTTGGTTGTCTGAATGGCATCACCAAGCAGGCCGGAATTAGTTTGTGGCGAGGCGGCAAGATTCATGTTGACAAAGTTACAGGTTCTGATGAGGGCGGCTTCGACAAGAAGGCCCAAACCAATGCTCCGATCCATCCCAAAATAGTCCATCCCGCAAAAATATTGGTGAGTATTATCCAGAGGTAATGCCGCGATTGACGGAATGCAGCAATCACCGTCGGAATAAAATAAATCGCAGAGAGAACAGTCCGCACAATAAAACTGACTACGACGATCACCATGAGTTGCACCTTATCAACAGTCGGGCGGGGCGAGAATATTTCTCCAAGGGTCATTTGTCCGGGCCTGCTTACCTGTCGGGGCTGTTCGTAAGTCAAAACCTGGAATACATCAACAGCAGCGAGAAGAAGGAAAATGCAAACACTGATGATGAGTGGAAGAAATGCTTTCAGAAATGTTTTTGAAGCCTGTGGTGGAACCGGAGCCGCAGTAGAGTTCATATTTTGGACGTTTTATCGTTTAAGGTAACAGGTTTTTTCGGAACTGTCAGTCGGCCGCTTCGGCGAAAATCCGGCCGTCTTTCTCGATAATGCGGACGGTTTTTGCACCGGATTCCTTGACCTCCAGGATGCTGTCTCCCATCGCCTGTTCGATGGCTCTGGCAACTTCTCGGACGTTCGACTGGAGGCCCTTCTCGCTTTTGGAGATCGCATCCACGAGGATTGTTGGATCAATTCCTTGGTCGGCGAGTTTGAGATCGTATTGAGCGAGCAGGGCGATGATTTCCAGCGAGACGACTCTTGCCACGTCGAGTCCCTCCAATGCCCGGAATGCGAAGACGTAGTCGATGCGGCTAAGGACTTCCGGGGCGAAGCCAGCTTCTTGAAGACATGTTTTTGTCGTCTTGATGAGCATATCTCGGTCATCCTCGTAGGTCTTGGCCAGTTCACCGACTTTCTCGGCGGCGGCATTCGTCGTCAGAATAAAGATGGCGTCGCAGGTGGAAACCTGTTTTCCGTCGCTGGCCTCGGTGATGAAGCCGTCGTTCCAGGCCGTGAGGAACCGCTTGTGGACTTCCGTGTCGGCTTTTTCAAACTCGTCGAGGAGGACAACGCTCTTCGGGTAATCGCGAAGGGCGGAGGTCAGTTTTCCATAGCTGTCGGACCCGACGTATCCCTTCGCCTGGCCGAAGAGGCTGGAGGCCGCATGGGCCTGCGAATACTGGGACATGTCGAAAAAACGCAGAGCTTTTTTGTCGCCGTGCAGCTTCTCCGCGAGAATTTTTGCGAAGTAGGTTTTGCCGACCCCCGGAGGCCCGGCGAAACAGAAAACCCCAACCGGCTTGCCGCGCTGCTTCATCACAAGGCGGCGGCGGATCTGGGCGGCCACATCGTCCGCGACTTTGTCCTGACCGATGACGCGGCTTTTGATGTGGTTCGCAAGTTCCACCGCATCGATGGTCTGTGACTTGTTGCGGTGGGCTTCCAGCAACTCTTTCAGTTTTTCGTCGTCGGTAATTTTCGGTAAAATATCCATTGGTTTTTTAACTCTGGGCGTATGGGTCTGATTGGCTTGTGGCCATGAACTGCCCGCTTGTTCCATAATCCATCACATCCGCATAGACCCGACCGGATTCCTCGCGCAAGGCGATGGTGCTGGCACCGGATCTCTTGGCTTCGATTATCCCGTCACTGAGGTCGTTTTCGATGGCGCGGACAATGTCCCGCACAGTCACGGAATTCCCCAGCTTCTCATACCGGATCACGGAGCTGAGGAGGATCTGAGGATCAATCCCACCGTGCATGACTTCGAGATCGTTCTCGCGGACGAGCGCGAGGATTTCGAGGGCGGCAACCCGTGCGACATCGAGACCTCGCAGCGGGGCAAATGCAAAAATCCCATCGATGCGACTGAGGACTTCCGGGGCGAAGCCGGCCTCTTGGAGCGCGGTGCGTGTCGTCTTGAGCATTTCCTCGGGTTCGTCGGCGTAGCGTTCGGCAATCTCGCCCACCTGGCTGCTGGCCGCATTGGTTGTGAGAATAAAAATTGCGCCACGGGTCGAGACGTGCGCGCCATCGCTGCCTTCGGTGATGAACCCGTCATTCCAGGCCGTGAGGAACCTCTTGTGGACGTCCGGATGGGCTTTTTCGAACTCATCGAGAAGAATAATGCCATTCGGGCAATCCCGCAGTTGAGCGGTGAGTTGCCCGTATTGGTCCGACCCCGCAAACCCGCGCGGCTGACCGAAGAGGTTGGTGACCGTGTGCGGTTGCGAGAACTGCGACATGTCCACATGCAGAAGCGTGGATGGGTTGTCGTCGAACAGGAGGCGGTTGGCGACCTTGGCAAAAAGTGTTTTCCCCACCCCCGGCGGACCGGCAAAGCAGAACACCCCGAGCGGCTTGTTCTTCCGGGGTGCGTTGATCCGACGGTAGAGCATGCGGCCGACCTCCCGGCAGGCCACAGGCTGGCCGATGATGTTCTGGTTTAAAAAATTCTCAATCGCTTCCGGCGGTTCACATCGCTCCAAGATGATCACAGGAACATTCTTGGCAGGAGCGCCTCCACTGGAACCGCCTACAAAAAAACCGGCCACAGGCGCAGGCAGCTTTCCCAGATGGGCCAGAACCGCCAAAGCCGCGTAGCCGCAGCATACCAGCACCACAATCCATGCCAACCCCGGCGCCATCTTTGCCAGAGTAAGAAAGACTGATAAAATCATCAGCCGGATCATCCAAGGATTTCCCATTCGAGGAGCGAGGATGCCGGAAAAACTCTTCTAGTTCAAGGGCAACGTTGCATTGTGCACACTGGCATATTGGCTTTGCAAATCAACCTGAGATTTGACTCAGGAGGATCAGCAAAAATATGAAAAATAAAACGAATAGTCCGACGATTGAAAAAACGATCAATTTGACTCTTTTCGCATTTTCCAGCTTTAATGCAGTCGCAAGTTTTTGCTCTGCGGAGAGAATTTCGGTTTCAAGGGTCTGAATCATGGCCGCTTCTTTAACAACTTCTTGAAGAAGGGGAGGAATTGCGCCGGCAGCTCTTTGGAATTGCTCCTTCGCTTGGTCCGGTCGCACCGCCAGTGGAGGGGGACCGGCAGATACGCCTGCTTTTTCGACTTTTGCCGCAGTGGCGCTGAATTTTTCGGACAGGGATTTTGCCTGCGAAAGTTGAGCGAGCGATTTTTGGTATGCCTCGACAGGCGGTTCAAACTCTGAGTCGAGAAGATAGGTTGTTTTCATTTTTAGAAGTTCAGCGATGTTGAATTGGCATGGTTGATGAAAGATGCTGCGCGTTCCGCAGAACTAGCCGAGGCATTGCAGCGGCTCCGGCTCCGATCCGAGCAACTGAAGGCACGGTGACGCTCTTCACTGCTCTCTGCCAGACGGAGCGAGAAGCTGGCTTCGGACTGTCCGTAGAGATGATATGCATCGCGAGATTTCAGCAAGATCAGGTCAGACTCCGAAACGGAATGCATGACAGCTGAGAGCTGATCCGGCAGGGATTCGTGCATGAGGAGAAGATTTTTGAGAAACATTTGTCCAACGCGTCGCCCGCGCTCGTCCTGCCAGCCGGATTGTGTTTCTTCATTGAGGAGTTCCGCCGAGCGGCTTGCGGCAAACAGCCCATCCAAAACCGGAAAATGAGAAGCTGTTTTCATAATCCGCTTGCTGTATTAAAATCGCGGAGCGCCTGTGCGGCATCGGCGAGATCCTGCCTCATTCGGGCCACTGTATTGGCTCCGCTTTCGCTGGTAGATCTTGCATGGCTGGCTTGGGAGGCTCCCGAGAGGAGGAACTCTCCACTCTGTCTGGCAAGGGATTCCATTTCTTGCGCGCAAGCTTTGAGCTGTCCGGCGAAGGTGAGCGCCTGCCTTGCCTGATCCACAGCCTGGCCCGCCAACGCAATGGATTCCAGCGCAGCATTGATTGCGGCCTCCGCCTCGGTCAAAGCGGTTTCGCTTTCTGAAACGGCAGCAGAAGAGGTTTGGACAGCAGATTGACAGCTCTGGACATCCTCGATGGCGAGCCTGAGTTGCTCCTGCGCCTGTCTGACAATATGTTGCGCCTCGTTAACAGCGCGTTCCCAGCTTGCAACAGCATCGCGAATCTCGCCTACATTGTGGCGATACCCCGAGCAGTCGCGCCGGTTTCCATCTTTGTCACGATAGGATTCGCAGTTGCTTAAATCACTCCGGGCACTGGCAAGAGCGGACTCCGCATATTGAAGGCGGGCTTGGCATTCCGCCAGGTGCGACTGAGCCTCGCTGAGCTCATCGCGACACCGGGATTCAAAGGATTTCGCACTGGAGAGCCTTGACTGCCAAGCCCGATGGCAGTTTGTTGCCTCGCTCCGGGCTGACTCAGCATTCCGCAGTGTCTGGATGGCGCTGGCGTGGGAAGCCTGGGCAGTTCCCACCGTAGATTCCGCCTCGTTGAGAGCCATTCGCGATTTCAATTCCGCCTCATCGGCCCGTGAGGTTGCAGAGCGGGCCAAGCCTTCCGCCTCGCGGTGGCGGCTATCAGCGAGCCGAAGCTGGTAGTCGCATTCCTGAGTGGTATTTCCCGCTGCAGTCGCCCACCTTTGGTAGGTCGAATCGAGCTCTTGAAAAAGCGAGAGGAGAATTTCCGGGTTCATAAAAGCTACAAGCCGGGAGAAGTCGAATCGAGTTTGGCCAGGGCCTCGATTCTCTCCGTCAGCAGGCTGCGGATTTTGTGAGATTGGTTGATATACTCGTGAAAGGCCTGCTCGGTTCTCTGCCAGTGGGATCGGAAGTGCTCCGCGCCCGCTCCCTCGTAAGTTTGACTGAAAGCCGACCATACCCCGTGAAGACCGTGAAATTCCTGTTCCAGATCAGTCGCGTGACGGGTGAGCGCCTCGGCATACTCGCGCATGCCTCTCAAGAGAATGCGCGTATCAACGGCCATGGAGGTAGGCTTCTATCGCGCGGAGCTTTTGGTTGATGAAATCCTCATATGCAGGACGTTCTTTGGCCAGGTAACGCTGCATGGATTCATCGAACGGGCTCCATGTGGCATCGTAGCGTCGGCGAAATTCGTCCTGCCAAAGAGGAGATATGACTTCGTGATGGCGCTGGACATCCCGACAGGAGGCGTTGAGGCGCTCGTTGAAGCGTTCCAAAGCGCGATGAAAAATCATCATCCGTTCTGCGGTCTCATCGAGACTCATTGGCGGACTCCTTCCACAACGCTCTCCTGAACAAACCGCTTCACCGCAGCGACAATTCCCCGGTCGAGTCCATGGCAGACGTAGGGCTTGAATACCACTTCGGAATTACGCTGCTGGTCATAAATGAGCGCTCGAACCGGGCGGGGCTCCACCCGGTTAAGGTTGGCAGCCTTGGCGGTCCCCAAGAGATCATAAGATGATTTTTCGTCGATCTGCAGGCAGATGCGATACCGAAAGAGTTCCACCACTCGGCGATCAAGGACCTGCCAGAGGTTTGCCGCACTGCCTGCGCTGATGACGACATGGATTCCAAGAAGCGGTCCCTCATGGTAGAGGCGCCGCAATTTTCCTCCCGAAGGTGAATCCGATGCGGATAATCCGACTCCCTGCCTCAGCAGGCATTGAACGCGATCCGGTTCGGTAAGGATGATGAGGACGGATTTTTCCGTGGCAAGTTCCTCATCGCCGAGGCCTTTCCGGCGGTCGAGCTCTTCGCACAGGCGATTGATCGATTCCTCGGCAGCCCTTCGGTCGCTCGTAAAGTTCGCCGTGGACGCGTATTTCCCGCCCAGCGCCCGGACCGACTCCGCGAGTGCACCATGCCAACGGGTTTGGGGTTGGGCAAAATCCAGGATTTCCAGTTGAAGCGATTCGCGCTTCTGTAGGATTGCCGAGCAGGCGATCGCCACAAGAATGCCAAAGCGTTCGGGTTCGTGCTCGGCGCTGACGATCAGAGCATTTTCGCCCGACCTCCTGCGAAAAATGAGCGACGCAAATCCGCGAACCGAGAAATCTTTGCCGATAACAAATGCCATCGGATGGTCTTCAGCCAGCCAGCCGGATTCTCCCAAGCCCTTCTGCTTGGATTTGACCAAAGCGGCCAGGGTTTCCGGGGCAAGGGTCGGCGAAGGATCCGCTGCAAGCGCCCGGACAAACGGCGAATCAAAAAAGTCCGGCTCGGCCATGCCGTCCAGGACAACAGGAGCCTCCACCGAAAGACTCGTTTCGCGGGCCTTGTTTGCCAGGCCTTGCAGAAGTTCGTTTCGGTGGTTTGCCTCGAGCATGGCCACACGTCCGGTGATGCAATCGCCCAGATCGGGGCTGCGCACTACGATCTTTCCGGCGACATCACATTGACGGAGAAGACTGCGCTCGGCGGAGGTTCCAAACATCTGTTGTCGATCAATCTGGTCAGTCTCAAGCTTAAGCGCGAGCCGGAGCGCAAAGTTGTTAAAGACTGCATCTGCATGCTCCATTCCAGCGGCCTCGTATTTCTGCGAGGCAAGAAGTATATGGATGCCGGCTGCCCGGCCTTTTTCAGCGATTTGCTTGAGGAGTTGAGACCCGACGCCATCGCGATCATTGCCAAATATTCCCTGGTATTCATCAATGATAAGGAGAATCCTGGGCAGGAGTTTAACTCCCGGAACCCGCCGATAATCGGAAAGATTCTGAGCGGTTCCCGTCTCTCGAAAAAGCTCATAGCGCCGGGTCAGTTCCTGGCAGAGTTCGCCAAGAATGCTGCGGGCCAGTTCCGGCGAGGAATTTGAAGAGATGACTGCTGTGTGGGGGAGCTTCTGGTAGGTGGACAACTCGACCCCCTCCTTCATATCGATCACATACAATTGAAGTTCGGTCGGAGAGTAACGGGCGGCCAAACCGCAGATCAGCACATGAAGAAAAACAGATTTTCCGCTGCCCGTGGTTCCGGCTACGATGCCATGCGAGCAGGTTGTCTGCTGGCGGGCACCAAACCAGAGATCAATCGTATCGTGCGCTCCGCGCAACCCGATCGATGTTTCAATATAGTCCTCAGCCGATTCCGACCACCAACGGTCGAGGTGCGGCAGGATCCGCTGGTCGGAGAACGAAACGACCCCCACGTCTTCGCGCTCCATCTCGCGGGCGCGGTCCAGAGCCGATTTGACACTCTCGGGGTCGGGCATCTTATCCAGGGCGAAGGCAAAACCATCGCCCCCTTCATCCTTTCCCGCAGAGCGTAGGTCTACAATCGTTGCCTCATCAATCTGCAAATCACTAAATTGCATTCCAGCAGGCGGTGTATGATCCGTATTCCACTCCACAAAAACATAAGTGCCGTTTTGAGGCCCGTTTGTCGCAACAGCGT
>Ga0247832_1006853_pt1 | contig 12247 bp, 9 predicted proteins | sample LaCruzMarch2015__10_FD_192407 | JGI IMG/M metagenome (GOLD analysis project Ga0247832, IMG submission 192407) | Freshwater microbial communities from meromictic Lake La Cruz, Castile-La Mancha, Spain - LaCruzMarch2015_4m | ecosystem: Environmental > Aquatic > Freshwater > Lake | place: Spain... | reverse complement strand
CTGAACAGTACAAAACCTATCAGGATCTGAAAAACAAAGCAAAAAAAGGCCAAAAGAAGTAATAATTAAAAAAAACTTGGACTAAATTTAAAAAAGCTCTTATTTCGATAGATAAGAGCTTTTTTTTCGTAACTCAAAATTGATTATCAGAATATTAAAAATAGCATACTATCACATAAATTGATGCGTTTAAAAGTAAGTCAAAATAGTTATTTGTGAAGAAAATTACAACTGTCATATTTTCCATTTTACAAGCAAACAAAACAACAGTGAGGCTTCTTTGTCTGCTAATCTGGATATTTTCATTAAAAGTTACTGCCCAAACCCCATTACCAGATAGTGTCATTACTACCTACCCAGATAGTCTTCGTCCACGGCTGAGCTACGCATTCAGTTGGGATGCTCGAAGCTCAATTATTAAAGAAAAAAGAGTAAACATTTGGGGAGTGAATACTGGTATCATTGTAGGACGCAAGCGAAACCAGATAACATTAGGTTACTATTGGCTAAATTTCAATTCTTACCAACGCTTAATTGATTTAAGAAAATCGGCGGCAAAAAGAGTTAATCTTGACTATTATACCAAAACCGACCTTTATTTTTTTAGTTTGATGTACTGGAAAAACTTTGTCAATAATAAAAGATGGCGAATAAGTGTCCCTTTTGAAATCGGTATAGGAGCTACCAAAAATAAAAATGTTGGACTTATTAACGAGATTCAGATTTGGAAACGCAAGGATTATTTTATGCCCGTACAAACAGGTTTAAATATAGGTTGGAAAGCAACTCGATGGGTGGGACTTTCTGCACAATGTGGTTATCGTTATGCACCACGAAAAAAAAACATTCCTGAGAATTACAATGGCTTATATTATAGTTTTGGTGCGAGTGTACAACTGGCATTACTTACAGATTTATATAAATGGCTTATTAGGATCGAAAAACCAAAAAATATAATAAACTAAAAAATCAGTCGGAATAGAATTATGGAACTTTATAAAAATGTTTGTTTCTATTTTCTAAATGAGCGACACAAAATTTAAAAAACTTGATTTTTACTTTTATAATTACATTTTAATTAACAATAAAAATTTACTAAGCGGTAAATACAATAAAAAATACTTTTTTTTATTGTATTTACATAAAATTCTTTTTATGTTTGTCCTATCAAAATTAAATAAACAAAAAAATACTTGTATCAATATATAATTTTGTTTTATATTTGAAAAATAATTAGAGACACAAACATTTTCGCACTTTGGTGCAACCTTTTACAAGAGATTTTAGTATTATATATAGAATTAAGTCATTAAAGATAAAAGTTGTGTGGATTTAGTAGCGGGAAAGGCTGGGATTATTTATTCCAGTCCTTTTTTTTGTGTAAAACAAAAAAAATATTTTTGATGAAACTGAATTCAGAAAAACAGAGTATTCATCCAAAAATTCGATATAATTCAATACAGTTTTTAACTATAAAAGTTGTGTGGATTCCATTAAAAAAGCTCTTCGATATGAACCGATATTTTTCGTTAAAAATCTCCATAATTAACTTGTAAACAGGGCAATCCCAGCTCTAATCGCCATAAATCGACAACTTGATTTCGGTCGTCAAGTACAAATTTTACAAAATAATGGCCTTTTACGTAAGCTTCATATAATTCTTTTTTCACTACCGAATCCTTTCGAACATCGCCTGTGCCTCGCATATATAGTGCAACATAAGGTATTCGATTATAAGCTAACCAGTTTGTAGTTGGTCGTCGGGCAGTTTCATCTCGACTCGATATTAGAACAATTTTTACACCCATTGATGCGTAATTTTTTAAGATTTCGGCAATCGGCTCGTTCAACAAATCGGTTTCACAACGCAAAGAATCATATGGGCTTCGTTTATTGATAATTGCCAAAGTTCCGTCAAGGTCGCATAATATTGCAGGCGGCAATGTATCATCTTGAGGCTGATAATGCGGAGCTCTTTTGCTCAAATCTATCTCTTTTTTAGGTGCATTAGTTGGTGTTTTTTCTTTAGCAATATGGTCGATATACATTCGCATAATTACATCTCTACCAACTTTTTTTTCACGTATTTCGTCACGAGCAAGACATTCTTCGAGCGAGGTTTCCATTATCTTAAATTCAATCTTAATCTGCTCTCTTGTTTCTTTTTCGTATCGTACAATAACTTGTTGGATACGCTCAACTGGTCTGTTAGATAAATTAGTATCATCAATCACAACATGTTTGCCTTCTTTCAATGCCTCAACGAGCATAAAATCACGCATACGCTCAACAAATTTTTCGTTGGCCGAAGTATGATGAGAATTATCAAGCATTGCACGTAATTCGTCTTTATTGAGTCGTTTCCATTCACCTTTGTTTTCGTCAATAAAATTACGTGCAAATGTTGATTTTCCGCTAGCTGGTAAGCCTCTTAGAATTAGTACTCTTTTCATTTTTTATTCTATATTCAATATGTGGTTCAAGTAAAGTAACAATATTAATCGACAAATTGAAATGATGTAAATTATTGATTTTAGTATTTTATCGTTGCGGCAAACTGTCTCTCGCCTCGTATATTTTGTCTCATTACTTAAATTTTTTAAATCCTTTCACTCCAACTACGACTTATAATCTGATACCTTATCTCTCTGCTATCTAATACTTTTTTTCAATAGCGAAATTTATATGGTAAATATCCGCTTTAATAGTCTGTTTCCTATTATCAAGCAGCGTTCCGCATAAACAAACCAATACAAAATACCGAATGAGCTGTTCATGATTTCGTAAAACGTAATGAAAATACTTGATTATGGCAGCATTATTTAAATAGAGTTATAGTTGAATTTAAAATCAATAAATGAAATATTGGGTTTTGGTGAAGGAATTAAAGTTTTAACACTAGAAAAACTTAAAAAAAAGGATAATTTATCGGATGATTAGGGCAGCAGTAAGTTACAAACTTCCCGAAAATCCTTAAATTTCGGGAGGTAAAGTATTTATTTTTTTAATTCAATTTCACAGCCCAAGCACGCTCGAAAACATCGCCTGTGGGCAAGATATTTATTCCCTCTTTTTCGGTTAATTCTTGTGAATGCCTGATCGAATCGGCAATACCGCACCATGGTTCGATACACACAAAATTGGCATCTTTTGCTGCCCAAATACCGAGAAATGGAAATCCAGCAAAATCAAAACGAAGTGAATGTTCGCTTTTTTCGGACTTTAAAGTCACGGTCGAAGAGTTCAATTGCTTGAAAACCAAAGCATCTTGATGGAATAATTCCTTTGTCAATGGTAAAAATTTAGTTTCAATTTCGACCAATTCATTATCAATCAGTGTTTTATCGAAAATTGCTTCAGGTTCTTCCAGAATCAATCCTTGTGAACTTACGGGCCATCGTTTAAGATTTTCTTCCTCTTCAAATTCCAAATAGTAATCTTGGTAGCTTAAACCTTCTTCTATTGGAAGAGCAAAAGCTGGATGTCCACCAACCGAAAAATACATATCGTTTTCACCAAGATTAGTTACATGATAAGTTACGCTTAATAAATTAGCATAAAGCTCATAAACTAAACGAAATTCAAACGCAAATGGGTAAACTTTGAGTGTATCTTCATTGGAGCGAAGCAAAAAACTTATGCCATCGTCCCAATGGTCTTCTATTTCAAAAACCAATTCACGAGCAAAACCGTGACGGGGTAAATTATAGGTTTTACCTTCAAAAATATAGCTATTATCTTTTAAGCCACCAACAATTGGAAATAATACAGGAGACGATTTACCCCAAAATACAGGGTCTGCTCCCCACATATATTCTAAATCGTGGTCTTTGTGATATAAACTTACCAGCTCTGCCCCTTTAGGGTCGATGCCAACTTCTAAATATTTGTTTTCTATATAATACATTTGTGCAATAAGCTTTACGCTATATGCTTTGAGCAGTTGCAAAGATGCAGCTTACTGCTAAGAGCATAAAACAATTTATCCAAACAACTCACTAAAAACCTCCTCCAACTTACTGGCTGCGGAGATTTGGATTTTATATTGATTGGTATCCAATCCTTTAAGGTTATATTTAGAAATAAATATTTTTTTAAAGCCAAGTTTTTCAGCTTCAGAAATACGGTTTTCGATGCGGTTGACGGCACGAACTTCGCCACCAAGACCAACTTCGGCAGCAAAACAACATGAACTCGGCACGCTAATGTCTTCATAAGATGAAACGATTGACACACAAACTGCCAAATCGATGGCTGGGTCTTCAACTTTTAAGCCACCCGCAATATTCAAAAAAACATCTTGTGTTCCAAGTCTAAAACCGCCTCTTTTTTCGAGAACAGCTAATAACATTTGCGTACGTCGGCTATCGAAACCATTACTTGTCCGTTGCGGAGTTCCATAAGTTGCTACGCTTACGAGCGACTGAATTTCAATCAAAAGTGGACGATTTCCTTCAAGCATTGCCGCAATCGTGATGCCACTCAAATCTTCCTCACGTTGTGATATTAAGATTTCGGAAGGATTACTAACTTGGCGTAGGCCTGTGCCCTGCATTTCGTAAATACCGAGTTCGGAGGTACTTCCGAAACGATTTTTTGTAGTACGCAAGATTCGGTAAGTCATGTGGCGGTCGCCTTCGAACTGCAAAACAGTATCAACCATGTGTTCGAGTACCTTTGGGCCGGCCAAACCCCCATCTTTCGTGATATGCCCAATCATAATCACGGGCGTGTCAGATTCTTTCGAAAATTTCATTAACTCCGCAGTACATTCTTTTACCTGAGAAACACTACCTGCCCCCGATTCAATCAAAGGCGAGGATAATGTTTGAATCGAGTCGATAATTACGATATCAGGCTCTGTAAGTTCAATTTGTCGAAAAATATTGTCGGTCGAAGTTTCATTTAAAATATAACATTTATCATTCACGAATTGCATTCTCTCTGCACGCATTTTTATCTGCTGTTCACTTTCTTCACCCGATACATAAAGAATTGTATAATCTTTGAGGCTCAAAGCAATTTGCAACATGAGCGTAGATTTACCAATTCCAGGTTCGCCACCAATCAAAACCAATGAACCAGGCACTATTCCACCGCCTAAAACTCGGTTGAGTTCATCATCTTCAGTTACGATTCTATAACGCTCCTGTGTGGTGATTTCAGTCAGTGTTTTTGGTTTATTTGCAGTACGTGCTGTACCCGACGAAGTAAATTTCCAATTGCCTTTTTCGGGTTCTTCTTTGGTCAGAACTTCCTCCACCATTGTGTTCCATTCTCCACAAGAAGTACATCTACCGAGGTATTTTGGTGAATTAAATCCACAACTTTGGCAGAAATATGCCGTTCTTATTTTTGCCATTTATGTAAGTTTCACAGGGACAAGTCACAGATGCACAAAGGTTGCCCGTGCTTGGCAGAGTATTTGATAGTATTTTAATTAAGTAAAAAAGGGTTTAAGCTGCTACAAATTGTTAATCTTTCGTTAATAAAATACGAATTTGCGAATAATCTTCGTTATTTCCTCGAAACCGCCTGAGATAAAAGTTTATACTCATTAGAAGCAAGATTATTTTTAATATAACTCATTAAAAAACATTAGATTTTATTCAATTATGCACATTTCTCTATTTTTTTCTAAGTTTACTAAAAACTTAACAAAAACTAACATGAAAAAAATCACGGTTTTTACACTTTTCTTATTCCTTGGCATATTTACTAATGCCTTGGCTCAAAAAGGTTTTCAGTTGGGCATCAAAGGTGGTGTTACATTCAACCAAATTTATACCGATGCAGGTTCAATTAATAAAAACATTTCTCAAAGCTACGATACAAAAACTGGCTATGTATTAGGTGTTTGGGGGCGTTTAGGTGATAAATTATATTTACAACCTGAATTACTATTGGCACAAAAGGGAGGTACAATTGATATTCAGAATGTAGGAAAAGTGAAGTTTTCTTACAGTAATCTCGATATACCAGTTTTAGTTGGCTTTCGTTTTTTGAAGATTTTCAGAGTAAATGCTGGCCCAGTTGCTACATTAAAAATTTCAGAAGACCAAAAATTAAAAGACGCCTTTAAAGACCTTACCTCAAATGGTAATGCAATCAAAAATGCTACGTTTGGCTATCAGTTGGGTGTAGGCGTAAAAATCTTGGGCATAAACCTTGATTTGAGAAAAGTTGGAAGTTTATCGGAGATTTCTTCTTTGAATATGAACAATAATCAATTTAAAGACAAAGGCTGGCAGTTTACACTTGGCTTTAAAATTATTTAAAAAATTGAGTTCATTTTTTGATAGTGCAGAATCTCACCGTTGGGGAGATTTTTTTTGTTTATGGCTTGTCAAAAATTGATACATTTGCTTTAAATCTATTCAAATGAAGAAATATTCACTTTTTATTATCTTGTTTTTTGCTGTCATTTATTCAAATGCACAAACGACTATTCTTGAAGAAAAAATAAAAAAACTAAGCCCAAATACATCTTGGCAACAGAAAAAATCTGTTCCGTTACAATTCCCGACTTTCCATCCTCAAGGAATGGTTAAAGTTGGAGAATTCTTATATATGAGTTCGGTTGAAGTAATAAAAGCTCCTAAAAATGGTGAGGCTGGCGAAGGAGTCGGACATCTTTTTAAATTCGATTCGACTGGTATATTGCTTGCACAAATGACTTTGGGCGAAGCAACTATTTATCACCCAGGAGGAATTGATTTCGACGGAAAGTACATTTGGATTCCAGTGGCAGAGTATCGCCCCAATAGTAAATCTATCATTTATAAAGTTGATATTCAAACATTCCAAGCTACCGAAATAATGCGTTTTGATGAACACATTGGTGCAATTGTACATAATATGGATAATAATTCTCTGACGGGAGCAAGTTGGGGTTCGAGAAATTTTTATGAATGGAAATTAAATTCAAAAGGAAAAATAGTTACCACCGCTTCACCTGAGGAATTACACATCAAAAATCCTTCATTTTATATTGATTATCAAGATTGCCATTACATTGGTAATCATAAAATGCTTTGTTCGGGTTTGCAGAAATATACACATCCTAATGGCACAGTTTTTCGCTTGGGAGGTTTTGAGATAATCAACCTTTTGGATAAAAGACCTGCCTTTCAAGCACCTATAAAACTATGGTCATCGAGTGGTTTGCCGATGACACAAAATCCTTTTTGGGTTGAATCTTCCACAATAGGCATAAAGGCATATTTTGTTCCAGACGATGATAAAGCCTCTACGCTTTTCGTCTATGAAGCTGACCTACGGTAATATTTATGTTGGATATTTCTTGAAAAAACTTTTACATTTGTCGCATTCAAATAGCAAAACCTCTTCAAAAATGACATTACAACAACTTTTTCAGCGTATCGGAGAAAATCCTAATTTCTTGCTTTTCTACTTTCTAATTATTCCGGTTGCGGCAATTATTGCAGGCATTTTAGGTAAAGGAGAAGGGCATCTTTCGCCATGGAAATATCTATACGCAAGCTTGATATATTTGGTAAGTATTCCTGGTATTTTTGCGGTTGCACTCAATGTATACTTCTTTTTGTTTCAAAGAGGCGACGTCATGCAAACCGACGTTTATTTACAAGTTTTACCCATTATCATTATGTTCTTAACGATTTACGTAATTCGTAAAAATGTTAATTTATCGCTTATACCTGGTTTTGACAAAATTTCTGATCTTTGGTTCATGCTTTTTGCCACGATGTTTTTGATGTGGTTGCTTGAAAAAATTCGTATAGTAGTTTTCTCTTATTTACCTTTTCAATATTTATTCGGTATTTTCGCTATCCTATTTGCTTTAATTTATTTAGGTTGGAAGAAAATTATAAAGTAAAAAAAACATAAAAAATCCTTGCAGATTTATTATCAGCAAGGATTTTTTATGAGCTAAAATCTAAATTACTTAATCAAGAAATCAATTGAACTTACACCAAACAATGGTTTTCCTTCAGCTTTTGAGTTTTTGAATACAAAATAAAGATTCTGCTGACCACCAGTAGCATTTACACTCACTTTCAAGGGCATCATATTAGATTCAGAAACCTCAGTTTCTGCCAATAAAGCTCCGGTTGGTGAGCCCGTCCGCACTTCAAATTTACCACCTACACTCTGACCTTTCTGCGAAAATGCTCCAATTGAAAGTCCTTTAATTCCAGTTAAATCAATGTTTTTAAATCCAAAGTAAGCACCATCTTCGGTAGCAATCACAATTTCTCCACCCAATGCTTCAACATTGAATTTTGAGGTAGATTTGCTATCATCAAACGAAACCGCTTTCACTTTCGAGCTACGTAATGCAAATGATTCTGAATTTGACAAAGGCCCGATTAGTTTACCACCTTTATCTGTATAAGTTGCCTGAATGATATAAGCTCCATCTTTTTTGCCTTTATGTACAGCAGTCTCGTAAGCTGCTTTAATTGGTTGAGAAGCCTTTTTTGTATCGTTTAACGAAAGAATATAATCAACCATGTCTCGAGCGTCTGAAAGCGAAACTTGCGGGTGAGCAGCCATTGCTTGTTCGCCCCAAACACCTCCACCACCTTTGATTACCTTCTCAGCCAGCTGATTGATTGATGTTTGTCCTCGACGGTATTTTTTAGCTACATCAATATATGCAGGCCCGATAGATTTTTTGTCAATCGCGTGGCAAGCCTTACAATCGCTCAAATCAATCAGACGTTTTCCTGCTGCAAAGTTTATGTTCTCTTTATGTCCTTGCTCAATCATTGTTTTATCATAACCTTCCAGATAATTGATATTTACAACTACGTCAGCGGCATCAATACCTTTGGCAGTTGTACCGTCTTCTTTATCTGCTACACTTATCTCGTAATCAATTTTTTGGTCATCGAAGAAAAAAGTTTTATTGCTTTTCACAGCAATATTTACTTTTGGTTCGGCATTACCGACTTTCACTTTAACTATTTGATTTACTTTGTTTCCTGCTGCGTCAGTTACCGTCAAAACAACATCATATTCACCTGCTTTCGCAAAAGTAATTTTCGGATTTGGTTGAGTACTTGTTTGCATTCCTTTTCCAAAATTCCAAGCATATTTCAAGGCATCCTTATCATAATCCATCGTTCCTTCTGATGAAAAAGCAACTACCAAAGGAGCTGCACCTGCTTTTTTATCAGCTTTTGCAAACACAACTGGCTTCCGATTTCCTGAATTGTATTCGATTACTGAAAGAGTTGCGTCTTCGTTTTGCGTAAACCAATTCATGCCATAATCCAAAACAAACAAACGTCCATCTTTCGAGAAAGCCATATCCATCGGGTGAGCAAATTTTGTACTTGGCATAAAACGCTCCATTCCTGTATAATTACCTTCTTTATCCATGCTTACCAAATAAATCCAGTCACGCATCCACTCGTAAGCAAAGAATTTTCCATCAAAATAGCTTGGCAATTTCTTCGGATTTTTTTCATAATCCTCAGAATAATAAACAGGTCCAGCCATCGGATTACAACCACCTTTTCCAAACTCTGGATAAAGTTTCGAATCTCCATAACCGTAATAAATCCATGCTTTTTGTGCAGCTGGAAGCTCTCTTAAACCTGTATTATTTGGAGAATCGTTGATTGGTTTCAAAGCATCATATTTATTTCCAGATTCTTTTTTAGCAAAATCATAATGATTATAAGCAAAGTTTGGTCCTGTAAAAATTGGCCAACCAAAGAAGCCTGGATTACGTGCTTGATTAAATTCTACGATACCCTCGGGGCCTCGATTTGGGTCAGTTTTGCCTGCATCTGGACCAACATCGCCCCAGTAAAGATAACTTGTACGCTTATCAACCGCAATTCTATAAGGATTACGCATTCCCATTGCATAGATTTCTGGTCGGCTTTTCTCAGTACCTACTGGAAATAAATTTCCTTCTGGAATTTTATATGAACCATCCATTTGAGGTGTAATTCTCAGGACTTTTCCTCGTAAATCATTGGTATTTCCTGAAGAACGAAGAGCATCCCAACCTGAGCGACCTTCTTGAAAATCAATTGGAGCATAACCACTTGAAGCAAATGGATTAGTATCATCGCCAGTTGAAAGGAATAGATTTCCTTTACCATCCCAGTCGATTGAACCACCTGTGTGGCAACATTCGTCACGCTTCACACCGACACGCAAAACCACTTTTTCAGAAGCAAATACAACAGTATCTTTTTGGTCGTCATACACGAATCTTGACAAGAAATTATCTTTCGTTACTTCACGCGTATCATTTGGTGTATAGTATAAATAAATCCAGTTGTTTTTTGCATAATTTGGATCAATGCCGACGCCCATCAAACCGTATTCAAATTTGGTGTAAGCTGGCATTTGAGCCGCAATTTTGACTTTATTCGTCGCAGGATTCCAAACTTTTACTAAACCTTTTCTTTCTGTGAAAATCACTTTACCGTTTGGCAAAACAGCCAATTCGGTTGGTTCATTAAGATTTGTAGCCAAAGTAGTACGTTCAAAACGATTTTCTTCTGGAGCCCTTTGCGTTTTTACTTTTGAATAATCTAATTTTTCGGCCATTGCCCATTTCAAACCTTGCCAAAAGTGTTCGGTCATTAATGGTTCTGTGAAAGTTTCGGGCGTATGACCATAATTTGAGTAAAAAGATTTTCCACCGTCAAACTCATGGTACCAAGCCATTGGATGAAAATCGCCCATTTTCCCCATTTGGTAGCTTGATTCATCGACTTTTACGATAAATTTCAAGATATCTTTTTTCAAAGATTTGAAATCATAAAATTCGTCAATTTTTTCAAATGTCTCGGGAAAATGTGCTGATGCTGGAAAAGTTTTATCCAAAGTAATCATTTTACCTTTTTGGACATTTGATACTTTCCCGCCTGGATGGCTTGCAAAATATCCACCCATCAAATCGTTGTACCAAGGCCAGTTATATTCAGTATCAGAAGCTGCATGAATGCCCACATAACCGCCACCCGCTTGTATATATCGCTCGAAATCAGCTTGTTGAGCAGGATTTAAAACATCGCCTGTGGTGCTTAACCACACAACAGCATTGTATTTTTTAAGGTTTTCTTCGGTAAATTTGGAAGCATTAGTAGTAGTATCAATCGCAATGCCTTGCTTTTTACCAAGTTCAAGGAAATACTGATTTCCTTCTTTGATTGAATTATGGTGAAAACCTCTGGTAAGAGAAAACACCAAAACTCTTTTTTGGGCATGTGCTCCCAAAACACTCAGCAATAGTGCATAAAATAAAATAATTTTTTTCATTTGAAAAATATAGGTTGGGGTTAAAATTCAAAAACTATTAATCGTAGTTTGGAGAAAGATTTTAGAGAATTTCTTTTCTCAAAAACAAAGATATATAAAAAAGAAGTTTTTAAATGTCGTATAGACATTAAAAAGTATTCTATGGAGATGTAATATGATTATTTGGCGAGAATACTATGCCTCAATCTCACTTAAAATCTCGACCAATTCGGCAATCATCAAAGCAGTTGCTCCCCAAACAATTTGTTCTTGAATCACAAAACAGGGTGTTTCTAGTTTTACACCTCGGGTTTCAACAGTTCTTACCTGCAAAATTGATGGGTCAAGGATTTCGGAGATAGATACTTCAAAAATTCCAGCGACCTCACGTTCGTCCGGATAAAAATCAGGACGTGTAAGCATATATCCAACCACAGGTTGACAAAACATATTTGATGGCGGAATAAACAATTCAGTCATGTTTTTAATAAGCTTTACATCAGTAGCTTTTATACCAATTTCTTCTTGGGCTTCACGTAAGGCAGTTGCTTGAATGTCTTTATCTTTCATTTCTACTCTTCCACCAGGAAATGCCATTTGCCCACCATGCACACCATCATATTGCGGTCGTAAAATTAATGGCAGAAAAATATCATCACCTTTTGGATAGAACATCATTAAAACCGCACTTCTTCGAGTACTTGCATTAGGCTCAATTTTTACTTTAGTTCGATACGGTGACAATTTTTGCATGATAGTTTCATGCCCTGGCAAAGGTTGCTCAGAAAATCGTTTATGGAGGGTATAGACAAAATCGGCAAAATTCACGGTGTGAAGTGTTAGTCAAATGCTAAGAAATCAAATTTCAATGGCAATATAATAAAAATCTAAGGCACAGACAAAGTTGTTTAAGAATAATACAAAAAGACATCCTCTATGCCAATATCCCACTGAATCTATGAGCCATTTTTCACCCATATATTCTAACAAGTTGTTC
>Ga0247832_1006850_pt1 | contig 12249 bp, 13 predicted proteins | sample LaCruzMarch2015__10_FD_192407 | JGI IMG/M metagenome (GOLD analysis project Ga0247832, IMG submission 192407) | Freshwater microbial communities from meromictic Lake La Cruz, Castile-La Mancha, Spain - LaCruzMarch2015_4m | ecosystem: Environmental > Aquatic > Freshwater > Lake | place: Spain... | reverse complement strand
GCCCTTGGTAGGCAGTACGACAGAGAACCAATCAGTGAGATTGGCTTAGGTAGATGGCCAGCAAACATCATCCTTGACCCTTACACAGCAGAGCTACTAGATGAGCAGAGTGGGACAAGTAAATCGCAAGGTGGCAGGATAGGTAAAAAAGATACATCAAACATTGACTTTGGATTGTCTGGAAAATACAGCAAAGGTGACCCTGGCTATGGCGATACAGGTGGAGCATCAAGATTCTTTTATGTTGCTAAAGCCTCAAAGCGTGATAGGAACGAAGGGCTTGATGAGCTAGACCCTCAGCGGCATAGCGATAGAGAACTTACCGATGGTGTTGGTGGGGATAACCCACGCAACAGAACTAACCAAGCCAAGCAAAACTTCCACCCAACAGTAAAGCCAACAACCCTAATGGAGTACCTAATCAAGCTGGTCACCCCACCAGGCGGTGTAGTCCTAGATCCCTTCACAGGCTCAGGCTCTACCGGCAAGGCAGCAATATTGCAGGGCTTTGACTTTATCGGGATAGAGATGACCGAGGAATACTTGCCAATCATGGAGGGCAGACTGAAATACGCAGAGGCCTTAGTTGCCGAGGCTAAAGAACAAGACAAAGCAAAAGAAAACGAGGTGCTGTTTTGAGTCCTGTTTATGACTACAAATGCTCAGACTGTGGCATGACCCTAACAATCATCAGAGGCATAGCAGACACAGAGTACAAACCTATCTGCATCAACTGCCGAAAGGTAATGCCTAGAGCCTATGACTCGGCACCTGCTGTCACCTTCAAGGGTGAAGGCTGGGGTAAAGATTAGAATCTTCCCTAAGCCCTGCCTCAAGTGCAAGGCAATCTTTACAGCTAGGTCAGAGTATTGCGATGCCTGTCGCTTCGAGCGTAAGCCTAGACAACCAGCCCCAAGAATTGACTCCCCTGCCAGGAAACAAAAGAAAGCCCTACTTTACAATTCGGGGTATAAAAAAATAGCCAGGGGGATTAGGTACTCCGCTACCCACTGCCACCTCTGCCACCAACCCTTTACCAACATCAAAGAGATTCAAGCTGATCACTTGATACCAGGTGACCCTAGTAGCCCACTAGCAGCAGCTCATGCTAAGTGCAACGCCTCGCGAGGCAACAAAGAGCTGAACTACTAGCCACAGACAGCTACAAGCCTTGACCAAGCGTTGTTAGCGAAACTTTACAGACAATTTGCCAAAAGCCTTGTAGAAGGCACACACGGCCCCCCACCGCAGGTTCTACTGGGGAGTGGGTCAATTCTTTGCAACGAAGCAACCTAACACCCCGAGCCCCTGATGCTCTGTGCACCCCCGCGTTTCAGGACCTTGGGGGTAAGCTTGACCCATGCCAAACATCGTCAAGCCAGTCGAGCTAAAAATCTTGCAGGGCAACCCTGGCAAAAGACCGTTGCACTTGAACGATGCAATAGCCCCAATGGAGTACGGATACCGCGAACCACTACGCGAACTCGGTGTTGTTGGCAAGCAATTCTGGGATTCAATCTTTGATGCCGGTGAAATCTGGATCAGCATAAGAACCGACACCGAGCTTGTGCAGCTTGTCTGTGAGCAACTAGATCGCAGAGAGCTAATCAAAGAGCAGATACTTGCCGACCCGACTGACCCTGTTTGGTTTAGACAAGCCAACGAGATTGAGAAGCAGATTGTCCACAGCCTGTCCCTGCTTGGCTTTACCCCAGCCGACAGGACCAGACTCGGACTTGTTTCAGCAAAGACTAAGAGCAAGCTAGAGGAACTGTTAGCCAAGAAGGCCCAGCGTGGATAGTTGGCCACCTGCCTATCTGACCCCTGTTGACCAGGAGAGCATAGATCGCGGTGACGGCGAGTTTGCCATCGAGTTTACTGAGGCCTTTGGGTCCATTGGTAAGGATGGTGTTGCAGGTCGAGCCGGTCAAGCACTTAGCCTACGAGCCTGGCAACGAGAGTTAGTTCGCCATGTTTACGCCAAGGATGACGATGGTGGGCTCAAGTTTAGGACTGCCCTAATCGGGATGCCTCGAAAGAACGGCAAGTCTGCCCTTAGCTCGGCTGCCTTTGGACTTTATTCCTTGATTGCTGAGGGTATCGAGGGTGGTGAGGTTTACTCAGTTGCAGCCGAAAAGGAACAAGCAAGAATCGTATTTGGCGAAGCTAAGAGGATGGTCGAAACTAGCGAGCTGTCTGAGCTGTGCACCTTGTATCGCGATGCCATCTTTGTCAACAGCACTAACTCTGTTTACCGAGTCGTGTCTGCTGAGGCTTATTCCAAGGAAGGCCTGAACCCTAGCCGAGTGATTATGGATGAGCTCCATGCTCACAAGGATCGAACCCTATTCGATGTGTTTCAGTTGGCTATGGGAAACCGAGGCAAGCTTGGTCAGCTAATAGCAATCACCACAGCAGGTCAAAAGACCGACATGACCGGACAAGACTCAATCGCTTACAACCTATTCCAGTACGGCAAGCGAGTTGCCAGCGGTGAGGTCGAGGATTCAGCCTTCTTTATGGCTTGGTGGGCAGCACAAGATGAGGCAGATCATCGCGACCCTGATGTTTGGCGAACTGCCAACCCTGGCTTTGATGACCTGGTATCAGCCGATGACTTTGAGAGTGCTGTAAGGCGAACACCCGAACCAGAGTTTAGAACCAAACGCCTCAACCAATGGGTCAGCTCGATGAACGCTTGGCTACCTAACGGCACTTGGCAACCCTTATCTGAGGAGCGTGAGTTGCTACCTGATGAGGAAATCATCATCGGCTTTGACGGCTCGTTCAATGGTGACTGCACAGCTTTGGTAGGTTGCACGATACCAAAAGAGAACGAGAAACCTTACCTATTTATGATTCACACCTGGGAGAAGCAACCAGAGGACACCGATGACTGGCGTGTAAACACCCAAGAGGTCGAGGACAAGATTATCCAATTCTGCTCGACTCACACTGTCCGAGAGATAGCCTGTGACCCCTATCGCTGGCAGAGATCTATGGATGCCATGCTTGAGATGGGCTTGCCAGTTATAGAGTTCCCAAGCACTAGCCCAAGTCGGATGGTGAGTGCCTGCCAAAAGTTCTACACCTCGGTCACCGAACAGACCATGAATCACGATGGCAACCCACTACTTGAGCGACACCTAAGCAACTCGGTTGTCAAGATTGACCGCTTGGGACCAAGAATTGTAAAAGAACACAGAGGCTCACCTCGAAAGATTGACGCTGCTGTGGCTGCCATCATCGCCTTTGATAGGGCAACAGTTGGTAGAGTAGAGGACGAACAACTTGTCCCACAATTCTTTATCTAAGGCGGTCATGGGAACCTCACTACAAATAGCCGGTGCAGTATCAGTGACTGCTGGCGTGACCCTAATCTTTCTCCCAGCCGGACTCATCATTGGTGGCTTATTCCTGGTCTTGTTTGGCCTTGCTGCCGAAAGGAAATAACTAAGTGCTAAACAATCTATTCGAGCAGCGTGGCATCAGCTTCCAGACTGTATGGGGCTCAGGCAATGACCTCGATGTAATGAACCAGTCGGGTACCATTGTAAACAGCGACTCAGTGTTCAAGGTCAACGCAATCTTCTCGGCTGTCAGTCTTATCTCCGACACAATCTCGACCCTGCCAGTTGACTCCTACATCCGCAGAGATGGTGCTCGCTTTGCCTTTAGACCTCGCCCAGCTTGGGTACAGCAACCAGACATTGACACTACCAAGGAAGCCTTTTATGGCTCACTAATTGTTTCTATGTTGCTTGATGGCAACGGCTTTGTCAGATGCTTTAGAGATCAGTCGGGTCGCGTTGTGAACATGACAGTTCTAAACCCTTCCAAGGTAGAGATTCGCAAAGACAAAGTTGGCTCGGTTATCTTTACCTACGAAGGCGAGTCAAAGCCACTCAACAAGAATGAAGTAATCCACATCCCAGATGTAGTTCGCCCAGGTGAGATTAGAGGCATCTCGCGAGTCCACGCACTCAAGGACAACTTCGGACTTGCTATTGCCCTAGAGTCCTACGCTGCTAGATTCTTTGGTCAAGGTGCAAGCACTAACGGCATCATCGAGTTCCCTGGCAACCTAACCCCAGACCAAGCAAAGAACCTTGTTGATGGCTTCGATGCAAGACACAAAGGATTTAGAAAAGCTCACAAGACCGGAGTGCTATCCGGTGGAGCTAAGTTTGTCCAGACCACAGTTGAAAACGACAAGGCACAGTTTATTGACTCACGCAGAATGGCTGTTGAGGATGTCGCGAGAGCGTTCAACATCCCACCGCATCTGCTAGGTCTGCCAGGCACCAACACCTACTCAAGCGTTGAGCAGAACAACATCGCCTTTGTGACTCACACACTTCGCCCAATCGTTCAAAAGCTAGAGTCAGCGTTCACACCTTTGATGGCAAGCGAACCAGGTGGAGCCACAGCGTTTATCAAGTTCACACTCGATGGCCTACTTCGCGGAGATGCTGCAACACGCTTCTCGGCTTACTCAACAGGACTGCAAGCTGGATACCTAACCATCAACGACATCCGCAGACTTGAGGATCTACCACCGGTTGCAGGTGGAGAGATTATCCGAGTACCACTAGCCAATGTGAACATTGACGCAGCCGAGCTAGTAGCCACCGACAAGCGAGTCACAATGGCTCAGAAGCTAGTGAACTCAGGCTTCGACCCTGCCGATGTTCTATCTGTCATGGGCTTGCCAGCCATCGAACACACAGGAGTTCCAACAGTCCAACTACAAGGTGTCGCACAGATCAACCCTGCCGACCCTGAGAGTGTTTACGGAGTCGAATAGTGGGCCTAAATACTAAACAAGTCACAGTCGGAACAGCGGCAGTCCAGATTTTTAGCCCAAGGAATAACCCAACTCATGTGCTACTGCATAACGCTGAAAAGTCATCCAACAACTTTATTTGGTTTGGCGGTAGCTCCGCTGTGACTACAAGCACCGGTGCTCACCTCGACAACTCAGATACCTATCAGCTAATCCTTTGGGCTGGCAGTGAGCTTTGGGCAATCACCGACTCAGGCACCAAGTCCCTCCATGTTCTATCTCAGGACAACTGATGCCCTACTTTATTAGCCAAGATACCGACTGCCCTGATTGGGCTGTTGTCAAAGAAGATGGCGTTGTCATTACTTGCCAGCCAACGAAACAGGATGCCATAGATCAGATGGTCGCACTCTCGATTGCTGAGGAGATAGAGCCAGGTGGCGAGCTGAGAGCCGAGCCAGATGAGCTTAGTGTTGGGGACTTTGTTCGCTGGGGCTCAGGTGAGAATGTTGCACAAGGTCGCATAACAAGGATTGTTAGGGATGGCGAGATAAATGTGCCTGACTCGAGCTTTACAATTACCGGAACCCCAGATGACCCTGCTGCCCTGATTAGGATCTACCGCGAAGGCGAAGATGGTTGGAACGCCACCGATACTCTGGTCGGTCACAAGTTCTCTACTCTAAACAAGATTCCAGAACTAAGAGCAACAACAAGAGAGCTGCCAGATAACTACCGACCTGCACTAGCCGAGGATGTGCCAGAAGGTCGAGCCTGTGGCAACTGCTTCTTCTTCAACGAGGAACGCCAGAACGAGGATGGCACTAAAGCTTGGTGTGAGAAGTGGGATGACTTTGTTGATGGTGGCTACTACTGCAACGCTTGGGAACCTGATGACAGCGATGATGACCCCGATGATGATTACATGGGTGAGATAAGAGCAATCAACCAGGAAGCCCCTGCCTACATGAGGGCAGCAGCTCGGCGTGGACTTGAGTATTACGAGGAAGGTCTTGCCGGTGATGGTGTGACCGATGGCACGATTCGCGAGGCAAGGCTTATGGCTAACGGCGAGGTAAGCGATGACAAGTGGATTCGAATTGCAGCTTGGATTGCTAGACACCTAGTTGACCTCGATGCCCCTGATGCAGACCCTAGCTCAGACAACTACCCATCCGCAGGTGTTGTTGCACACTTGCTTTGGGGATCGGGTCCTTCTAAGAGAGCTGCACAGAGGACCAAAGACTACGCTGATTCAGTGGTTGCTAGAATCAGAGCAGAGGAAACTACAAGGATGACTAATAAAAACAAGTGGCTAGATGTTGCGAGAGCGATTGCCCTAAAGATTGACGGCCCACAGACTAAACAGCCAGAGGTAAGAGTCAACACGACTAGCTTCGAGGTCAGGGCTGAGGGCGATGGTATGAGCTTCACCGGCTATGCCTCAGTATTCAATAGCCCATCCGAGGACCTTGGTGGCTTCATCGAGTATGTTGCCCCTGGTGCCTTTAGGCGTTCCCTGCAATCTCGCAACGAGGTAAAGCTACTTTGGAACCATGACGCCGGTGAGCCACTAGCATCCCTTCGAGGTGGAACTATGCAACTTGTTGAGGATGAGCGAGGCCTAAAGGTCACAGCACAACTTCCGAACACAACCCGAGGCAGAGATGTTGCCGAGCTTTTGAGGACTAAGGTTATTGACAGCATGAGCTTTGGCTTCAATGTCATCAAGGATTCATGGTCAGCAGATGGGAAAATAAGAACCTTGGAATCAGTCAGATTATTCGAGGCAAGTATTGTGTCGTTTGCTGCTTATCCGGCAACCACCGCAACTGTTAGATCTACCGACCAGGCCATTGACCCAGACAAGCTTGCTGATGCACTGCTACGGCTAGAGTCTGGCGATGAGCTTGATGACACTCAGGCAAGCCTAATCACCGATGTTGTTAGCAAGCTAAAGGCCAAGCCAGAGTCCGAGGAAGTTGTAATTGACAACGGCCTTGAGTTGCTGGACATCAAAAAGAAGCAGTTTGACCTTCTACTGAAAGGAATCTAACCATGGCCACTAGAGATGAAATCAAAGCCGCTATACTAAACGCTGCTGGCAACCCTTCTGCCGGTGCTGTTGCCGAGATCGCCGATGAGCTTGCAAAAGCTGTGTGGGAACTAGACAACAAAAACTCAAATAACCCAGCCAAAGAAGCAAGGGTTATTGACATAAAAGAAACTCGCTAACGAGTTTTTTAGCCCCAGCTCGGCCCCCTTCCTGAGCTGGGGTTTTTTTATGCCTATAAACTTAAGCTATCGGTTGAGTGTCAGCACCGCCGTATCTGCTGAGTGTTAGCACCGCAGGAAATCCCCCTATCAAACTAATGAAATGAGAATCATGTCCGACTTTATCAAGTCGCAGATGGACACTCGCAACAACCTCATCGCACAGGCAAGAGAAGTCTTGAACATTGCAGAGGCTGAGGCTCGCGGTCTATCAGCAGAAGAAAACCAGAAGATTGCTCGTATCGAGGCTGACATTGACCAGGCCGACACAGCTATCTCAACCGCACGCTCAATCGCAGACCGCGAAGCTCGTGCATCCGAGGCATCCGCTTCATTCGCTCCAGCATCCTACGCATCAGCTAACTCCGATGCAGACATCCTTCGCTCAATCGCGATGGGTGAAACCCGTTCCCACGAGTTCTCTCGCGAAGCTCGTACCCTAGTACCATCCGCAAACACTGTTGGCCAGAGCTTCTTTGACCAGGTATTCGAGATTGCACAGCTAGTTGGCCCAATGCTAACTACCTCACAGGTCTTGAACACTCAGTCAGGTGAGAACCTTGTAATCCCGACAGTCACAGCCACTTCAACAGCAGGATCCGTTGCAGCCGGTGGAACCATCTCAGAGTCCAACCCAACCTTCTCCTCGATTACTCTTGGAGCAGAAAAGTACGCAGCACTGGTACAGGTTGCTCAGGAATTGGTTACCGATGCTGGATTCAACATCGACAGCTACATCGCTCAACAGCTTGGAACCTCACTTGGTCTACAGGCCAACTCAGTTCTAACCTCAAAGCTTGCAGCTAGAGCACAGAACATCGTGACTGGAACTGCTCAGGCAGCCACCTACGAAAACTTGGTTGACCTCGTTTACGGAATCGCAGACGGAGCCCGAGTGCTCCCTAACCTGGGCTTCTACATGAGCAAGACCGGTATCGCAGCAGCTCGTAAGATGAAGGATGGCTCAGGTGCATTTATCTTCACCGACTCAGCCGTTCCTGGACAGCCAGCAACCTTGCTTGGCTACCCAATCTTCGAGAACCCGAATGTGGCAGCAGTAGGATCAGCAACTAAGAGCGTGTTCTTCGGACACCTTCCTAGCTTTGTTGTGAGAGTTGCCGGTGGCATCCAGATCGCACAGTCATCTGACTTCGCGTTCAACACCGACACAGTGACCTACCGAGGCCTGATCCGCCTAGATGGAAACCTAACTCACCCGACTCACATCGGTTCGTTCACAGGTGCTTCTATCTAACACCTGAACAAAAGCTGAAAGACCCCAAGCGTGTAGGTTCGCTTGGGGTCTTTCTTTTGCTAGGCTACTGCCATGCCTACTACTAAAAAAGAGAAACTAAAAGGAGCTGTCAGCCTTTGGTCAAACAGCTATAACGCCCCAACCGGATACGGCCAGCAAGCCACACATCTGCTAGACAGCCTAAAGAAGTCTGGGCTTGATGTGCAGATGTTGTCTAACTATGGACTCGAGGGCGTTCCTTCGACAATCCAAACTCCACATGGCAAAGTGCCACACTTCCCTAGAGGTGTTGACCTCTACAGCAACGATTCTGCACCGCTAGATCATCAGAACTTCATCGCTCAGAATCCAGACAAGCCAAATCTGTTTATAAGTCTTTACGATGTTTGGGTTATGCAATCCCCTGGCTACGAGAAGTTCCCAATCGCCTCATGGGTTCCCCTCGATCATGTCACTATGCCACCCAAGGTTGAGCAGTGGCTCCGCAAACCTAATGTCACACCTATCGCGATGGCACCTCATGGAGTAAGGCAGATGACTGCTAAGGGTATTGAGTGTGAGTATGTGCCTCACGCCGTTGACACCAAGGTTTACAAGCCAACTTATGAGATTGGCAAACACGCCATCAACGACTATCTAGGTATCAAAGAGGATGAGTTCCTTATCGGAGTTGTTGCAGCTAACAAGGCTTCGGGTTTGATTCACCGCAAAGCCTTTGGCGAATTGCTAATGGCGTTCAGCATCTTCTCAAAAGAACAGCCAGATGCTTTGCTCTACCTACACACAGACCCACATGGACTCTCCGGTGGCTGGAACATAATCAAGATTCTTCAATCACTCGGTATTCCAAAAGACAAGGTGCTACTGCCTAACCCACAGGACTACCGCTTTGGCATGGCCAAGAAGGACTTGGCAGCTATTTATACCAGGATGGATGTGCTACTTGCCCCGAGTATGGGTGAAGGCTTTGGCGTGCCTGCTGTTGAAGCTCAGGCCTGTGGCACAAGGGTCATTGGATCTAACTGGGGAGCAACACCTGATCTAATCAGTGAGGACTCTTGGCTTACTGATGGACAGCCAATGTGGGATGCAGGTCAAGATGCTTGGTGGGAAACCCCAAGTATCCCTAGCCTTGTCAACGCTTTGAGAGAGGCTTACTACGCCAAGCGAGGACCATCACAGGTTGCCATCGACTTTGCCAAGCAGTTCGACATCGAAACTGTCTGGGACAAACACTGGACACCACTACTAAGAAAGTTGCTCAAATGAAACCGCTACTTATGATTATGAACCCAAGAAAGATTCCAGTCTGCATGGAAGCACTTGAGGCCTTGGACATCGACAAGGTTTGGATCAAGCACTACACCGAGCGAGAGCTAATCAAGGTGATCGCTGAAATTGTAGAGTCCACCGACCATGATGTAATCGGACTTCTGAGCGATGACACAATTCCACCGCAATCATCCTTGGACTTGATACTTGATGCCTTTGAGCCAACCAGCGTTTACACCGGATACTGCAACATGGAAGAAAACACGCCCGAGGTGAACCTGTCAGACAAGCCTTTGATTATCAAAGACCGAGCAACAGTAGATTGCTACAGCTTCCCAATGCGAACTGAGGTCGATGCTCATGAAGGCTTGTATCCTTCATACTTCACCGGCTTTGCCATGACCTTTATGTCCCGAGAGATGTGGCTGAAGTACCCTTTCGACTGCATCGGTGACCCTGGCTACCAGTCTGACTACTCGCTATCTTGCCGGTTGCAAAATAACGAGGTAAACATCTGGGCTGTGCCAGGTGCCTTTATGCCACACCTCAAGCTTGCCGAATCAACCAAGCACCTCGAGGGTGGCACTGTTATTGTCGGCAATGGCTTAGGCGAAGTCGTTTGGGATCTAAAGCAGGCAAAGTGATTGCCTGGGTAAGCCACCATCTTCCTAGACACTGGCGAGGCAAGCTAGTGGGTGGGGCAGAGATGACCGATGCAACCTTGCTAGAGGATGCACCTGTCGATGTCAAGACATTCCTACCTCAGCAATGGCGTGAGGCTATGGAGTTTGACCAGGTAGTCATTACCGGCACAGACTTGCTAGAGCCAGAGGCAATGACCGAGCTGGCAAAGAAGCGACCTGTTGTAGCTGTCCATCACTTGCAAACAAGAAGCGAGGAAAGGGCAACCCTATTCAACTCAGCTAAAACCCTTATCTGCCACACACCTAAGCACCTAGAGCTAGAGCTGTCTTGGACCCAGCCAAAGGCAAGTACCTGGATCATCAGCTCGCATGACCCTAGCCTGTTTACCATCAAGCCCAAAGAGGACTTTGCTTTGTGGGCTGCAAGGTGGCATCCTCAAAAGGGTCCAGAACAAGCAATCCAATGGGCTCAAGAGGAAAACCTAAAGTTAATCATGATGCACGATAAGACAAGAGCAGAAGTGCTAGAGGCTATGAGTCGAGCCAAGCACTTTGTGTTCTTGCCACAAGCCTTTGATGCCGAGCCTCGCACAATCATCGAGGCAGTCTTGTCAGGTTGCCAGGTACACACCAACGACTTGGCTGGTGTCAGTTCGATACCAAACTGGCGTGACCCACAAGTGCTTACCGATTTAGTGACCACCTCTAAGGATTTATTTTGGCAGACAGTTCTCGACTAACTCTAGGTCTTGGAGTTTGCTTATTCGGCACTACCTACAGCGAGTTCTTCCCTAATTACTGGGAAGGGGTCAAGTCGCTGAATCGGCAACCAGATGCAATAGTCATTGCCCACGATGCTCAGAACAAAGACTTGATTGAATCCCTTACACCGCCAGAGTATAAAGAGATAACCAAGACCCTAGAGATGACAGGGGAGTTTGCAGACTTTATGCTGGCAATACAAACAGCTCAGACAACCGACTGGATCTCTATCTGTGGAGCTGATGACCGATACCTGCCAGGAGCCTTTGACGAACTAGACCAAGCCGATGCTGAGGGCTGTGACATCTACATTGACAAGCTACAGCTCAAGCATGACGGCTCGATCATGCAGGGTCGCTGGATACCCGAGGTGATACCTCAGAGGATGACCTGCCCAGGTGCAGCACCAATCAAGCGAGAACTGTTTGAGAGAGCCGGTGGGCATACGAAAGGGGCAATCTTTGATGACTGGGAGCTTTACATTCGCTGTGTTGCTGCAGGTGCCAAACCCTTCCACGCCTCAACAGTCAGAATCATCTACGACCTCGGACATGGCAGGGTGACAATGAGTGGAGTCGGCAGACCCTCATCTCATGACGGAATCGGCAGGGCACACATCGACCGAGTCAAAGCCGAGCTTGGACTTTAGAGAGTATCCTTGGACAGGATAGACTAGGACAATTATGGCAATCACTAACGGCTACGCCACCTTAGCTCAGGTCAAAGCAGCACTCAGAATCACAGACAGCGTTGATGACGCACTCTTAGAGATGGCAATCGAGTCAGGCTCTAGGGCTATTGACGGATACGCAAACCGAAACTTCTATAACAACGGAACAGCAGTCAGGGTCTTTACACCGAGCGATAGCTTTGTGACAGAGATTGACGATCTAATCTCGCTGACAACCCTCAAGACAATGACCGATGATGACAGTGCCTTTGACACAACTTGGAGTGCTACTGATCTGCAACTCGAGCCACTCAACGGCCGAGTCGATGGCTTGGCAACACCCTTTACAAGCATCCGAGCTGTGGGCGATTACCTATTCAGTCAGTTTGAGCAAGAGGCTACTGTGCAGGTCACAGGTGTTTGGGGATGGTCTGCTACACCAATAGCAGTCACCCAGGCAACAGTGATTCAGTCCAGCCGAATCTATAAGCGACTAGACAGCCCACTTGGAGTTGCAGGTTTCGGTGACATCGGAGTCATGAGAGTAAGCAACAGGCTTGACCCTGATGTTGCCCAGCTTGTAGAT
>Ga0247832_1006845_pt1 | contig 12256 bp, 13 predicted proteins | sample LaCruzMarch2015__10_FD_192407 | JGI IMG/M metagenome (GOLD analysis project Ga0247832, IMG submission 192407) | Freshwater microbial communities from meromictic Lake La Cruz, Castile-La Mancha, Spain - LaCruzMarch2015_4m | ecosystem: Environmental > Aquatic > Freshwater > Lake | place: Spain... | reverse complement strand
ACGTTTATCAAGACTGCGGATCGCACTTTGGAATACCTCACTAATCACCCCGCCCGACAATTGCAATTTACTGTCGTAACAATGACGATGATCATGAAGCATAAGCTGGTGGACGAAGAATGCTGCCGCTGCATCGGACCTTCTTCCTCCAACTGCCGTAGTCGCCAGCACCAATAACAGTATCATCAACATCGCCATCGATGACAAAAACATCCTGTGAATAGTGAATAAGCACTTGAAAAATTTGCTGAACGAGCACAAACGTAATGGATGACGACGAGAAGAAATTATTTGAAGGCGAAGACATGGATGAGACAATGAAGAGGAGGAGAGTTATGACAATGAAAACAATGACGATGAGGACATGGATGATGAAATTGTCGAAAAATTCTTATGCAAAATTTTAGCAACGGCGACTATGATGCTGAAATAGACAACGCACTTAGTTTCGACCGAAGTGTAGTCTTACCTAATACCCGGCCCACGCTGGCGTCATATAACAAGCCTGATAATTGGAGAGAAAGGAATCGAATTGGATTAGAAAAAGTGAAGGAGCACCTACAAAATAGTATCAATTTGGAGTCGCATGGTTACAGTATGGGAATTTATTTGAATCACAATTCTGGTGGATATTATCATGATACACTCATGGATAATGAAGAACCCATCGTTTGGCATCATGAAACTATCTTAGATGAGTATTGGGATCAACTTGAAGAAGCAGTTCAGCAGGACATTGCCCCAGATATTCAAGAGGTTTCTATTGACAATGTAGAAATTACGAAAGAGAGCATGTCTAAATTAGCCGCAATCTTCTCTACCACTAATTCATGCACTTTTGTCAACTTCAACAATGCCAACCTTTGTGAAGTGGGCATTGTTTCTCTTTTAGAGTTGGTGGATGTTAGCTCCAAGCTGCAGTGCTTTTTCCTTCGCCATAATCGGATTGATAACATAGATTTGGCAAGCTGTCTTTCTAGGTCACTAAAGTCGCACGCTTGCATCAATGGGGGCAGTCAAGATTTCGTGAGTAATCCACCAATAAAATATCTGTCACTTGAGAATAATCGATTAAATGATGATGATGCTGTACTCATCTCACAAGCTTTGAAGAGGAACACAAACCTGGAGACAATAAATCTTTGTTCGAATAACTTGACATCCAACATCCATTGGTGTGAAGGCACTACTCAGTTTTGTGTCTTTGACGGCTCAAGTTTGAATGCAATATCAGAATCCAACTGCAAGGAATGAATTTCTTTCTTCAGGATAATGAACTTGCATACTTTGGACAGGACACAGAAAATTGTGATTGCTTTGCAAGACAAGGATTCTCTACTGACCAGAGGTGTTGGCATTCTCTCTTCAAGATGTTGATGATCTATTTGTTGGTCAATATGAACATTTGAATATATTGTATTCAACAATGCAGTGGTGGAATATGCCAATGCTGTACTCTTATCGTATTGTGTCAAGCCTGATACAAAGAGGAAAAGAGACACTTTGTGACATCATCTAATGGAATTTTAATAATACTGACGTAATTCTAATCAATTTCATCAATTTATCATCCATTGATTCCTCTCATTTCCCCTATATTTTTTGCCACTGCCATGCAATATCTGATTGGCGGTTCTAGTCCTCTTTTTGACCTTTTTAGACAGTGTTGGCATACTGCGAATGAATTGATACAACACTGACATTCCTGGGATATCCCATGCCATCCAAGCAATCGCATATGGGAAAACCTTAGTTGCCATAATATCAGTGAAGGGCTTCACAATGATAGTACTTCCACTGAAATGCGTCTTGATGATTTTGATACGCGCTGCGTCTCTAGTACTGTGATTTCTATTAATTTGCAATAGACTTCTTAGATCTTCAGGTAGTAGCTCGACAACCTGTTGTTATTATACCGGGGAGCTTGAGCCATACCATCACCCTGGACTCTTGAATTTGCTACGCAACAATTTATCCATGCCACCATGTCTTTGGTGGACGCCAAGAGACCCTACCGTATTACATTTTTTCGATCCCCCCTGTGTTATTGGTGATATAAATTTACGCTTGAGTCCACCACCCTCCTCAGCCGCAACTGTAGTAGATGATGTGGAAACGCTATTATTAACCCCTTGATCGCGGACACGTCGTGCATTGTCATTGGTGATAGATGAAGTCCTATTGCCGGTGTAAAGGCTCGATTGTGTTGATTGTGTCGATGGCGATGGTTCTACGTCGGCTTGAGACAAGTATATATTTTGCGTCGTGGTCCACCAAGAGTCATCTTCAGATATTCCCTTCTTTCTAACAACACGCGGCGGACTACTGGCATCATCCGTACCACGCTTACTCATTGTATTATTCGGTGGTGGTACCACGTCGAATGCTGACGCCGATTGTGCAGCATTGCTGTGGTGTTTGTGCGGCGTTTCCTTCCCGCCTCTAGGTGCTGGGAGCAACAGAAAGGGAGGAAGAAAGAAAACTAACCCTAAAAATTATGTCGCCTAGACAAGTCTTCGTCGCGGTGGCTGTATGCTCTGCAAGCTATGGCTCGACAGTGGCATTCTCTTCCACGTCCTTCACGTCATCATTATCATCATCATCACCAGCCGCTCTCGCTAGCAATCTTTCACCTTTGACTCGAAAACCTCCATCACGACGAAAATCGAAAGCAAGACGATTTGATAATCGTTCGATTGTCACATTGTGTAGAGCATCGAAAAATATCAACGATGATGACATATCATCATCATCGAAACAACGAGCGTCATCGTCATCGTCCGCGAGAGAGCGGGGAATATACGCACGTCCATCGGGCGCCATCGAACGTGGTTCTGGATTCTTCATACCTGGTTTAGAAGGATATAAAGTACGTTTATTATTTGGTTTAGTCGTGCTAATTGTGGATGCTTTAACTGCATTCACAACAACGAGTAGCAGTGGCCCACCAACAATTACAACAGCAGCAACAACATTTAAAGTAGAGGATGTGGGTATGATTGTTTCAGAAGCATTGGCGGCATTTTACGGTCTGTTGTTACTGCTACAGGGCTCCATCGAACTCGCAATTGAAACACGGGGTATCAGTATCTTGGATGGTGGTATTATTGAGGAGAGTAATGATAATGACGACAATTATAGTACTATTGATCGCGACAGTTTATTTGGTACGGAACAAAACAATGATAGCACCAACCATTATGAGGATGAGTCAACAGGGAGTAGTTTTGACGTTGCTATTCGAAAGATGGCACGTGCGATTATTGCATTTACACCTGCGACTAATGTCCAACTTGTGTCGGAGGATTTGAATGTCTTTTACTCATTCGGTAGTAGTAGCAGCAGCAGCGTCGATGATGAACAACAACAAGGAGATAATAGTGAGGATAATAATGATGAAGAGAGGAAACGTCTTGTCACGCTAGCACTTGATACTATATCAACTAATAGTCGAGGTGGAAAGTTTATTGCCTTGCCCAGTGATCATCCATCATCAAAACTAGTACCAAACATATTGGCACGACGATGTGTATTGGTACAAAAGATGGATAATCATCACCCGTCGTTGCTACCACTAGGAGGAGGGTCGTCGTCACGGACATGTTTAATTATTGGATCCGATAAGCTATTACAGTCATACACAAAGAATGATTTACGTTGGATTGGACAGCTTGCGGAATATGGAAATTTAATGATGATGAGTGGATTCAAAAGTTAAAGTTAAATGACAGCATAGTAATAAAGAATATTACCCTTGGTATCTAATGAATTGTAGCATTGTAGTAAAAGTTTAATGATAATATTACCTTGGTTCATGATTGTACTTTGCCCTTATCTTTTCTTCTCTTTCTCCTTGGAATACGTTCATATTATGTAGAAAGCATTTTATGTAGAAAGTATTTTAGCTCCACCAGAGAATGGCGAACGAACTTCAACCGATGGAGGTTGGGGAGATATGGAGGATATGATGGATAGTGAGATGACGAAAGTAGAGAAGGAGATGTCCTGGATGGCTGGGGGGAGGAGAGTGAGGAGGAGAGTGAGGAGGAGAGTGAGGAGGAGAGTGATGATGATGATGATGAGAGATGAGAGTGATGATGATATGAGGTTGAAGATGAAATTATGGAAAAATTCATACGCTCTTTTAACAGTGGTGACTACGACGCTGAATTCGAGGACTCGCTATATTCCAACCAAGCTTTAACCCCAACATTCTTGCCCACGCAGGCGTCTTATAATAAGCCCGATAATTGGGTTGAGAGGAATCGAAATGGACTAGAGATTGTGAAGGAGCGGCTGCAAATTTGCATCGACCGATGGTCACATGACAGAGGTTTCGACCTGGTTTTGAAATACAATAATCAATGGGACCCAATCAATGAAGAGCCAATTGTTTGGCATGAACCCATCTTAGATGAGTATTGGAATAAATTGGAAGCAAAAATTGATCGGAAGAAGCAGCTGGGAATAGTCACAAAAATGGATCACATTGAAATTACGAATGTAGAAATGAAGAAAGAGCACCTTGATCCATTTGTTGCAATCTTTATAAGTGGAAGGGCCACTAATTTAAGTGACACTGTCCATTTCGATAATGTCAATCTTTGTGGAGAGGGGATCATATCTCTTTCTAAGTTGGTGGATGTTAGTTCAAAGTTGAGAATGCTTCACCTTCACCACAATCGAATTGATAACATGGATTCGGCCCGCTGTCTTTCCAGATCACTAAATTTGCACCATCGCATCACTCATCTCCAATTGGCTCACTGCGACCTTGGAAGTAGTCCAGAAATACTTTCGGTAATACTACAGTCAGACGTTAGACATATCAACCTTAGCAACAACAATATCGACTCATTAGGGGCAGTCAAGATTGCTGAGTATCTTGGGGATGATCCGCCAATACATAGAATTAACCTCTATGACAATCGACTAAATGATGATGATGCTATCCTAATCTCGCAAGCGCTGAAGATGAACAGGAATCTGACTCATCTCCACCTTGAGGGAAATGATTTGACATCCATTGGTGTAAAGGTACTACTCACAAGTGTCTATGACGGCTCTAGTTTGAATGCCATTTCACAATCTAATCACACACTGCAACAGTTCTTCCAGAATAGCTGGATGTATTTATCGATTGCTTCAATTGGATCTTGCACAGAAAATTGTGCTTGCCTTGCATGACAAAGATTCTCTACTGAAATATCTTGCAAATGTATCCATGGGACTAATTCCAGAGGTGTTGGCATTCCCAAGATGGGTTTTCGATCAACCTCATCACGAACATTTGAATATAGTATACTCAACAATGCGATGGTGGAATATGCCCATGCTTTACTCCTATCAAATTGGTGTCAAGTCTGATGCAAAGAGGAAAAGAGGCGTCTAGATTTGTTGTATGTAATGGAAGGTAATTGTAATGATAAAGCTAAACAAAAATAATAGACTTGGTTTAATAATGCACATCCTAATGTTGAGTTTCACCCTGCAGAGCTCTTCCTTGCTTGAACCCCCCCTGCCATAGGTACCTTGTTGGGCAGTTGATTTGTAGAGGAAATCTGAAGGGCCGGTTCAGTGCATGCACTCATTTCGATTATTCCGTGATCCTGCTCGTTAGTTGCATCACTTCCACTACCGATAATGGTCATAATCGACGCATCAAACGCAATTATTAGTAAATCTCCAACCGTTGATGACGAGGACGGTGGTATCGACGGAGAAAACGGTCATACAATAACTGCAGGATCAATGGCGGCGACTATTTCGAATGGAGGAGATGCACCAACACTGTTACTAAATTCCCCACCTCCACCCACATTGAAGGATATTGCCCATTCCCAATACGATCCGTCGGCTGCACAGTCGCAAGATTCATGGGGACGTGAATTGGCATCGTCGGCATCATTGTCGACTGATGAAACATCGACGCCGCAATTCGATGCTAACGGCGCGACTGCACCTGCGGTGGCAGATTCGTTGTTGTCAGTGGGGGTACCTAATGGTGATGATGATGATGACGATGATGTGATTGACGCATACGTCGACGATGACAACACTAAAATTTTAGAGGTGGGATATGGCGATACGGCCATTCTTCGTTCACCAATAATCGAAGAGGATACTACGATTGCACCAATTAACGATGGTAGAGCTGCATATTCAGCTCAAACTGCCAATGCCATAGCATTAATATTGCAAGGTCAGGCATCACAAATAAATCAACATGAGGATGGTGGTGGTGACAATGGTAATAATGAGGAAAAAGATACCACAATGACTTCATCGACGACAAGGGGAGGAACTGAAATATCATTGGGAGATCGTACAGCAGCATTATTATCAGTATATTCAGACTATGTAAGAGAGAATATTAATAATGATGACGGGCCACCCAAGAATCCATTCATTAATGATACTATTGAAGATAATGTCAACATACATGACGATGATAAGTTGTGTATACAAATGAAAGAAGAATTAAAGGAGGTAACATTCGATCGCTTCATGAGTGGACTTGAAACACAGAGCTATGTAGACAATTATGAAGATGATGATGATTATTATGATAGTGATGATGATGCTGAATATGAAAATTTCGATAATGATGACATGTTGATGATGGAAGAAGATCCAAATTTGAATGGCACCGATTGGTCAACTCCTGCAGTAGTAACAACACACAACACAAATAGTAGTAGTAATGGAGAAATGACAAAGAAAAGGCAACGACAGCGACGACAAAGAAGAAGAAGAATACCTCCTCCACCACCACCTCAAAAACGTTTGGAATATTATCGTATCCCCACGGCAGCATCAACTATTGCATCCTTTCGACTGCGTGCCGATGTGGCATTATCAGCAGTAACACAAAAGGTGAATACTGTCGTCCGTGTCACACGCGGCATAACACGTACAACTATTGGTAGTTTAGAAGTGGTTGATGATGGTCAGAGTGCGGTTATTGATGACGATGAAGATGATGAAGACGATAACGACATATCATCACAACGTACAGACTTAGAATATGGTGAATCATCGGGAGATGCTATATATGGGTTACACATTTTGGAGCGTGACATGACACGGAAAAAGCAATCAATGAAACGTAACATTGGTAGCAATGATTCTGACATTAATGATGATGATAATGGACTTGATACCTTCTACGAAACATGTGATGAACTTGGTATGACTCCCAAAACACATCCAGGATTGCATCACTTTTACCGTCATCATCATCATCATAAAAATGGCCATGGATTTTCATCCATACGGTACCAATATCCCATGTTCCGAAGTAAACGTGTACGTCGATGTATATTGTACAGTATGACATTGATACTGTTTGGTCTTATATGCGTGGCATTGGTATCATCAATATCGAATGGCTTTGAAACTATTCGACTGCGGAATACCCCACCATTACCAGAAGATTGGCGTGATGAGTTAGATTGGAGTGTGAAACAGAAGGATGAATGGGAGAAGAATCATGCACAGAATGTAAATTATATTGGGGACACACAAACAACGATGAATATGACTCTATTATATCACAAGATATCGGCGTCACATAGGCCCGTTTGGTACGATCGATCAACTGGCTGGACCGGTCGGACGTGGGATGAGGCAATATCATTCTGTACTGCTCATGATAACAATATCCCATGCCCATATGAGGTATACTGCCCGAATGAGAAGACACTATTATCGGGGATAATGGACACTGACGGAGTAAGCTGGGCACCAATTATGAATGCACACAATGAGTGGGTACAGGTGGGTAGTGGTGGGACGGAGTGTGCACTATACTCACTGTTCCATAATGGACAATCCCCCACATGGGGCGAGGATGGATCGTCGTCAATGATTAATACTGAAGCGAATACTCGACACATTATGTGTTGTAGGGAGCACCCATTATTGGTGGAAGATAGTAGTAGTGTTGACTGGGTTGACAGTAGTAGTGGTACAGTCGGCGATGCCAATTATGGTGTTATCAGACCTGACGGTCCTCCAGCTGGGGGAGATGTTAACTATCCACAATCAACAGTCCAGGATGATATACCATCGGTATCATCATCATCATCATCATCGTCGGATGAATTGAAGGAGTTGTTTACGCAAATTTCACGCAAGTATAATCCCATGTGGTTTGATCGTGAATCTGGATGGATGGGTAAGACATATCAGGAATCACTTGATTTTTGTGCAAATGTATGGTCTGGCTATATTCCCTGTCCTTATGATGCTTACTGGTAAGTAATGTGTATTCAGATATTCTTCTTTTTTGCTGATAAAATATAATTATGTTCATTGATGACTCCACAACTCAACTTCTCATTTTGACTAACTTTTCTCAGTCCTGGAGGACGTGGTAAGCTCCTTGATGGACGTATCCATGAGGAGGGAGAGTCATGGTCGGCAGTAATTGACGATGCAAACGATTGGGTGCAAGTTGGTGTGAATGGCGTGTGTAACTTGTATTCCGAGACTGAGTTAGAGAAGCCAAGTTGGGGTACGACGGGTAAGAGCAATGAAGAAATTACTCGACATATCATGTGTTGCCAGGGTGCACCATACGTGGATGGTCTATCCCTAACCCTTGCTGGTGCAACCGAAGTTGATCTATCTAACAGTTCATCAGGTACAGAAGTTGATAGTATGGGTGTAATGATACCAACGCAACCAATGACAGAAAAAGAGGTAGCAATCTTAGACACTCTCCATCCAGTTTGGTTTAGTACTATTGATGGATACACAGGAACAACTTACGATGACGCTCGAGTATTCTGTGAATCAAACTCTCATTCTAACGACAGTGTGGGTGGTGGAACGTATCATATATGTCCACTATCAGCGTATTGTCCCAATGGACCGATCAGTACCAAGCCGCTATATTTGCAGCAAGATGCCTTCGATGGAGTGCAATGGGCCCCAATTAGTGATGATCTTAATGCCTATGTCATGGTTGGTAAGATTGAGGACGAAGATCCATTGACATGTGTAACATATTCACAAATGTTTAGTCGTGATCCTGTGTGGGGTATCGATGGTTCAAGACCAGAGCTGAAGAAACATCTCCTTTGCTGCGAGGATTACACTGGCTATGCCTTTACTCCGCCGAAGGATGAAATTGCAAGTCTTACCACCGAAGAGGAAACAACATCTAACGGTATGACGGAAATGAAAATGACCCAGTTGGAAATACTAATACAAAACCTTCATCAACCCATGTGGTTTAACAATGAGGAAGGATGGCAAGGCGCAAGTTACAATGATGGAAAGGCATTCTGTGAATCCATACCACATGGTGATGGAACTCTTCATTTGTGCCCCCTAGATGCCTACTGTCCAAATGGACCTCGTGAATCCGAGCCATTATATTTACAAATGGATGCGTTTGATGGAGATCAGTGGGCACCGATTAGTGATAGCTTTAATTCCTGGGTCAACATTGGTAAGCTTGAAGTGGAAGATCCGCTTACATGCCTAACTCATATAGAAATATTTGGTCATAATCCAACTTGGGGGTTAGATGGGTCAAAGCAAGAGCTGAAAGAGAATATCCTTTGCTGTGTTGATGTAACTGGCAATGACAGTATCAACAACGACGTAAGTGCTGTCAACAGTGATAGCCAAAGTGAGAGCAACACTGAGGTTAGTCATGAAGGCAGTGCAATGGTTGATGTTGGCAAGCATGCAGTTGATGCATCCATAATGAATACATTCAATCCAGCATGGTTCAGTGCGGCACGAGGGGGGTGGGATGGTGGTTCGCATGATGATGCAGTTGCATTCTGTGAGAAGTTTACTGGCTCACATGGGAAGAGTATGGAGTTATGTCCATATCATGCATATTGTCCACAGGGTCCCTCGATGCCTGTTGTTGGTGGGCATGATGTCAATTTTGAAGAGGAAGGGGAGCAATGGGCACCAATATATGGACAACAGAATCATTGGGTGATGATTGGGAATGGAGGTGCTAACGTTTCGTCGCTATGTCAAAGTCATGTAAAGTTGACAGGCGAAGAGCCATTGTGGGGATTGGATTGGTCACAAAAAGTAATGAAGAAATATGTGATGTGCTGCTCTCCTTCCTCAACATAGATGTCCCATTTGACTTATTTCATAAATGAACTTAATAATCACTAAGTCTCTAAAGTATGTTACCTGTTCTACTCTTAATCAAACAAACTCTCAACTATCAGACAAGTCTATCAACCAACAACAGGGTGGTACCAAACGGCTTAGTTCTACATAATTCAAAGTTTGTAAGTCACTGAGCACCTGAGCAAACAAGGCAATCAACAATAGCACGTAAACATATCTGCACCACCCCTACAATCAAAAATGGATAGTAACAGCAGGATTCGAACCTGCGCCAATGAAGAATGCTACCTGAAAGCACCGCCTTAGACCACTCGGCCATGTTACCTCCGATTACGAGAAAGCAAGAGAATATTTAAATAAATTGCAAAGTCATGGCAGAGGCCATCGTTGGGTCCATGCCTTCCGAGAACCAGGATTCACCATGGCCCGAGGGAATCAGCGTGAGGTTGCAAGAGCCAAGACTCAAGCGAAACTTCAAAGTCAGTCGAAGCCGAAGGTAAGGAATTTCGTCGGAGGGACGGTGAATAGACAACATTACTGAAATTATCGAACCAAGGTCAAATTGCTCTCATTCCCTTCATTTGATGGATTGTTGGAGTCCAGACAGCCATGGAATATTCATTGAATGACGCCACATATATTTGCTTTGCGGACGAGAGAGAGTATGGTGCATTTCCATAGAAATATGATTGATGTATTTCTCTCGCTCTTTTGCAATGCAAATTTACTTTTGTGCACTGCTCACTGTTTTTGCAAAGCAGTACGTTTCGTTGGGTCATTGGACATATGTTATACAAATTGGAGTCTATCTAATTACGAGGAGGAATTATTCCAATTGTGAAAGAATTCTTACGGTACAATTGTCTTCACAACATGTTGTTTCTAATACAGGAGGGAAATCCCATGTCCAGAAATCTGAATGATTCAGCCGCACTCGCTGCCAAGGTTGCACAGAAAGCAGAGTTGAAAAAGTTAGAGGAGGAAGCAGCAGCAAGGGCAGTGTCTGGCCAACCCGTGCTGCCGAAGAAGAAAATTGCTAAAGCGGATGCAGCGCTTGATGATTTGTTATCTGCTGGTTTGACTGGCAAGAAAAAATAGAGATGGGGAGAGGATTTTTTTGTGCATTAGAGAAATATAAGTTTGGAGTAGAGAGTGAATGGTTGGATTGCATTATGTAAATACAAAGTCTCAGCCATTTTTCATTGAAAATAATGACGATACGCATCTTTTTCGTATTGAAGTCATAGATGTTACAATATTGTCTTCATTTTTAATACTAATATGTACTTCTACGGAGCTTCTGTCAATTCCTCCTGTCACAAGCGATACATCCAGAAAAGATAAGCGCCAATAGAATTAGACAATAGTATGCGATGCTGTAGGACACCAGCACCCGACTGCTAATCCTAAACGGGTTTGATACATCTATACCAAGTATACTTTTCAGATAAACAGAGGCGATAAGTCGAAGTATTAGTACAAAGACCATTGTGACAAGAGTCGCTGTAGCCCACTTCTTCACATGGGGTTTCACTTCATTACTGCTCGTCTGTAAAGATCCGTTTCGCAGGATATTTGCAATAACAATTGCAATAATTTCTAGTTGAATTGAAATACCGGTCATGAAAAAGGGCGAGATACATCCAGCGAGTATTATGACAAAGAGAACAATGCTCAATGTCTTGGATCCCAGTGCCTCCTCGTCGTGCACTTCTCCTACTACGATGACATCCGTAGCTTGCTGCTGAGCCTGTGACTCGACATCAATAATTGGAGATACCCGTCGCACATTGATTGGGGTGACGACAACAATAGGGAATCTTGAAGCCAAGAAGTTCCCCGTTTCTCTCGTGGCCTCGACTAATGGATAAGAAGCCAGCGAGTTTGGAGGACTATCTGAGTTGGATGATTGTATTGTCATGATTATTTTGCTCAGATGCGCCAGTTGACATAAATTTGTTGATTGACTGCAACAGACATTAGTGCATTAAAACAGAGAGTGATAAAGAATGGTGGTGGCATTTCGCGTTTCAAATTAGGAAATCTAATTATGTCTCAAAATCATCTAATCCACTCTCATCACAACTGGGATAACATGTTTGCAAACTGAGGAAGGTACAACGCAGCAATACTCTCTGTAAAG